>Ga0070681_10002428_pt1 | contig 17048 bp, 10 predicted proteins | sample KBSC83BmetaG_FD_65650 | JGI IMG/M metagenome (GOLD analysis project Ga0070681, IMG submission 65650) | Corn rhizosphere microbial communities from Kellogg Biological Station, Michigan, USA - KBS C8-3B metaG | ecosystem: Host-associated > Plants > Roots > Rhizosphere | place: USA: Michigan...
TCGCGCCGGACGGTGAAGGCACGCAGGTCGTCGATGCCGTGGGTGTGATCGGCGTGGTCATGAGTGAAGAGCACGGCGTCGATGCGGTCGATTCCCGCGGCGATGAGCTGGAGGCGCAGCTCGGGCGGCGTATCGATGAGTATTCTCATACCGCCGCTCGTCTCGACGAGCGCGCCGACTCGGGTGCGCTTGTCGCGCGGATCCGCGGACCGGCACACCTCGCACCCGCATCCCAGCATGGGGACGCCGAAGCTCGTGCCTGTTCCGAGGAAGAGAAGACGCATTCTCCGAAAGCTATCAGCTGTCAGTCCATAGTTATCTGCGGATTCGGAACGAAACGTTGATGGATAAGTGCAGATTCCTCGTCGCTTCGCTCCTCGGAATGACAGTCAGGTGTCATCCCGAGCGTAGCGAGGGATCTGCACTTCATCCAATGAACGCTTCGTTCCGAACTCCCTGATAGCTGGCTCTAAACCGTTTCCACTTTCATCATGTTCGTCGTACCGGGGACGTCGAACGGGACGCCGGCGGTGACGATGATGCGGTCGCCGGTGCGGGCGAGCGAGCGGCGGCGCGCCACGTCGAGCGCGAGACGCACCATCTGCTCGTACGTGTCGCAGTGCGGGACGAGCTCGGGGATCACGCCCCAGACCAGCGCGAGCTGGCGATACGTGCGCGGCTGGTCCGTCAGCACGAGAATCGGCATGTCGGGACGCTGCGAGGCCACGACACGCGAGCTGAACCCACTCTTCGTGAAGACGACGAGACAGGGCGCGCGGAGCATGCGCGACGCGGCGTTGCAGGCAGCGGCGATCGCGAACTCCGTCGACATCGCGGACTCCTCGCTGCGCTGAACCTCACGCTGGAACGCCGCCGCATGCTGCTCGACCTCGGCGATGATGCGATTCATCGCTTCGACGGCGAGACGCGGATACTGGCCGGCCGCCGTCTCCGCCGAGAGCATCACGGCATCCGTTCCGTCGATGATTGCGTTGGCGACGTCGCTCGCCTCGGCGCGCGTCGGTCGGGGATGCGTGATCATCGACTCGAGCATCTGCGTCGCCGTGATCACGGGGCGGCCGAGCCGGTTGCATAACGAGATGATCCGCTTCTGCGCGAGCGGGACTTCCTCGAAAGGCAGTTCCACGCCGAGATCTCCGCGGGCGACCATCACACCGTCGCTGGCGCGGATGATACTCTCGATGTTCTCGAGCGCCGAGTCTTTCTCGATCTTGGCGATGACGAGAATGTCGCGCGGGATCATCGACCGCAGCTCGGCGACGTCCTGCGCGCGACGGACGAAGCTCAACGCCAGATAGTCGATCCCCTGCTCCACCGCGAAGGCGACGTCCTCCCTGTCCTTCTCCGTGATCGACGGCGCGGAGACCGACACGCCCGGCAGGTTGATCCCTTTGTGGCTGGACAGCTTTCCGCCATGGAGGACGCGCGCGGTGATGCGCGGGGGCGCGACCTCGAGCACCACGAGCTCGATGAGTCCGTCGTTGATGAGGATGCGGTCACCGACGTGGACGTCGGTCGCGAGCGTCTCGTAGGTGACCGGGATCTCGTTAGGCTCCGCCACCTGCTCCGGCGCGAGGACGAGGTCCGATCCATCCTCGAGCTGGATCGGTTTCGGCAGCTCGCCGACCCGGATGCGCGGGCCCTGCAAGTCGCCGAGGATGCCGACGGGACGTCCGAGCGACTTCGCGGTCTCGCGAACGAGAGCGATCGTTGCCGCATGCTGCTCGTGCGTGCTGTGCGAGAAGTTGATGCGGGCGACGCTGAGGCCCGCGTCCATCAAGCTCCGCAACGCCTCGGGCGAACAGCTCGACGGGCCGAGGGTGCAGACGATCTTCGTGCGGCAGAATGGCAAGTCGGAAACGGTCGGAGGCTTCGTTAGCGGGAGGCGACGAGGTCGCGGCCGAGCGACTTCGTCTTCTTGGCGAGGCCGGCGATCAGAGTATCGAACGACTTCTGGAAGCTCGCGAGTCCGTCGACGAGGAGCTTGTTCGTAACGTCGTCGATCGAGATTCCGAGCTTGCCGAGATCGCGAATCACGGCCTCGGCGCCGGCGACGTCCTTATCGACCGTGCGCGCCACTTCGCCGTGATCGCGGAACGCATCGACCGTCTGCGGCGGCATCGTGTTCACGGTGTGCGGCCCCACGAGCTGCTCGACGTACATGACGTCGCGATACGAGGGATTCTTCGTGCTCGTGCTCGCCCAGAGGACGCGCTGCACTGACGCGCCCTTTGCCTCGAGCTTCTTCCATCGCGGCGAGGAAAACTCGCGCTGGAAGATCTGATAGGCGAGCTTCGCGTTGGCGATCGCCGCTTTCCCGCGGAGCGCATCTCGTTTGCTATCGGGAGGCGCTGTCTTGGCGAGCGCATCGAGGCGTTTGTCGACTTCGCTGTCGACCCGGCTGACGAAAAAGCTGGCAACGGACGAGATGCCGCGGATCTCTTTGCCTGCCGCGACTCGCTCCTCGAGACCGGCCATGTAGGCCTCGATCACGCGGCGGTACGCGTCGAGCGAGAAGAGGAGCGTGATGTTGACGTTGATGCCGCTCGCGATGAGCCGGCGCGTCGCGTCCGCGCCCTCCACCGTGCCCGGCACCTTGATCATGACGTTCGGCCGATCGACCGTCGACCAGAGTCGGGTCGCCTCGCTCACCGTGTTCAACAGGTCATGCGCCGAAGCGGGTGAGACTTCGATCGAGACGAAGCCGTCCGTGCCCTGCTCTTTGTCGAACACACCACGGAAGATGTCGCACGCGTCGCGCACGTCCGTCGTCGAGACGAGCTCGAAGAGCTCCATCGCCGTCACTTCACCTGGCGCCGTGCGAATCTGGTCGTCGTACGCGTTCCCCTCCGCGAGCGCCTTCTCGAAAATCGTGGGATTCGACGTCATCCCTGTGAGCGCGTCCTCCCGGATGCGGCGCTCGAGATCTCCATTGCGGAGCATCGTTCGCTCGATGTTGTCGAGCCAGATAGAAACGCCCGCGTCGTGAAGGCGTTGAAGACGGTCGGATGCAGGCATAGAAACAGCTCGCGAATAGGGTACTCCGGAAGATACATAGGAGGAGCTAGGTGCTGGGTGATAGGTGCTAGAACTGCACACCTGTGAGCTCCTAGCACCTAGCACCTATTTCGTCGACACCACCTTCCAAATGCGCCCACTCGCATCGTCCGTGATGTAGAGCGCGCCATCGGGTGCCTGCGCGAGACCTACCGGGCGACGATTACCCGAGCCGCGACCACTCTGACCCGTGAGATTCGGCGCGAAGCCGTTCGCGAAGATCTCGTACGCGCCATCGGCGCGACCATTCTTCAGCGGCTGGAAGACGACGTTGAATCCAGCCTGCGGAAGGGGCGCGCGATTCCAGGATCCGTGAAACGCGATGAAGGCACCCTCGCGATAGCGTGCCGGAAAGAGCGAGCCCGTGTAGAAGAGCAACCCATTCGGCGCCCAATGCGCCGGGAAGTACGCGATGTTCCCCTTCTTGGTCGCGCAGCGGCCAACCTCCTTCCCGTCGCCGCCATACTCGGGCGCGAGCACCTTCTTCTTCTGATCCGGGTCGAAGTAGCAGTACGGCCAGCCGAAATCGTCGCCTTGCTTGACGTGGAACATCTCTTCCGCGGGAAGCTCAGCGCCCTGTTCGGCGTTGTACAGCTTGGGCCAGTTGGCCGGGCCGCTGCCGAGCTGGTCGCGGCCGTGCTGCATGACGTACAGATCGCCGTCGCGCGGATTGATCGTGATGGCGACCGCGTTGCGAATGCCGCGCGCGAAGTGCTCGCCCTGTGCCTGCGTCTGGTGCAGCTTCCGCGCGTCGAAGCGCCAGATCCCGGCGCGCGTCTCGAGCTCGGTGCACGGATCGACGCCGGCTACCTCGGGCGTGCGATCGGAGCTCTGACAGGAGTTCGTTCGCGACCCGACGTTCACATAGAGCGATCCGTTGCGAGCGATGGTGAAGCTCTTCGCACCGTGACCCTTTGGTGGCAATCCGGTGACCACCTCCTCAGCCTCACCGGTCGGCGTCAGAGACCCGGCGGCGAGCTTGTAGCGAAGGATGTCGGTGCCGTTCTCGGTATAGAGGTACCCGTCGAAGAGCGCGACCTCGGTCGCGCGCGCGGTGCCGATCTTGTTGCGCTCGTCGGCGATGCCGTCCCCGTTGCGATCGCGGAGGGCCATGACGCCGCCGCCGCTGAGCGCGACGAAAACGTCCCCGTTAGGCGCGACGACGAGATGCCGCGGCTGGGCCAGGCTGTCGGCGAAAATGGTAGCGCAGAACCCCGATGGCAGAGTGATCCCGCCATTGTCCGGGGCGCAGCGCGCCTCCGCGCGCGGGCGCTGCCCGGCCCGCCCGCTTGCCGGGGCCGGTGCGAGAGCGATGACGACGGAAAGAAGAGCGATCCGATGCATGAGGGCTCCGAGGACGCGGTCTGGATTGACTTCGGCGGGAATATACCGGGCCCTCGAGCTTCCAACCATCGAACCGCATGTTGTGTCTACTGGAGTGAGGGCTCTTCAGGTCTGAACCGCGCTCGGTACCGCGCTCGAAGTCGAGGCGCGGCCCCGGCGCTGTACTCGTTAGGAAACTCGTATCGGGGGTACACCAATGCGCGTCACCCGTGTCCTTGCTCCTGCGGTGTCATTGCTTCTCCTGTGTGGCATTCTTGGCATTCCGGCCGTCGCCCAGCGACCGTCCCGCGATCCGGGTCGAGCCGCGGACGACTTCCTCGACCAATGCCGGAGCCGAGAGGGACGCAACCGCTATAACGACGACCGCGTCCGCGTCTGCGACGTGCGTGAAAAGCGGATCTCCGCGCCGCGGCTCCTCGACATCGACGGCCAGCAGAATGGCAGCGTGAGCGTGCACGGGTGGGATCGTTCCGAGGTGGTCATCGTGGCGAAGGTCCAGGCGGAGGCCGAGGAAGCGGGCGACGCACGGGATATCGCCTCGGGCATCACGATCGACGTGAGCGGCGGCCGCGTTCGCGCCGATGGGCCGTCGACGCGCCGCCGACAGTCCTGGTCGGTGAGCTACGACGTCTGGGCGCCGCGACAGACAGACCTACGCGTCGCGACGCAGAACGGTGGCGTGAGCGTCGACGACATGGACGCTCGCCTCGAGCTTGGCGCCGTAAATGGAGGCATCAATCTCCGTCGCGTCTCCGGCGACGTGCGCGGCGAGACGACGAACGGGCCGCTGACCGTCTCGCTGGACGGAGATCAGTGGCGCGGCCCGGGGCTCGATCTTCGCACGACGAACGGCCCGGTGAGCCTCGAGATCCCGGATGGCTACTCCGCGCGGCTCGAGACGGGAACCACAAACGGCCCGATGGTGATTGATTTCCCGGTGACGCTACAGGGCAATATCGGACGCCGCATCAGCACGCAGTTAGGCCGCGGCGGCGCCCCAATTCGCGCCATCACCACGAACGGACCGGTGGAAATACATAGGAGTCGATAGCTGGCACTGATAGCTATCGCCGATAGCTATCAGTCCATAGTCCATAGCTATCTGCGAATTCGGAGCGAAGCGTTGGTTGGATGCATGTCATCCCATGCGCGTTTCGTTCCGAATTCGCAATTAGCTATTGACCACGCACTGATAGCTAGGCTCTTGACCGATGAGGCTCCAAATGGCTAAGTGAAGCCTCCACTGATCGCCATTTTACGTCGGGAGACGCATGACTCCAGGAAGCGTGTCGCGGCTCGTAAGGGTCGTCGTGCCTGCCCTGATGTTGTTGGCCGCGCCAGCAGGGTGCATCAAGCACTCGGTGATCCCCGACGAGCCGGATGTCATCACCATCAACGTGTCGAACAGCAATCCGCTCGACATGACCGTGTACGCGGTGAACCAGAGCATGCGCATTCGGCTCGGCACCGTGAGCACCGGCTCCACGCAGCACTACACGCTCTCCCTGCATCAGATCAGCCCAACGGGAGAGCTACGACTCCTCGCCGATCCCGTGGGATCACGCCGCACCTTCACGTCCGAGGCAATTCAGGTCTTTGCGGGCCAAGCCGTGGAGTGGGTGATCCAGGCGGACGTGCGCCAGTCGACGCTGACGATTCGGAGCTGACGTGGGCCGTCGGCAGCTGCGACAGCTCACGGCGCTCGCCACGCTCGGCCTAACGACGCTCGCCGCCTGTCACCACGGCCGCAGCGTGGGCGCGGCCGCGGCGGAGTCGGGGTACAACGGCTCGATCACCGTGAGGGTGGTGAACCACGCCTGGCTCGACATCACCATCTATCTACTCCAGGGTACGCACCGCGATCGCGTCGGCGTCGCCACCGCGACCTCCACGTCCACCTTCCAGATCCCGCTGCGCCAGTTCGCGGCCGGCGCCGAGTACAAGCTGTACGGGGACCCGGTCGGATCGCGGCAGAATGTGACGAGCGAGCCGCTCCACGCGCAGGACGGTGACGTCGTCACGTGGACGCTCGAGGACGATCTGGCACGCTCATCGATCAACGTGCGCTGAAAAAAAAGAACCCCGGCGACGAGCCGGGGTTCTTCGTTACGTCGATCAGTGAATGCTCATGGAGCTTCGGTGCCCTTCGCTGGCTGTTTGCCACCGAAGGTGTAGAACGCCTCGGCCTTGATTGCGAGCTCCTTGGCCGGGACTGGCATCTCGCGCGGCGTTCCGGGGAGGAGTCCCTGGATGTAGCGCGGCCCGTTGAAGATGGTGTTCGGATTCTGCACGCACTGCTTTCCGGCGACGGTCGTGTCGCTGTCCGTGCGGCACCCCGTCGCCCGCTCCCAGGCAGTTGCCTTCACGAGCGGCAGATGGCGCTGATTCCAGAAGTGCGCCGGTCCGAGCTGGAGGAGCTCGATCTCCTGCTCATACAGCAGCTCCGACCAGAGAGTGCAGGCCGTTCCGTCCTTTGCCAGCTTGCCATTGGACATGCAGGGACCGTCCGACGGTGAGCCTGGCGTTGCGACAACGAGAGCCGCCGAGGACAGCTTGCCGCGGCCGACGCGCGTCTTGTCGATCAACGTTGCCGCGCCCGCCGCATCGTTGGTGCGCAGCTTCGCCTCCGCCCAGAGCAGGTCATTGACCGCTCCGGTGATGACCGGGCTCAAGCCGTAACCGGCCCACTGTCCCTGCGGATCTTCCTTCTTCGACGCGTCCCAACGGATGATGCCGATGTTGGACTGCTGGAAGTAGCCGCGATCCGGACGGAACACTTCGCCAGCGGACGACCAGGCGAAGTCTGAGCCGGCATTGGCCGTTGCCGGCACGTTGCCGAAGACGTCCACGAGGCTCTCGTCGCCGAATGAGCCGTCGCCCATGCGGGCATCCGGCGAATTGGGCTGCGGATTCCCAACGCCTAACGGGTACGGGTCGACCTGCGTGACGGGATCGATGAAGTGCGCCAGGCGCGTGCTGACGCGGCCGCTGCTGTAGTCGGTGAACCAGGGCATGGAATTCTGACACCACGCCGTGCAGCCGTCGCCGGTGAAGGCGAACACCATGCTGGTCGTCATTCCCTTCGATGCGTACGTCGCGACCTTTGTCCAGTCCACCACTCCGGCCGCGTTCACTTCGGCGTCGTCGCGAGGGTACCACGCAAGCAGCATCGCCGCCATCGTGTTGGCGATCTTCGCGATGTCGGCATTGGTGTAGGTGATCCCGTTGGCCCAACCCGACTCGGTCGTGAATGTATTCGCGTTCGCCAGCGCGATCGCGGCGTCGAGATCCTTGAGCGCGGTATCCCGAACCTGCTTTCGCGGAACGCGTTGGAGGGCTGCGACGACCTCGGGCTTGGTGAGATCGAGCTTCTCGTTGAGCGTATACGCCTGATCGTAGTTCAGGGCGAGGTCCATCTCCGCCGCTGCCCGCGTGAACTGGGCGATCGTTTCCGCGCGTTTTGTCCGGGAGACGCTGCCAATCGAGGAGTTGTTGATACGAATGGCCCGGAGCGCATCGTTCGCCGACGAGATGACGGAGTACATCCCGAACCAGCCGACCTCGATGCTCGTGCGGCCGGCGGCGGAAAGATCGTTCTGCCAGCTGCGCGTGCTGCGCGCCCAACTCGCCGGATCGGCGGTCGTATCCGACGGATCGATGTCGATGCCGGAGTAGAAGTTCATGTTGCCGTTGTTCCACGACGACGACAGGCCGCGTGACTGCACTTGCTGCACATCCGTGCCGTCGAGGGTGGAGTAGGCATTGAACCAGTTGCGCATCGTACCGCCAGCAACCGATTCGAGCAGGCCCGGATCGGAGAAGATCGCCGAGCTGTTCGGCTCGTTAGGGTTGGAGACGTCGAGCGACTTGCAGCCTCCGGCCGCGACCGCGGCAACGAGGCCCGCGCCGCACGCCAAGTTCCAGATTCTCATAGATGTCATTCTCCAGAACATGGTGATCAGTAGCCGAATTCGAGCATGGCCGTGAACGTGCGATACGTCGGATAGGTGAAGTAATCGACGCGGTACGCGAACGGATTACCGCCGCCTGGCCCCGTGACGTCCGGGTCATAGCCCGAGTACTTCGTGTTCGTCCACAGGTTGCGGCCAACGACGCCGAGCCTAACGGTGCGGAAGTCGAACGGCAGACGCGTCGTCCAGCTCTGGGGCAGCGCCCAGTTCACCGCGAGCTCGCGGAGGCGGAGATACGTTCCGTTCTCCACGAAGTAGTCGTTCGGATCGAAGTTGTTGTAGAACGCGCTGTAGTACGACGACGGCTTCTTGCCGGTCGTGTACGGACAAGTCGGAGCGCTCGTCTGCCAATCCGCGGCACAGGTCGTCGCCGGCTTGGCGCTCTGGTCGAACACCTTGTCGCGCAGCTCGTTGAAGGGCCACTGGCGCGTGTAGTTGTAGATCTGACCGCCCTTCACCCAGCTGAGCGTGCCGCTCAAACTGACCGAGTGATACTGGAAGGTGGAGTTGAGGCCGACGTTGAAGTCCGGATTGACGTCGCCAATCTGAACGACCGACTGCGGCGAAGTGCACACGCCACCCGCGCTCTGGGCACAGATGTACGCCTTCAGTGGCACCTCGCTCACCGTGTGATAGGCGGACTTCTTGACGTAGAACCCTTCTTCGTTGAGCACGTAGTCCGCTGCGGTTCCAGTGAGCATGCCGGCGGCGATCGTCTGCTGGAGCTGGTCCGCGGTGCGGACCCAGCGCGAGCCGTAGATCACCCCAAACGGCTGCCCGGCGGCGATGCGGAAGATGTGCGTGTTCGCATCGTTAGGATCGGAGCCGACGAAGAACGGGGGAACCTTGAGGTCGGCGATACTCTGCCGCGTGCGGTCACCGCTGATGTTGACGCGCCAGAAGGAGTTCGCCTTCGACATCAACACCGCGCCAAGCGCCAGCTCGTGCGAGTTGCCGGTGAGCGTGCCCGCGTTCTGCCATTGCCCGTTCTTGTAGCCGAGGGCCGCCGTAAGCGGGACCTGGATGATCTCGTCGGTGGTGCGCTTCTTCGAATAGCTGTAGTCGACCGAGTAGTTCGTGAGGAAGTTGACGTTGACGCCGTACTCCGTCTCGCGCGAGAAGGCGGGCTTCAGGAGATTGTTGCCTAACGTCAGCTTGTCGAAACCGCCGGAAGTCGCGGAATAGGTCTCGTACTGCGCCCGGAAGGTCGGCCGCAAACCGGCCGTGCCGTGGGAGACGCGGAGCTTGAGCTCGTCCACGCCGGGAATGTGGAAGTCTTGCGACACGCGATAGGCACCGGACAACCGGTGGTACGTCGCGCTGCGCTCCTTCGAGCCGAAGAGCGACGATGCGTCGACGCGCACGAGGCCATCGAGGACGTAGCGGTCCTTGATGTCGAAGGTCGAGACGAGGAACGCGTCCTTCGCCCGGATCACCTCGGTGAGCGATCCTGGACGAATGATGCCGCTGCCGTCGGCCGCACCGAACTCCGGCACCTTTGGCGCCAACAGCTGCGAGGCGTTGACGTCCGTCCAGTTGTCCGTCTGATCCTCGTAGAGGCCCGCGAGCTTCGTCGTGTTGCGAATCGCGCTCGTGAGCTGAAGCGTCGACGTGAGCGAGGCGTTCACATTGTACGACCGCTCATTGGTGTTCTTGGTGTACAGCGATCCCTTGCCGGCGTTGCCGGAGGACGTCGTGTAGCCGTACGGAGTGAGACTCTTGTAAACTTCGTTGGACTCGTCGTATCCCGCGCTGCTCTCCGCGGTCAGCCAGTGCAACGGCCGATAGGCGAGTCGCCACGTCCCAGTAAACCGGTCGCGATCATTGTTCCGCTGCAACGCCTGCAGGTCATAGAGCGGATTGTCGACGTTGCCGGAGAGGGGCGGCTGTCTGACGACTGGATTGAACTCCCCCGTGTAAGAGCAGAGCGTGCCCGCGGGACAGTTCTGGGCGATGGAGTCGATGTTGACGTTTGGCTCGAGGAAGAGCATGCCGAAGAAGATGCCGCCGTTGTCGCTCGACTGCTTTGACGTCGAGCGGCCGTAGAACGCGCCAACGCCCATGTCGATGTTGTCGCTCAGCCCCTGATCGACGTTCACGCGGAAGGTCTGGCGGCGGTAGCCATCCAGCAGACGAAGCACGCCCTGATCGTGCTCGTTCTCGAACGAGACGTTGTAATTGCTGCTGCCGCGGCGCTGCCCGAGGCTGGCGTAGTTCGTCATCTTCTGCCCGGGCCGGAACACCTTACGATACTGGTCGTAGACGACCGGATATGGATTGTCGACGATCAGATCGGCTTTGGCCGTACGCGTTCCGCTGGAGAGATCGAATCCCTTCGACGGATTGCTCGGGTCGAGCAGCTGGTAGTTGTGGTGCATGTTGTGCTCGACGAGATGCGGCAGATAGCTGTCGCCGAACTCGTTGCGCACCGACACCGTCGTCTGTCCTTCGGCGAGGTTCGATCCGCGCTTCGTGAACACCTGAATGACACCGTTGGCAGCATCGGAGCCGTACAGCGAGCTCGCCGCGGCGCCCTTCACGATCTCGATGCGCTCGATGTCTTCCGAGTTGATGTCGGCGAGTCCGAGTCGGGTGATCACCCCGTCGACCATGATGAGCGGATCCTGACGGCCGGTGAGGCTGGTCGCGGCGCGCAGCCGAATCGCCGGCTCCGAGCCCGGCTGGCCCGATGGCGCGAGGACGGCCGCGCCCGGCACCTTCCCCTCGATGACGCCCAACGGCGTGGGCGACGGCACTTCCCTGATCTGGGTGTTGTCGACCACGGCGACGCTGAACGGCGTCTTCTTCTGCGAGGTTGCCTCGCTCGTGCCCGTGACGACGACTTCCTCGAGGTTCAGAATGTCGCGCTCGAGAACGAAATCGTGCTCGACGCGTCCGGTGGTCAGCGTCACGGGAAGCCGTTTCGGCTTGTAGCCGATGTAGCGGGCCACGACGTTCACTGCCTGGCCGGTCTTCGAGCCAACGTCTACCGTGAAGGTGTAATGCCCGTTGGCATCGGCGATGCTACCCACGCCTAACTCGGGGATGGCGACGTTCGCGCCGCCGAGTGGCTGGCCGGCCGTGGACGTTACTCGACCCGTGACGACAGCGTTGTTCTGCGCGGCAGCCAGACTGGGCAAGGCTATCAGAGCCGCGAGTGCTGTCAGCGCCGTTCTGACCCTACGGAAGGTGAGTGCACCACCCATGAGTGACCTCGCTGAACGTGGTGGGGAAGGAGGCCTGCGACGAATGAGAGCGATCTTGACGAAACGGACTGTTCCGACGGATCATGCAGCCCAACGAGTTATCGGCAGCAGGCGCTCGTTAGGCGAGGTATTCGCGACTCCATTGGGTCCAGCGGGGGCAAATTATGGATGTCCAACACAATGCCGGCAAGTAGCGGCCGCCGCCTGGTCACCCTTCACAACCTGCCGGTCACTCTGAACCGTCACCTCATCAACTCGGCTGGCCGGCCCCGAGTTCGGGGCGAGGAGGCGTTATGCTGCCGCGAAGCATCGGTCTGACCCAGCCCGTGCCCCTCATCGCGCTGGCGTGTGCACTCGCCGGCCACGCGCTCGCGGCCCAGCAGACCGCGGGCATCCGCGGCCTGGTCAGCGACAGGTCCACCGGCCGGCCCGTGGCCGGCGCACAGATCGCCATCGTCGGGGAGAACCGTAGAACGCTCACCGACTCGTCAGGCCGGTTCGAGCTCGCCAGCCTTCCTGCCGGGGCCGCTCACCTCCTGGTGCGGGCGGCGGGATTCCCCCAACGACGGGTCGCGGTGGACCTGGTCGAGGCGGGGACCATCGACCGTGCCATCGAGCTCGACTCGACGGCGGCAACCCGGATGGCGGAGGCCCAGGCGCTACCCGAAGTTGCGGTCACGGCCCCAGCCACCCCGGTCAACTACCGGCTCGTGGATTTCGAGCGGCGCCGCCAGCTCGGCCGCGGCCAGTTCATGACCGAGAACGAGATCGTGAAGAGCGGCGCGTACAACGTCGCCGACGCCGTGAAGAACATGCGCGGGGTGATCTACGACTGCGGCGGCGGCGCCGGCTGCTACATCCACATGGCCCGCGCGCCAATGCGCTGCCTCCCCGAGTTCATCGTCGACGGCCACCAGATGAACGACTTCGGGCCGCACACCCCCATCCGCGACATTATCGGCCTCGAGGTCTACACGGGGCCTACGGAGGTGCCTGGCGAGTACGCCGGGCGCTATGCGGGGTGCGGCGTGATCGTCATTTGGACGCGATCAGGCCCGACGCCGAAGAACAAATCCCAGTAACGGTGATGCAAGTGGTCAGGAAGTGGCGAAGGTTCTCCTCACCTGAGGCGGATCGCGACGTCGCTGGACCAGTCCAGGTGCGAGATTTCGGGGCCGAGAGGACAGGCGTCAGATCGACGGCGGTATCAGGCTCTGACGCCGCCCTTTATCTCACGCCTGCCGGCTCGGCCCTGACCTCTCGCGCCTGGACTCGCTTTCGACGTCGCGATGCGTGCACGGCAGGACCATGATGTCGAGACCCTCTCATCTACGTACCACCACCTGCCTAGCTCCGGCGGGAATAGGAACAGTCACAGTCGGTCGTTGCGGCCAGGAGACGTAGAGCGACTCGGCCCCCGAGGGCATTGCGAGGACAGTCGTCGCCGCGTCCATCGACCAGTAGCCTGAACCCGCATGGAGCTCCCGCATCGGTCCGCGCCGGCCGGCGCTGACGAGCTGCAGGCGCGCGCCGATGCCTAACGGGTTCGAGGGGCCGCCATCGAGACGCACGCGCAATCCTGGGCGCGCGGTGCGGTTGTGCCAGAGGCGCGTCGCGGCCCCGTTCTCGCCGACCGCCAGGTCGACGCGTCCGTCGCCATCGTAATCGCAGGCCGCGGCCCCCCGTTGATCGCCGAGCATCGCGATGCCCGACACGCGCACGCCGAGCGGCCGGAAGGCACCGCGACCGTCGCCGAGAAGGATGATTCCCGCGCCAGCGTCCAGCCGCGGCGTGTCGATCGCCGTTGGCGAGAAGTTCTGGGCGAGAAAGAGATCCTCTCGGCCATCGCCATCGAAGTCGGCGACGACGATGCCGAAGGCGGGGGCCAGCTGCGCCTCGTTCGGCAGCGGATGCGGCTCGAAGTGGCCGCCGCGATTGAGAAAGAGCAGGTGATCGAAGGTCGTCGCGCGCACGCGCACGGCGCCGCGCGTGGCGTCACCGAGCACCTCGTCGACGGTGGCCGTCGAGAACTTCCCGTAGGTCGGAAACCGTCCCGGTGCGCCGGGGATCGCAATCGCGAGCCGGCCGAGCGGATCGAGCGGCATCTCGCGGCCACTCGCCGAGTCTTGTTGAGCAAAGACTAAACCGAGGCCGGCGCCGCCGAAGTTGCCGGCGACGAGCTCATAGGGCTGGCGCGGCGAAGCGCGCCACGGCGTGTTGCGTCCCCAGCTCGTGGCAACGACGTCGAGCCGGCCGTCGCCGTCGAAGTCCCCGACGGCGAGTCCATTCCAGCGACTCGTGATCGCGGAGAAGCCCCACTCACGGCTGACGTCACGCAGACGACCCCGCTCGTTGTGGAACACGCGCACAGAGCCCCACTCCGACGTTACGAGGAGCTCGGGCCAGCCGTCGCCATCGAGATCCGCGAACACGGCCGCGGAGACGAGCCCAACGCCGGCGAGCACGCGGTCGTTCGCCGTGTCGGGCGCCCAGCTGCCGTTAGGCAGGCGGCCGTACAGCCGCGACGGCGCCGGCAGCGGCCACGCGCCGGGAATGACCCGCGCTCCGACGAAGAGATCGAGTCGGCCGTCCCCGTCGACGTCGGCGAGGGCGAGCGGGCCGACGCTCGCGGTGTCGCCGGATAGGAGTGGAGCCGGCGGCGACATCGCCGCTCCCTTCGTGGTGAACGCCACGACCGCGGGGGCGGCGAGCGCTTCGGCCGGCGAGGACGTCTCGTAATTCGACTGGCCGACAACGAGGGTCTGGGCGGCACCCGTTGCCACGGGGATTGGAAGGGTGGTCGTCAGGTCCAGCGGCGCCGTTGGGCCATTGGTGGACAAGGCGGCGAAGCGTGAACCGAGATTGCGGAGCACGGTGAGGCGGCCGCCGCGGCCGGTGCCGACGACGAGATCCTCGCGACCGTCGCCATCCACGTCGATCCAGCTCACGCCTGGCCCGAGCTGGCTGAACTTGTTAGGCAGAAGCGGCTGCCGGCGGTAGTCGTCGAAGATCGAGTCGGCGTGCACGTGACCACCGAGGAGCGAGGTTGCGTCCTCGAAGAGCCCTGCCTGCGCGGAGTCGGCATTCGGCTGCCACCGTTCGGTCGCACCGGATTCGTCGACCTCGTACAGCCGGTTGGGACGCGCCGGAAGACGCGACGTCCGCCCATCCGGCCAGCGGACTTCGAGCGCGAGCAACGTGTCTCGGCCCGCGGCGAATACGAGCTCACCGTCGCTGCCCGACAGGTAGTAGCCGCCCGCGGTCACCTGGCGGCTCTGCGCCGGGAGCGCGCCGGCGCGGAGCGTCACGCTCGCGCCGACGCCGTAGTCGTTAGGCGGGGCGCCCTTGAGGCGGACAGCGATTCGCGGCGCGGTCGTCTCGCTGCGATACACGATCGGCGTGTCGTCGAGTCGCGACGTCACGACGTCGAGGTCGCCGTCGCCGTCGAGATCGGCGAGCGCGAGCGCGTTCGTGATCCCGCTGTCGGCGCCGAAGTGCCAATCCCGGCTCGCGTTCGCGAACGTCAGGTCGCGGTTGTTGCGAAAGGCGACGCTGTGCGTGGCGAGCCGCGGAAACTCCGCCTGCTCCCGATTCCACGCCGTGTGCGTGGCGCGGATGCGCTGCACGGCGTCGGCGTCGCGAACGTCCCACCGGTGACCGTTGACGACGAGAAGATCCTCGAAGCCATCGAGATCCACATCGACGAACGCGGAGCCCCAGGTCCAGTCGCTCGCCTCCACGCCTGCGAAATCGGCGATGTCCGCCCAGCTTCCGTCGCCGCGCGAGTGTTGGAGCGTGTTTCGCATCCACTGATGCCGCTCGCTCGTCAGGCCGACTCGCTTCGGTAAAGCCAAGTTCGTTGGGAACTGCCGCTGCCGCGCGGCAAGGGTGGGGCTCATCATGTCGGCAGTGAAGAAATCGACGTGGCCGTCGCGATCGATGTCCGCGAAGTCGACCGACATGCATGTATTGCTGGTCTCGCGAAGCGCGAGCGCGGGGGCCAGCTGAAAGTCGCCGTGACCGTCATTGAGCCAGAACTGATCCGGGTCCTCGAAGTCGTTGCAGACGTAGAGGTCGGGCGCGCCGTCACCATTCACGTCGTAGAAGCGCGCCGCGAGGGTGAAGTAGTCCGGCTCCCCAGCGAGTGGCTTGCCGGATTCGTCGCGAAATCGCGCGCCGGACACCGGCACGTGCGTGAAGTGCCCGTTGCCGTCGTTGAGAAAGAACAGATCCGGATCGGCGCGCTGGGATCGCATGACGCCGCCCAGCTCGGGTCGGTCCTCGAGGCGATACTCCTTGGCCCACCGTGGATCGACGGCGAAGCTCGGACCGACTTTGTGGACGACTTGCTCGAAGGTGCGCTGCTCCGGCGGATACGCATCGAGCGCGCTGCGCGTCTTGTACGTCGCCGCGAAGAGATCGAGATCGCCGTCGCCATCGACATCGGCGAAGGTGAGGCCGGTGACGGCGAGGCCGCCAACGAGACCACTGCCGTCGGTTGCGTCGGAGAAGTGGCCATGACCATCGCCCAGCCAGAGCTTCAGCGGTCCGCCTAACGTACCGACGACGAGATCGAGCGCGCCGTCGCCGTTCACGTCGGCGAAGGCGGCAGTGAGTGTCGCGAGCCCCGTTAGGCGCAGTCCGCTAGCGCTGGTGACGTCCGTGAAATGAAAGTTACCGTCGTTGTGGTAGAGCGCCGCGGGACGTTCGACCGACGCGAGGAAGACGTCGGGCAAGCCGTCGCCATCGATGTCGCCGAGGGCGATGCCAGCTCCGATCAGTAGGTTGCGATTGGCGAGCGCGTGCTCGTCGGCGACGTCGTTGCGATGGGTGAGACCAGTCTTGCCGGAGGCCAGCGCGGTGAAGCCGACGCGCGATCCGCGCGGGACGTCGAGCGCGCGCCAGCGGAAGCCGGACTCGTTATGCCACGACGTATCGGGCGACACATTACCGCAGGCACCCACGAGCAGCGCCACACAAATTCCGGAAAGCCCAAAAAGCAGATCCCTCGTCGCTACGCTCCTCGGGATGACAAAAAAGGTCATCAACGACGCGGGATCTCGTAATCCTGCGACGCGAACATCAGCCAGCGGCCGCCCTCGCGAACGAAGCTGTCGGTGTAGCGGTAGCGGTGCTCGAACGCGCCGTCCTTTCCGCGACCGCGCACGATGAGAATTCCCGTGACGGCGGCTGCGGAGCCGTGCACGTGAACGCGCATGTCCTGATTCTCCGCGGACGTCACCGAATCCGTGCTGGAGATTTGTTCGGCGATGACCTGCTCTTTGCTGAAGACGCCCCGTTCGTCAGAGTACACATACTCCGGATGGAGATTGCGCCGGAAATACGCCGAGTCGCGCTTGACGAGCGCGGTAGTCCATCCGTCCTCGAGTCGACGCAGCTGTTGCTCCGCCGTGAATGTCGTCTTCGAGGATTGCGCGACTCCGCGACT
>Ga0070681_10002430_pt1 | contig 17043 bp, 13 predicted proteins | sample KBSC83BmetaG_FD_65650 | JGI IMG/M metagenome (GOLD analysis project Ga0070681, IMG submission 65650) | Corn rhizosphere microbial communities from Kellogg Biological Station, Michigan, USA - KBS C8-3B metaG | ecosystem: Host-associated > Plants > Roots > Rhizosphere | place: USA: Michigan...
CGAGTTCGACCACGCCGACATCTATCCGGACGTGGCTGCGATCCAACGCCAGTTTCACCATCTCGTGCGCATCGTTCCAGGAACCGGGCGGATCGTCTGGAATGCCGGGGACGAGCGTCTCAGAGAGACGCTCGCCATGGGCTCGTGGACTCCCACGGAAGGCTTCTCCGCCGCACACGCCGATGCTTTGTGGACTGCGCGTGCTGTGAATGGGGCGGAGGACTTCTCGAAGTTCGAGGTGCTCGAGGGCGGCAAATCGCGTGGCACGGTGAGTTGGTCTCTCATTGGCGCTCACAACATGGAGAACGCGCTGGCGGCCATTGCGGCGGCCCGCCATGCCGGTGTGCCGGTGGAGCACGCGATCGATGCGCTGCAGTCCTTCGCCGGAATCGCCCGACGCATGCAGGTGCGTGGGGAGGTCAAGGGCGTGCGCGTCTATGACGATTTCGCGCATCACCCGACGGCGATTGCGACGACCATCGATGGGTTGCGCAGGAGAGTCGGCAAGAGCCGGATCGTTGCGGTGCTGGAGCCACGCTCCAACACCATGAAAATGGGAGTGCATCGCAACACGCTGGCGCCCTCCCTGTCGGGAGCCGATGAGGTCTGGTTGTTCTCGCCGCCCGATCTGGGCTGGGATACGGCCCCGATCCTCTCGGCTCTCGGCAACCGCGGTCATGCGAGCTCGAGTATCGAGTCGCTGGCAGAGTCCCTGGCGAAGTCCGCCCGTCCCGGGGATCAGGTGCTCATCATGAGCAACGGCGGTTTCGGCGGCCTGCACGGCAAGTTGCTCGCGGCTCTCGAGCGTATGAGGTAGTCTCGCGGCGGCCAACAGGTCGCGCTCCGCAGCGCCGTGTTGAGACGCCGACGTGCGTTCGAGGAGGCCGGCGATGTCCCGCTCCGCAGCTCCCGGTACAACGACGCCTGCGCAGCAGGTCGTCATGCCCTTGTTCCCTCTGAATACGGTGTTGTTCCCCGGAGGGCCGCTGCCTCTGCGGATCTTCGAGACGCGCTATGTCGACATGGTCCGGCACTGCATGCGCGAGCGTTGTCCGTTCGGTGTGGTGCTGATCCGGGCGGGTGCCGAGGTGGGCGCTGTCGCGGACACGGCAGAGGTGGGGACCACGGCGCGTATCGTCGACTTCAACCCGATGCCCGACGGCTTGCTGGGTATCAGCTGTATCGGCGAGCAGAAATTCCGCGTCGTGCGTCGCTGGCAGGAAAGCAGTGGCTTGAATGTCGCGGATATCGCGCTGCTCCCTCGGGACGAGCGCGTCAGTCTTCCGGGGGAGTTCCTGCATCTGGGAGCCCTGCTGCGCAAGGTCCTGCCGGAGCTCGGGGAGCTTTACGCGGCGATCCCGATGCACCCCGACGATGCCGCCTGGGTCGGATACCGCCTGGCCGAGATACTGCCGGTGAGCCTCTCGGAAAAGCAGCAGTGCCTGGAGATCGACGACCCGCTCGTGCGTCTCGCACGGCTGGATCCGCTCATACGGCGAACCGAAGAGAATTGACGGAGGCGCGCCGTGCGAAGAAGCGCACGAGCGAAAATCCGATCGCCACGCACCACGCCAGCACCAACCAGCCGACGAAACCGTCTGTCTGACTGAGGAGCCCGCTCCATGGCCGGTCGCGCACCGGGCTGGAGGTCCCCGTCACGCTGAGCATCACCCAGACCCATCCCGCGTGCAGGCCCATGCAACTGGCGATGTGGCCCGTCGAAGACCGAATCGCGGCGAGGATCACACCGACGGCGAGGTACGTGAGGAAAGCGTCAGCGATGACGAGAGGCGAGGCAAAGGCCTGCAATGTACCGGCCAATAGATCCCACCCGCTCGAAGAGGTCACCTGGCTCGCATCGATGTGGTGCTTGGCGAAGAAATGAGTCGCGGCATAGATGAGTGAGGTCAGCACGATAGCGGCTGTCGTGCCCGACTCTCGCTGGATCCCGGTGAAGATGATGCCGCGCAGAGCGGTCTCCTCGATGAGAGCCACGACCAGCCCGCTCACCAGCGACTGCAACACCAGCTTGACCAACGGGAGCGCGTCAAGGGACGCGCCTTTCTGCCAGTCGCGCAGGCCCAGCACGGCCATGACGCACACGATTGCGACCATCGTGATCGCGCCGACAGTGAGTCCGACGAGCAGCTCGCGGACGAATTTCTTTCGAGGAATTCCGTAGCCGAGGCTCGTGCGGTCGCCGAGTCGCATTCGCGGCGCAAGGATCAGGAATCCAACGAGACCCACCCCCATCGCGATGCGCTCGCCTATGCGATGAAACGGGAAGTCGAAGTGAGGATGCAGCAGTAGCCACGCTGGGTAGGTGAGCACGCCGATCGACGCCAGTGCAATCAGGATGAGGCCAAGGAACGTCGCGAACGCACGCATGTCGGAGTGTCCCAGTGAGCATTTATCCGCGCATACAGTACACCCAAGGCAAATCTCGACAAACGCGCACTATTTGAAGCTGTGCGCGATATGCCGTGGCACTCACACTGTCTTTCCCTCAACCCATGGACGGAGGAGTTTATGAAGGAGAGTAGAGCGCGGCAGATACTCCAGGCGCTGGTGCAGGGAGTCGATCCGCTGACCGGAGAAGAACTGCCAACCGGCACGATTCTGCAGCACGCGGACGTCTTACGAGCGCTATTGGCTGGCGTCGGAGCCCTCGAACAGATGGCCGCCCGTGCGCAACGGCGTGCGCAGCTGCCGGGAAACGTCGGTCGAGCCTGGACCGCGGAGGAAGAACAGGTGCTGATGACGGAGTTTCAGCGAGGCGAGACGATGGCAGCCATTGCCGCGCTGCACGGAAGGACGCTACGGGCCATCGAAGCGAGGTTGGAGCGTCTCGGGCTACTCACAGCGGAAGAGCGAAATACGCAGAATCGCTTCATCCACGGCCCAGCAGGGCGTGCCACTGCCCAAGAACCGCCTTGAGACGGAATCGCGGGTCGGGCCCCGTCTTGGGCCGTCCGCCGGATCGCCAGGTGCGAACGCGGTCGATGTAGGCGTCGAAGAGCCCAAAACGGTCCGCGAGGCGAGCCGGTCCGGCGCGCCATTTGATCGAGAGCGAGTGGACTGCCGCCTCGTACGCACGGTGGGCGTGCGAGAGCGGCAGTACCTGGTTGGTGTCACCGACGATCTCGACGGCGGATCCGCAGTCGTGCGTTAGAACCGGTGTCCCCACGGCTTGGGACTCGGCGAACACGAGGCCGAATGTCTCCGGCAGCACGAAGTTGGGAACGAATGTGCACAGGGCGGACCGGACTTCCGCGTGGATCCGGTCTTGCGGTTGCGGGCCCAGCCACTCGACGCCCGGGATGTTCGCCGGCCTACCGCGCTTATAGCCGGGATTGCCGACGCGCAAATACAGATCGGGCACCCTGCGGCGCAGGGCCCGGAACGCGTCCAGTGTGTAAGCGAGCCCCTTGTTCGGCGACGAGAAGAACACCAGCTTGTTGGGGTCGACGGAGGAGCCGTCGGGCTGCAACTCATCGGAGACCGGGTTGTAGATCGTGCACGCACGGACGGTGCCGTCCACCCCCATCCTTTGCAAAGTCGCCTCGACGCCCCTGCGTTGGGTGTCCGAGACGCACACGATGGTGACGCCCATGTCCCTCAGCAAGGACGCGGTCGAGGCAAGGCGTCGGCCGCGTTTCGAGCCGGGGTTGAGGAGGTCGTGCACCCACAGGTACACGCACGCCTGCGGAAACAACTCTCGGATGACCGGCAGGGCCCGGGAGTCTCTGTTGAGCACCACGTGCTCGATGCCGGAGACCTTGCCTGGGGGAAGATAGCTGCGAAAAGGCTCGGTACGGTTGTGCTGCATCACGTACGCTCCGAGCGCGTCCGCTATGCGCGTGAGGCTGGCCTCCGTTCCGCCCGTAGCCTTCTCGTGCAGGGTCCGCGTGTCGTAGGGCTGCTGACACGAGGGGTCGTAGAACAGGATGGAGGACATTGGGGTTATTCTACGGCCTTTGGGGCTCATCTCGGGGCAGGAAGAGAGTGGAGAACACTCGCGCGCGGTTGTCCGCCTGCATCATTACGTACAACGAGGCTGATCGCATCGAGGCCTGTCTGCGCTCGGTCGGCTTCTGCGACGAGATCGTGGTCGTCGACTCCCACTCGACCGATGCCACTCGCGACCTCGCCCTCACACTGAGTGCACGGGTGATCGAGCGCGACTGGCCGGGCTACCGTACTCAGAAGCAGTTTGCCGTGGACGCGGCTTCGAGCGATTGGGTGCTGTGCCTGGATGCCGACGAGCGTGTCAGCGCGGAGCTTCGCGCGGAGATAGAAGCTGCCCGTGCCAACGGATTCACCTCGTATGCCGGCTGGTCGGTCCCGCGAATCACCGATTACTTCGGCCGCTTCCTCCGGCATGGCAACGCCTATCCCGACCGTTTGACGAGGCTATTCGACCGCCGTCGCGGCCGTTGGGTCGGCCACGAGATCCATGAGAACACCCGCGTGGACGGCCCTGTTGGAAGACTGCGCGGACACCTCGAGCATTTTTCTTACCGTAACCTTTCAGATCACCAGGCCCGGATGCAGCGCTACGCTTCGTTGATGGCGCAGGCACTCTACGACAGCGGCAAGCGTTGCGGGCTGGGTAAGGTGTTGCTCAATCCGCAATGGCGCTTCGTGCGCGGTTACGTGTTGCGCCTGGGATTCCTCGACGGGTGGCGCGGGCTGGTGTTCGCGCTCATCGAAGCCAACTACGTGCGGCGCAAATACCTGGAGCTGTATGTGATGGGGAAGGGCGTGAAGCGCTAATTGAGCTGTTCGGGGCGATAGCCGTCGCGGCGCACCAGATCCAGCAGGCCCCCGTCGCCCACCAGATGCAGCGCGCCGACGACGACGAAGTAGTCCTGTCGCCCCTGCAGGAGCTTCTCGATCTGCGGCAGCCAGTGCCGGTTGCGATCGGAAACGAGCATTCGATACAGCGCGGGGAACGACTTGTACTCCTCGCCCAGCAGAGCGGCGAGTCGTGAGGCATCGCCGCTGCGCCAGGCGGTGATCACCTGCTGCGTATCGCCTCCCACATCGCCCATTTCCGAGACGACCATGTCCAGGAAGCGCACCTGATCGTCGTCCGACATTCCGCCCAGCACGCCGAGCTGCTCGGCGAGGGTCTCGAGGCCGCTGATGGGCTTGCGATCTGTCTGGGCGCGCGCTGCCAACTGCTGCTCGACGCCCGACTCGGCGTCGAAGCCGAGCTGCTGGTACTTCAACTCCATCAGTTCCATCCCCACCACCCACGGTTGTTGCTGCTGCATCAGCTCAGCCGGCACACCCAGCTTCTGGGCCTCGGTGCTGACTTTCTGGAAGCGGTTGTCCCCGAGGCGCTGATGCAGCGTCGTTCCTTCGGGGAGAGCGCCGTGCTCGAGCATCCAGCCGGCCGCATCGAGGGGATTCAGATTGGCGACATCGAGCTCCATCACCAGTCCCTGCGAGCCGGTGTAGGCGCGGTCGAAGCCGGCCGGAAGCGCCGACTCGCTGGCCTTGAGCATGTGGACCGAGCCGGCGAGATAGACGGTGTTGTGGGCGCCGTGGATGGCCCAGACGGGGCTCGCCCCGTGGGCGCTCAGAGCGGTCAGGCCGCCGAGCAGACCGAGCGTGGCGAGTAGCCAGCGGCGAATTTTTCGACCCACACGACCTCCGTGAGCAGCGTTCCGTCCGGCCTCAGCTCGAGTGTACGGTACCCCGGTGGGCGCCGGTCTACTGCGAACTCGTCGGCATGCGGGAGGAACTGTGCGCAGGTCGCGGGCGTCGCCAGCAGGCGTACGCCCTTGCGGAGTCCGTCGAAGCTCTGATGCACGTGCCCCCAGAGAATCGCGCGCACATTACGGTGGCGGTCGATGGTCTGCAGGAACTCTCCTGCGTTCTCCAGGGCGACCTGATCCAGCCAGCGACTGGACATGGAGACCGGATGGTGATGCAGGCACACGAGGCAATGGCGAGCCCCCGCGCTCCCCAGGGCGTCATCCAGCTCGGCGAGACTCTGCGGGCTCAGGCGGCCGCTGGCGGACCCCTCAAGGGAGCTATCCAGCAGGATGATTCGCCACTGAGAAAAGTCTCGGTAGCCGCCTACGACGAAAGGCTCCTCGGCCAGTGCCCGGCGCATGGCCTTGGGCTCGTCGTGGTTGCCAGGGAGGCACAGCACAGGAACGCCTAGCGGCGCGAATACGCGGCGGAAATGTGCATATCCCGCAGGATCGTCCTGGACGATGTCGCCCGTGACGAGCACCGCGTGCGGGGGCCAGTCACGCTGCTGCGCATGCGCAAGCGTAGCCTGCAGCGCAGGCAGGGTCGCGACACCGCGGAGCGATTCCGTTTCGCTGCCGTACAGGTGGGGGTCGGTGAAGTGTGTGAGGCGCAATATGCTCATTGTTCCAGCGGCATCATTCTTCCGTAACGGGGCTGCGGGACGGGAGGTTCCTGAGTCGTCCGCGCTGCCATGGAATCGTAGCAGAGGGTCGCATCGATGCAGTGAACTGGGTCAAGGGCTCCGGAGCGGCCACCGTCAAACATGACGCAGTCACGCTTAGCTCTGCGGATAATGTGAACCCGCCCACGCACATATTATGGAGTGGCGAGCGGGCGTTTTTCCCGAATTAAGTTCTGTCGGCAAGTGAGGACACTTGCGCCGGAAGCGTTGCAGATGCCGCTGCGTATTCACGTGCCGTTCAGAATCCTTGATAACGCCCGAAGGGCGGCCCGCAGGGCGAGGCGCGTGAGCGCCGAGTAATCGCGATTGAGCGCGAGCCCCGTCTCATGGAGAATGCGCGGCCCCAAATCACGCCAAACTCATCGAACTTGGTGACTACACGCCGCGAACTCGCCAACGCTATCCGTGCCCTTGCCATGGACGCGGTTCAGCGTGCCAACTCCGGCCATCCCGGCGCTCCGATGGGCATGGCCGACATCGCGCAAGTCCTTTGGAGCGATGTCCTCAAGCACAACCCTGGCAATCCGCGCTGGGTCGACCGCGACCGTTTCGTCCTCTCGAACGGCCACGCCTCCATGCTGCTGTACGCGCTGCTGCATCTGACGGGCTACGCGCTCGGCATCGAGGAGATCAAGAACTTCCGGCAGCTGGGTGCCCGCACCGCAGGCCATCCCGAGCACGATCCTGAGCTGGGGATCGAAACCACGACCGGGCCGCTCGGCCAGGGACTGGCCAATGCCGTCGGCATGGCGCTCGCAGAGAAAGCGCTCGCCACGCAGTTCAACCGTCCCGGATTCAACATCGTCGATCATCGCACGTACGTGTTTGTCGGCGACGGTTGCCTCATGGAGGGCATCTCGCACGAAGCCTGCTCGCTCGCAGGAACATTGCGTCTCGGCAAGCTCATCGTGTGCTACGACCACAACGGGATCTCCATCGACGGCAAAGTGGACGGCTGGTTCCGGGACGACACGGCGAAGCGCTTCGAGGCCTATGGCTGGCAGGTCATCGATGTCGACGGACACGATGCGGATGCCATCGCCGCGGCGTTGAGCGCCGCGCGCGTGGAAATGCAACGGCCGTCACTTCTGCGTTGCAAGACGGTCATCGGGTGGGGCGCCCCTCACAAACAGGGAACGCAGGCGACTCACGGCGAAGCGCTAGGGGCGGACGAAGTGGCAGCCACGCGCAAGGCCATCGGCTGGCCCTACGAGCCGTTCACGATCCCCGAGGAAATCCGCACACAGTGGGACCAGCGTCGCCGCGGTGCAGCCGCCGAGTCCGCTTGGCACGATCTGTTCCAACGCTATCGCGATGCGCATCCGGAGCTGGCGCGCGAGTTCGATCGACGCATGCGCGGCGACCTTCCTCAGAGCTGGCCCGCTACCGTGGCGGCGGCGACTTCGGCGATGGTTGCTCAAACATCGCCCAAAGCGACGCGACAGTCATCACAGGCGGTGCTCGACGTTCTGGCGCCGGGGCTGCCGGAGCTTCTGGGTGGCTCGGCCGACTTGACGGGATCGAACAACACGCTGTTCAAGAGCGCTCGCACCCTTACGCCTGAGGACTTTTCCGGCAACTACATCCATTACGGCGTGCGCGAATTCGGGATGACCGCCGCGATGAACGGCATCGCGTTGCACGGCGGGATCGTTCCCTACGGCGGCACGTTCCTCGTCTTTTCGGATTACGCGCGCAACGCGGTGCGCCTGGCGTGCTTGATGAAAGCGCGCGTCATCCTTGTGTACACGCATGACTCGATCGGACTGGGCGAGGACGGCCCTACGCACCAGCCGGTCGAGCATCTGACCAGCCTGCGCGCGATGCCCAACATGACTCTCTGGAGACCTTGCGACGCCGTCGAGACGGCGGTCTGTTGGGCCGCTGCCATCGAGCATCATGGGCCTACAGCGCTCGTGCTCACGCGTCAGGCGCTTCCGCCGCAGTCGCGGACTCCGCAGCAGCAGTCGGACATCCGGCGTGGGGGCTATGTGCTCATCGACAGCCAGGGCCCACCCGAGTGCGTGGTTGTCGCTACCGGGTCGGAGATTGGCCTGGCGGCGCAGGCGGTGAAAGCATTGAATTCGAGCGGCCGGCGGGTGAGGCTGGTATCCCTGCCGAGCACGGAAGTGTTCGACGCCCAGGACGAAGCCTACCGGGAGAGCGTCCTGCCCCGTGCACTCAAACGGCGCATCGCCGTCGAGGCGGGGGCCACCCTCCCATGGTGGCGCTACATGGGCCTGGAAGGTCGCGTCTTCGGAATCGACGCCTTTGGCGCGTCCGGGAAGGCCGCGGACTTGTTCCCTAACTTCGGCTTCACGGTCGATAATGTGCAACGGGAAATCCAGGGTCTGCTCGACAGATAGAATCGATCGTTATTTATTCAGGCAAGCGAGGGTGAGGACATGGCATTAAAAGTCGGCATCAACGGGTACGGTCGCATCGGGCGCAACATCCTGCGCGCGCTCTATCAGGGCAAGCGCACGGGCCAGATTCAGATCGTCGCGCTCAACGACCTGGGCGATGCCAAGACCAATGCGCACCTCACCCGCCATGACACCGTACATGGGCGCTTTCCTGGCGAAGTGACGGTCGACGGCGACTCGATGGTCGTGAACGGAGATCGCATCCGTGTGCTTGCCGAGCGCGATCCGTCGAAGCTCCCGTGGGGCGACCTCGGCGTTGAGATCGTTCTCGAGTGCACGGGGCTCTTCACCAGCAAGGCGAAGGCATCCGCGCATCTCAAGGGCGGCGCGAAGAAGGTGATGATCTCCGCTCCTGGCGGCGATGACGTCGACGCGACGATCGTGTACGGAGTGAATCATCACACGCTGAAGGCGAGCCATACCGTCGTTTCCAACGCCTCCTGCACGACGAATTGTCTTGTGCCGGTCGTGAAGGTGTTGCACGACAAGATCGGCGTCGTTTCCGGCATCATGACGACGATCCATTCCTACACCAACGATCAGGTGCTGACCGACGTTTATCATTCGGACCTGCGTCGCGCACGCTCGGCCACGATGTCGCAGATTCCGGCGAAGACGGGCGCGGCGTCGGCCGTCGGCCTGGTGCTCCCGGAGCTGAAGGGAAAGCTCGATGGCTTTGCGGTGCGCGTGCCGACCATCAATGTGTCGCTGGTCGATCTCACGTTCACCGCCAAGCGCGCCACTTCCGTGGATGAGATTCACCAGGCGATGAAGGAGGCGGCCACGGGTAGCCTGAAGGGCATCCTGGCCTACAACGACCTGCCGCTGGTGTCCGTCGATTTCAACGGCGACCCGCATTCCTCCATCTTCGATGCGTCGCTCACCAAGGTGATCGATGGGACGCTGGTGAAGGTGTGCTCGTGGTATGACAACGAGTGGGGTTTCTCCAATCGCATGATCGATGCCACCCTGGCCTGGTCGAAGGCGACATGAGAGTCCTGCGCATGGCGGACACGGACCTGCGCAACAAGCGGGTCCTGATCCGGGAAGACCTGAATGTCCCGGTCCACGAGGGCGCCGTCACGAGCGACGCCCGAATCCGGGCGGCGGTGCCGACGATCCGCTATGCCCTGGACCAGCACGCGAAGGTGTTCATTCTTTCGCACCTGGGGCGCCCGGAGGAAGGCAGGTACGACGAGCAGCTCTCGCTCGCGCCGGTCGCCGCGCGCCTGGGGGATCTGCTGGGCAAGCCTGTGCCCTTGCGCAAGGACTGGCTCGAGGGTGTGGATTGCCCCGCCGGAGAAGCGGTGCTGTGCGAGAACGTGCGTTTCAACAAGGGCGAGAAGAAGGACTCGGAGAGCCTGGCGCGCAAGATGGCTGACCTGTGCGACGTGTTCGTCATGGATGCCTTCGGCACTGCGCATCGGGCTGAGGCGAGCACACACGGCGTCGCGCGGTTCGCCAAGGTGGCGTGTGCAGGTCCGCTGCTCGCGGGCGAGTTGCAGGCTTTGGAGACGGCTCTCGAGAAGCCCGCCCGGCCTCTGATGGCGATCGTCGGCGGCTCCAAGGTCTCGACCAAGCTCACCGTCCTCGAGTCGTTGCTGGAGAAGGTGGACAAGTTGATCGTGGGCGGAGGCATTGCCAATACGTTCCTGGCCGCGACCGGCGTGGGCGTGGGCAAGTCGTTGCATGAAGCAGAGATGCTCGACGTCGCGCGTCGCTTGATGGACAAGGCGCGCGCCAGCGGAACGGAGATTCCGTTGCCGACGGACGTCGTGGTGGCCAAAGAATTTGCGGCTACAGCGCACGCCGATGTGCGGACGATTCACGACGTTCGCCCGGATGAGATGATTCTGGATGTCGGTCCCGACACCGCCGACCGCTTCAGTGCGCTGCTGCAGACCGCCGGGACGATCATCTGGAACGGCCCCGTGGGCGTGTTCGAGTTCGAGCAATTCGGTGAGGGCACACGGGCCATCGCTCTGGCCATCGCACGTAGCAAGGCGTTCTCGCTCGCCGGTGGTGGCGACACGCTTGCGGCCATCGAGAAGTACGGCGTCGAGGACGGTATCTCCTACATCTCGACCGGAGGCGGTGCCTTCCTGGAGTTCGTCGAGGGTAAGACGCTGCCTGCGGTCGCCGCGCTAGAAGAACGCGTGCAGGGATGATATATCCCGGCGTCGGTAGCGCTACCATTCCAGGACCTATGCTGAGACGAACAAAGATTGTCGCCACGGTGGGACCGGCGACGGACGACCTTGCCGTGCTGACGTCGATGATGCAGGCCGGCGTGGACGTCGTCCGCCTCAATGCTTCCCACGGGACGGTCGAGGATCGCCGCAAACGCCTCGAACTGGTGCGTGCGGCGGCCCGCAAGGCCGGCAAGTGCATTGCCGTGCTGCTCGATCTCGGAGGCCCGAAGATCCGCATCGAGGGGTTCCGCGAGGGCAAGGTCCTTTTGAAGGAAGGGCAGCCCTTTACCCTGGACATGGAGCTCGACCCCAAGGCGGGTACCGTCGATACGGTCGGGTGCGCCTACAAGAATCTTCCGAAGGATGTCTCGGCTGGCGACACGCTCCTGCTGAACGACGGGCAGATCGTGCTGGCGGTGACGAGCGTCGCCTCGACGAAAATCGAGACGACCGTCCGCGTCGGTGGCGAGTTGTCGGACCGCAAGGGGCTGAACCGCCAGGGCGGCGGTATTTCGGCCCCCGCGCTCTCGGACAAAGATCGCGAAGACATCAAGTTTGGCGCTGAGATGGATATCGACTACATCGCCGTGTCGTTCGCACGAGATGCTGCCGATATCGAGCTGGCTCGCACGCTAGTGCGGCAGGCTGGCGGCGAAGCGCGGATCGTTGCCAAGATCGAGCGGCACGAAGCGGTTGCCAACCTCAGTGGAATCATCGAAGCCGCCGACGTCGTAATGGTGGCGCGCGGCGATCTCGGCGTGGAAATGGGATACGCGGAGCTGACGGGTCTGCAGAAGACCATCATTCATCAGAGCCGCACTCGCAACCGAGTGGTCATCACGGCGACACAGATGATGGAGTCGATGATCCAGAACCCCATTCCCACGCGGGCGGAGGTGAGCGACGTCGCGAACGCGGTGATGGACGGCACCGACGCGGTCATGTTGTCGGCGGAAACCGCGACCGGTCGCTATCCGCTGCGCGTCGTCGAGGCGATGTCTGAAGTCATTCAGGGCGCAGAGAAGTATCAGCTGACACATACTCGCTCACGCCATCGCGTTGAGGGACAGTTCAGAGGTAGCGAAGAAGCGATCGCCATGGCCGTGATGTACACGGCGAACCACATGAAGGTGAAAGCGATCGTTGCCTTGACCGAGTCGGGCGCCACACCGTTGTGGATGTCGCGAATCCGTTCTGACATCCCGGTGTACGCGTTCACTCGTCACGAGGCGACGCGGCGGCGAGTCACGATCTATCGCGGGGTGTATCCCTTCCTGTTCGACGTGACGAAGGGTCATACGACGGCCGAGCTGTATCATTCGCTCTTCGCGCGCCTCCTGGAGCTGAATCTGGTGAAGCCCAACGACCTGGTGATCCTGACCAAGGGAGAGCTCTCCGGCGTGCAGGGCGGCACCAACTCCATGCAGATCCTGAAAGTCTCATTGGAGCAGTGAGGGCAAAGCACGTTGCGATCGCGCTGGCGGTGCCGGTTCTGGCACTGGCCGCGCTCGTCTTCGTCCTGACGCGCGGCTCACTTCCAGAGCTCGACGGTGAGGTGCATGCGGCCTCGCTCTCGGCGCCGGTCGCCATCGACCGCGACAGCCTCGGAGTTCCCACTCTCACGGCTGCGAACCGTAACGATCTCGCTTACGCGATGGGATTCGTGCACGGCCAGGATCGCTTCTTCGAAATGGATCTGTCGCGGCGGCTCCCGGCGGGGGAGTTGTCGGAGCTGGTCGGGTCTGCCGCTCTGGCCCAGGATGAGTCGGCGCGCATCTTCCGCTTCCGGGAGGTGGCCCGGCAGGCTTTCGAACAGGCAACACCCGAGCAACGTGCGATCGTCGAAGCGTATACGCGCGGTGTGAATGCCGGGCTCGCAAGCTTGAGCGTCCGGCCTTGGGAGTACCTGGTGTTGCGCGCGCGTCCGGTCGAGTGGCGCCCTGAGGACTCCGTGCTGGTCATTCACGCCATGTGGTGGCAGCTCCAGTATCTCGGGTTTCACCGGGAGATGCTGCGGCAGGAGGTGAACGAGCGCCTCGGAGGGCCGCTCTGCGGGCCCGAATGGAAATGCGCGCTGCAGTTCTTCTACCCGGCGAGGACAGCCTGGGATGCTCCGGTCGTCGATAACGGGGCGACTTCTCCGCAGATCGCGAGCATCCCTGGGCCCGATGTCCTCGACTTGAGGAGCGGCAAAGCGCCGCCGGAGAGCGCCCACGTCGCTCTGACGAGCCCGATCGTAGGGAGTAACAACTGGGCGGTCGCCGGCACTCACACGGCTACGGGGGCGGCTCTGGTCGCCAACGACATGCATCTCGGACAGCGGGTGCCGGTGATCTGGTATCGGATGCGCATTCGAACGACGCCCCGAAGCGTCGACCAAAGCATCGGCAACGGCATCGACCTGACCGGGGTGACCCTTCCCGGCGCGCCCGTCGTGGTCGCCGGCTCGAACGGTCACATCGCCTGGGGCTTCACCAACAGCTATGGAAAGTGGCTGGAGGTCGCGCCAGTTCCCTGCCGCACCCTCGACAGGAACGCGCTGGCGGTGCACTGGGAAGAGATCCGCGTCCGTGGGGCGCCGAGCGTGCGCTTCCCGGTTCGCACAGGACCCGGTGGCGTGCTGCTGGAGCAGCGTCAGGGTCAGTGCTGGTTCGGTTCCTGGCTGGCCCAGTTGCCGGCGGCCAGCAATTTCAACCTGCTGAGCCTGGAGCAGGTCGGCTCGGTGCAGCAGGCGCTGGCGCTGGCTCCGAGCATTGGCATTCCTCATCAGAACTTTGTCGTGGGCGACCGGGAGGGACACATCGGGTGGACGATCTACGGCCGCATCCCCGTCGCCATGGGCGACCGCCGCGCGGACGGCAGCTCAGGTTGGCTGGAGGAACCGGCTCACCCCACGACGATTGATCCTTCCGTGGGCCGCATCTGGACAGCCAACGCACGCGTGACCTCCGATCCCGATCAAGAGCGGGCGATCGGCGGCGAGACGGCAACGTTGGGCGCCGAGTACGACTTGGGCGCGCGCGCCTCCCAGATCCGCGACGACCTGTTGGCGATCCAGGCACCGGCGAAGCCCGCGGACATGTTGCACATTCAGCTGGACGATCGGGCGGTGTTTCTGACCGGCTGGCGCGAGCGGCTGCTGGCGGTGCTGGATGCCGACAGTCTGAAGGATCATCCCGAGCGGGCTCACTACCGGAAGCTCATCGCCGACTGGGATGCAGCAGCGGATACCGGATCGGTCGGGTACCGCCTGGTGCGCCGGTGGCGTGACCTGACGCAAGCAGCCGTGTGGGACATGATCCTCGATGGCCTGCACATCCCGGCGGACGAGAGCTTCAGCGCTCCGCCGCAATTCGCGGTGCCGACGTTACGGCTGCTGCAGGATCGGCCCCTCCATCTGCTGTCGCCGCGTTACGCGAGCTGGCCGCAATTGATGCTCGCCCAGGCCGATACCGCCATCGCGCAGCTTCAGCGGGAGTGCGGCGATCTCGACCGCTGCACCTGGGGGCAGCAGAACACGATTCACATACAGCATCCTCTGTCACGTGCCCTGCCGTTCCTGTCTGCCTTGTTGGACATGCCGACGCTGCAGCTGCCTGGCGACCACGACATGCCGCGCGTGCAGGGGATGACTTTCGGTGCCTCGGAGCGCTTCGGTGTTTCTCCGGGGCACGAGGCAGAGGGCTACTTTCACATGCCTGGGGGCCAGAGCGGGAATCCGTTCTCGCCTTACTACCGTGCGGGTTTCAAGGAATGGGCTGAAGGGACGCCGCTGCCCTTCCTGCCGGGGCCGGCGCAGCATCGGATGACTTTGCGGCCTGTCAGCGAGCACTCAACCCCGGCTTGTAGCGGTGGAGAGCGGACTTGCGCGATGGCGAATCGACCGTGAACCAGTAAGGCGGAGATTCAGGATCCGGGCAGTATCATCTTCCCCGATGGACACGCCGTTCGAATATCGCTCTGTGATCCGCCCGACGGTGGGGCTGGTGTTGACCGGCGGTGGCGCCCGATCGGCATATCAAGTCGGAGTGCTGGTGGCTCTGGCCGAGCTGATGCCGCGCACACGCAATCCCTTCCGCGTCATCGTCGGGACCTCCGCCGGAGCGATTGCGGCAGGAGTGCTTGCCTCCGAGGCGCACCACTGGCGGCGCGCGGTGGCAGGACTGGAGCGCGTCTGGGCCAACTTTCGCTCGGAGCAGGTGTTCCACGTCGATCCCGTTCACATGCTGCGCGCGGGGTTTCACTGGGTACTGGCGCTGGTTTCGGGCGGTCTCGTGTTGTCGCCGCCGAAATCGCTGCTGGATAACACACCGCTGCGGCAGTTGCTGGGCATCCATGTCGATTGCGCCGGCATCCGGCGAAGCATCGCGCGCGGCCATCTGAACGCGCTCGCCTTGTGCTCCACCAGCTATGGGACCGGACAATCGGTTGCCTTCTATGACGGCGTCGAGACCATTCCGGAGTGGGCACGGATCCAGCGCGTGGGTCGCCGCTGCGAGCTGACGCTGGATCATCTGATGGCGAGCTCCGCGATTCCGCTGTTGTTTCCTCCGATGAAGCTCGGCGAGGAGTTCTTCGGCGACGGCGCGATGCGTCAGCTCAATCCGCTGAGTCCGGCGATCCATCTGGGCGCGGACCGTCTGCTGATCGTTGGCGTACGCGCGCGGCGTCAGGCCGGTGTCGTCGTCGATCGTCCCGAGATGTCGATGCCGACGCCGGGCGAGATTTTCGGTTACATGCTGGACACGTTGTTCACCGATCAGGTGTACGGCGATCTGGAGCAGGTGGAGCGCATCAATCAACTGGTCACCGCAGCCCCCGAAGCGGCGCGCGGTGTGCGGCACGTCGATACGTTGATGCTCGCGCCGAGCGTCGATCCGCGCGAGATTGCCGCCCGCCACATTGCAAACATGCCCGCTGGATTGCGCGCGTTGCTGCGTGTCATCGGGGGGCGTGGAGCTTCGGGTCTGCAGCTTCCGAGCTACCTCATGTTCGAGTCAGGTTACACGCGCGACTTGATCAAGCTCGGATACAAGGACGCGATGGAGGCGCGCACCGCGCTCATGGCGTTCATGAGTGGGCAGAAGCTCCCGGCGGCTGCGGCGGTCGCGGCCCCTGGGGTGGCGCAGGCGACCTGAGGCGGCGTTTCAGCCGTTGGCGGCGGGGGGCGTCGACATGTGGGAGAGCTGCGGAACCGGAAGAGAGCCGTGGCGGATGGTCACCCTCGGGAAGCGTGCGGCGAATAGAGCGGCCAGGCGATCCACGATGTAAACGGAGCGGTGCTGCCCGCCCGTGCATCCCACCGCCACGGTGAGGTATCCGCGATTGCTCGCCTGATACTCGGGAATACGCCCTTCGAGAAAACGCACGATGTCCTGGATCAGGGTGGCCACATTGGTCTGGCCCTCCAGGAACCGGATCACCTCGGGATCGCGGCCCGTGAGGTTGCGCAGACCGGGCTCCCAGTAGGGATTCGGAAGCGAGCGAGCGTCGAACACGAAGTCGGCATCGCCCGGAATGCCGTGCTTGAAGCCGAACGACTCGAACGACAGCGACAACCGGCCGACGGCGCGTTGCTCGACCCGCTGATGGATGATGTCGCGCAGCAGGTGCACTCCCATCCGGGAGGTATCGATAACCAGGTCCGCCGCGTTGATGATCGGATCCAGCAAGGCGCGCTCCAGGGCCATGGCCTCGCGCAGATCCACGTTATTGCGGCTCATCGGATGCTTGCGCCGCGTTTCCGCGAAGCGCCGCAGCAGCTCCTCTTCGCCGCTGACCAGAAAGATCACCTCGCACTGGATCCCGCTGCGCCTGAGCTCATCGATGAGCTGCGGGACGGTGGCGATCTCAGCTGCCGTGTTGCGCGCGTCGAGCCCGATAGCAGTGCGCTCGTACATCGATTCCGAGGCGCGCACGGTGTAGGAGATGAACGGCTTGAGCATCGCGGCCGGAATGTTGTCGATGCAATAGA
>Ga0070681_10002434_pt1 | contig 17033 bp, 7 predicted proteins | sample KBSC83BmetaG_FD_65650 | JGI IMG/M metagenome (GOLD analysis project Ga0070681, IMG submission 65650) | Corn rhizosphere microbial communities from Kellogg Biological Station, Michigan, USA - KBS C8-3B metaG | ecosystem: Host-associated > Plants > Roots > Rhizosphere | place: USA: Michigan...
AACCTGGGCACTCTCGAATTTCAGTGGGTCGCTGCGGCAGCCGGCGTTCACGCGAGAATCCACGGCGAGCACGGGTGGGATACGGTCGATCTGCACGGCAAGAATCCGCGGTACATCCGGCTGCGCCGGTTCACTCGCGCCGTGGTCAGCCATTACATCGCACTTTCCCGGGACATCCAGCGCTGGCTGATCGACACCGTTCGAGCTCGACCCGAGCACATCACGCAGATTTACAACGGGGTGGATACGGACCGCTTCCATCCGGCCGCGGACGGCGCCCGGGAAGGGGTTCTCCCGGCCGGCTTCGCGGGGCCGCGGGATGTCGTTTTCGGCACGGTGGGCCGGCTCGAGCCGGTCAAGAACACCCTGCACCTGATTGAGGCATTCATCGCCCTGGCGGACCGCGCACCGGCCTTGAAGCCCCGATTGCGCCTCGCGGTGGTGGGGGACGGGAGCCTGCGCGGGCCGATCCTGGAGCGTCTGGCGGCTTCCGGGCTTCAGTCCCAGGTATGGCTCCCGGGCGCCCGGGACGATATTCCTCAGGTCCTCAGGGCCCTGGATGTCTTCGTCCTCCCATCGCTCAATGAGGGAATCTCCAATACGATCCTGGAGGCGATGGCCTCCGGGCTGCCCGTTGTGGCGACCCGCGTAGGGGGCAATCCGGAGCTCGTGGAGGCCGATAAAAGCGGTTTTCTACCGGCAGGGAACGATGTGGGGGAGCTCGCGGAGGCGCTGCTCCGCTACGCCGAAAGCACGGAATTGCGCGTTTTGCACGGACGGCGGGGTCGGGCGCGTGTTGAATCGCATTTCAGCCTCGCTGCCATGGCCTCCGCGTACCTGCGGACCTACGACGAAACACTGGCCGGCGGGGCCCTTCAGGTTGGGCGGTAAAAAAGATCATGTGCGGCATTTGCGGCATCTTCGACACGCGCTCCGGATCATCCATCGAGCGGGAAACCCTGCTGGCCATGAGCCGCAGGATCGTGCACCGGGGACCGGACGATGGCCGGGAGCACTTCGAGCCCGGGGTCGCCCTCGGTCACCGCCGGCTGGCGATCATCGATGTGACCTCGGGCCAGCAGCCGCTCACGAACGAGGACGGCAGCGTCATCGTCGTCTACAACGGCGAGATCTATAACTTTCAGGATCTGGTCGGCGAGCTGGTCGCGGCCGGCCACACTTTCCGCACCCATTGCGATACGGAAGTCATCGTGCACGCGTGGGAGCAGTGGGGCCCCCGGTGTGTCGAGCGCTTCAACGGCATGTTTGCCTTCGCTCTGTGGGATCGCAACAAGCAGACCCTGTTCCTGGCGCGCGATCGGCTCGGTGAGAAGCCGCTGTACTACACCTGGCTCGACGACGACACCTTCCTGTTCGCGTCCGAGCTGAAGGCGATCCTGGCGCATCCGCGCGTACGCCGCGAGATGGATCCGACGGCGATGGAGGACTACCTCGCGCTGGGCTACGTTCCTGACCCCAAGAGTATCTACAAGGGAATCTTCAAACTCAGCCCCGCACATCGCCTCACGGTCACCCGCGGCTCGCGCGCGCGGCCGGAATGCTACTGGGATGTTAGATTCAACGGGCACGGCGTCGCGGATGAATCGGCCCTTCGCGATGAGCTCACGTCCCGCCTGAAGGAGGCGGTTCGCATTCGCCTCATGTCCGAAGTGCCGCTCGGCGCATTCCTCTCCGGAGGAGTCGATTCGAGCGCGATCGTCGCCATGATGGCGCAGCTTTCAGCCGATCCCGTCAATACCTGCTCGATCTCCTTCGGCGACCCGAAATTCAACGAGTCGCAGTACGCCCAGATGATCGCGGATCGGTATCACACGCATCACCACGTCGATCAGGTGGAAACCGACGGGCTCGAATTGCTCGACAACCTGGTCGGCGTCTATGACGAGCCGTTCGCCGACAGCTCGGCGATACCGACCTACCGCGTGTGCCAACTCGCGCGGCGCCGCGTTACAGTGGTTCTATCCGGCGATGGCGGTGACGAGACTTTCGCCGGTTACCGCCGCTACAAATGGCACATGCACGAGGAGAGCGTCCGGCACAAGGTTCCGGCCTGGTTCCGCGAGCCTGTGTTCGGCGCCCTCGGGGCGGCCTATCCCAAACTGGACTGGGCGCCCAAGGTGCTGCGCGCCAAATCGACCTTCCAGGCGCTCGCCCGCAATTCCATGGAGGCCTACTTTCACTCGGTCTCCTTCACGCCCGATCACGTTCGCCTGCCGCTCTACAGCGACAGCTTCCTGTCGCAGCTCGGGGAGTACCGCGCATTCAACACCTTCGAGCGCCATCGCGCGAATGCGCCGACGGATGACGATCTGTCGCTGATTCAGTACCTGGATTTCAAGACCTATCTTCCCGGCGACATCCTCGTCAAGGTCGACCGTGCGAGCATGGCGCATTCTCTGGAAGTGCGCGTCCCCATCCTGGACCACACGTTCATCGAGTGGGCCGCCGGGATCTCCTCGGGGCTCAAGCTACGGGGCGCGGAAGGGAAGTATCTCTTCAAGAAGAGCCTCGAGCCCTACGTGCCGGAGGAAATTCTGTACCGGCCCAAGATGGGCTTCGGCATTCCACTGGCGGCGTGGTTGCGCGGACCGTTGCGGCAGCGCGTCCAGGACGCCATCGGCAAGGGTGCGCTGCGCGAGAGTGGTTACTTCGAGCCGCGTAAGCTCGATCAGCTCGTCGACCAGCATCTTTCCGGCAGGCGCGATCACAGCGCATCGTTGTGGGCGCTGCTGATGCTCGAAGGATTCATGCGGCTGCGGTATTGATGGTCACTCCATGGCCTGCGTCCCGATCGTCACCTACACGAGTCTATTTCCGAACCGCGAGATGCCTCACCACGGCGTGTTCGTGGCGGAGCGATTGCGAAGACTCCTTGCTACGCGCCGCGTTTCGGCGACCGTAGTCGCGCCGCTTCCGTGGTTCCCTTCCAGGGCCCCCGTGTTCGGCGAATATGGCCGCTACGCACGCGTGCCTCGCGCTGAGCGATGGGAGGATTGCGATGTGTTGCATCCTCGTTATGGGACGGTGCCGGGCATCGGAATGAACATCCAGGCCTTCTCCCTTGCGCGCGCTACGTTGCGCGAGCTGCAGCGTTTGAAGGAGAGGGGGCTCGCGGCGGTCATCGACGCACATTACTTCTATCCCGACGGAGTCGCGGCCGCGTGGATCGGCCAGCGACTGAGAATCCCGGTCGTGATCACCGCGCGGGGAAGTGACATCAACGTGCTCGCCCGTCATTCCGTCCCGCGTCGTCTGATACTTCGTGCGGCCCATCAGGCCGCGGCCGTCGTTACCGTCAGCGAATCCCTCAGAACCGAGCTCATCCGCATGGGTGTGCCCGCGGATCGCGTGCAAACGCTGCGCAATGGCGTCGACCTCGTGAGGTTCTCACCGCCCGCAGACCGCGCTGCCGTGCGCCGGTCCCTGGGCCTAAATGCGTGGACACTCCTGTCAGTCGGGCGTCTGGTGCCTGGAAAAGGACATGCTCGGGTTGTTCAGGCCCTGCAGCAGGTTCCGGATGCAGAGTTGGTAATCGTCGGCGACGGCCCTGACCGCAACGCCATTGAGGAAGCAGTGCAGGCCGGCGGATTGAGCGGCCGTGTGCGCTTCACAGGTGCGTTATCGCACGCAAAACTGGTCGAGTACTATCGGGCTGCCGACGTGATGGTTCTGGCTTCGGCATCGGAAGGGATGCCGAACGTCGTCCTTGAGGCGTTGGCGTGCGGAACTGCTGTTGTAGCGACCGCGGTCGGCGGAATTCCTGAGATCCTGGACCGAAGCGTCGGACGCGTCGTCGCCAGCCGCGAGCCGCCGCAGATCGCGGCCGCAATCAATGAGCTTCGTGCATCGATGCCGGAGCGCGCTGCTGTCCGCAGCTACGCCGGGCGCTTCGGTTGGGACGACACGATCGACTCGTTGGCGCAGCTCATTGAAGGTCTGGCGGCCAACCGCATCGAGAACGAAAGGCTCGCGGCAGCGAGACACTGATCCATGCGCATTCTTTACCATCACCGGATCGCCTCGAAGGACGGCCAGGCCGTGCACGTCGAGGAGATCATTCATGCATTGCGGGCGGCGGGGCACGAGGTGCTTCTGGTTGGGCCGCAGTGGATGGAGGAGAAGAGCTTCGGTTTCGAAGGGGGAGTCGTCTCGAGGCTGAAGAAGATGATTCCTCGTGCGCTCTACGAGTTGCTCGAGTACGGCTACAACATCGTTGCGATCGTCCGTCTGTGGCGTGCGGTTCGCAGGTTCAAGCCCGAAGTGATCTATGAGCGCTACAACCTGTATTTCACGGCCGGCATCCTCGTCAAAAAGCTCACCGGGCTGCCTTTGCTGCTCGAAGTGAACGCGCCGTTGTTTCACGAGCGCAGCAAGTTCGGTGGCATAGGGTTGCCCGCGTTGGCTCGTCACACGGAGCGAGTGGCCTGGCGGGGCGCCGACAAAGTGCTGGTCGTGACCGGCGTGCTCGGCTCCATCGTTCAGGCCGAAGGGGTCCCGGCCGGTCGCATTGTCGTGATTCCCAATGGCATCGATCCGGAGAAGTTCGCTCACCTGGGCGACCTCACGGCGGCCAAGAATCGGCTGGGCCTGTCCGGCTCGATCGTGCTGGGCTTTACGGGGTTCATGCGCGAATGGCACGGACTGGACCGGCTGGTCGAGGTGGTGGCGGCCGCGCCGGGCCGGCATCTTCTGCTGGTCGGAGATGGGCCTGCACGCCCCCTGATCGAGCGCCGTGCCGCCGAGCTTGGCGTGCAGGACCGGGTTCGGATAACGGGTATAGTGCCCCGGAACGAAGTGGCCTCCTACGTCGAGGCATTCGATGTGGCCCTGCAGCCGGACGTGGTCGATTACGCTTCGCCTCTGAAGCTCTTCGAATATCTGGCGCTGGGGCGGGCGATCGTGGCGCCCGACAAGCCGAACATTCGCGAGGTGCTGACGCATGAGGACAATGCACTGCTGTTTCCGCAAGGCGACCACGCCGCGATGTCCTCCGCGATTGAACGACTCTGCCAGGATGAAGCTTTGCGTGAGCGGCTCGGACAGCACGCCCGGGAAACGATCAACACCCGCAGCCTGACCTGGGAGTCCAATGCCGGCACCATCGTGAGCCTCATGAGACAGCTCCAGCATGCGTGACCTGGTCCTCACAGCGGTCGTTTTCGGCTCGGTACCGTTCATGGTGCTGCGGCCGAGCATCGGCGTGCTCGTCTGGTCCTGGCTCGGTTACATGAATCCCCACCGCGCGACCTACGGGTTCGCGTACAACTTCCCGTTCGTCCAGGTTTCAGCGCTGGCGACCTTCGTGGGTCTGGTGGTATCGAAGGAGAAGATCCGCTTTCCCTGGAGCGGGACCACCATCGTGTGGTTCCTGTGGACGCTCTGGTTCTGCATCACCACGCTCTTCGCGCTCAACAGCGTGGACGCTTTCGACGGCTGGAACCGGGAAATCAAAGTCCAGGCGATGGTCTTCGTGACGCTGCTGGTCATGCACTCGAAGGAGAAGCTCGAGCGCCTCGTCTGGGTGATCGTCATCTCCATCGGCATCTTCGGCGTCAAGGGCGGCATCTTCACGGCCGCGCATGGCGGCAACTACATCGTCTGGGGTCCGCCCTCGAGCTTCATCGAAGGCAACAATGAGCTGGCGCTCGCTCTGCTGACCATCGTGCCGCTCATGCGCTACCTGCAGACCCGCACGAGCAGCAAGTGGATCAAGCGCGGCCTGGCGGGCGCGATGGTGCTGTGCGCCTTCTCGATCGTCGGCTCCTATTCCCGTGGCGCGCTGCTGGGCGCTACCGCCATGACCGCGCTCCTGTGGCTCAAGAGCAAGCGCAAGATCGCCTTCGGCATTCCGATCGTCCTGGTATTCATTCTGGCCGTCATGTTCATGCCTGACCGCTGGGGTCAGCGTATGGGCACCATCGAGACGTACGACCAGGACGCTTCGGCGCTGGGACGCATCAACGCATGGAACTTCGCCTTCAACCTGGCGAAGGATCATCCGATCACCGGAGGCGGATTCAACGTCTTCACGCATGAGATGTTCGCCCGCTACGCGCCGAATCCCCTGGACGTGCACGACGCGCACAGCATCTATTTCCAGGTTCTGGGCGAGCACGGTTTTGTGGGCCTGTTTCTGTTCGTGCTGCTGGGCATCCTGACCGTCACGACCGCCGGTTGGGTCATCCGCAAGACGCGCGATCACCCGGAGCTGCAGTGGGCCCATGATCTCGGCTCCATGATTCAGGTGTCGTTCGCCGGCTTTGCAGTGGGCGGCTCGTTTCTGGGACTCGCCTACTGGGACCTGCCGTACCACCTCATGGCGATCGCCGTGCTGACGAAAGTGATCGTTCGCGACGCATTGGCCGCGCCAGCACCCGCGCTCGGCGTGCCGACCGCGCCGACCGTGGCGCCACCGGGCGCCGTGCCGCAACCGGGGCTGCCACGCGCGGGTGAGCCGGCCTCGGCCAGACCTTACCCCGGCGCCTCGCGCGGGCTGCCGTCAGGCTAGCCGCGTACCGAGGCGCACATGGGGCTGGAGATTCCTTTCGGTGAGCCGATCGCCCGCTTCGCGGCCTCAGTCGCGCACGCGCTCGGCCGCGGACGCATCGCCATCCTGACCTATCACCGCGTCCTCGCGGAGCCGGATCCGCTGCTCCCCGAGGAGCCGGATGCCAGGACCTTCGATTGGCAGGTCGGGGTGCTCGCTCGTCACTTTCATCCCATGACGGTCTCGCAGGCCATGGAGCGGCTGGCCGCCGGCAACCTGCCGGCCCGCACCGTCTGCATTACTTTCGACGACGGCTACGCCGACAACGCGCTCGTGGCGCTGCCGATCCTGCAGCGTTGGAAAGTCCCCGCGACCTTTTTTGTGGCGACGGGGTTTCTCAACGGCGGGCGCATGTTCAACGACACGATCATCGAGACGGTGCGCCGCATTCCGGGCGAGACGCTGGAAGCTTCGTGGCTAGGGGTGCCGTCCCTGCCGTTGCGCGGTCCGGTCGAGCGTCGCAAGGCATTCGAGACTGTCATTGACGCACTCAAATACCGTTCGCCCACCGAGCGCATGGAGATGGCTGACCGGCTCGCTGCGAGTCTCCCGCGGGAGCTGCCGGCCGATCTGATGATGACGAGCGACCAGGTGCGCTCGCTCGCGGCAGCCGGGATGGCTGTCGGCGGGCACACTCGCCGGCATCCCATCCTGGCGAAGATCGATCAGGATGCGGCCCGCGAGGAGATCGAAAGCGGCCGTCAGGATCTGCAAACGATCCTCGGTCGCGAAGTGGATGTCTTCGCCTATCCCAACGGTCGCCCGATGCGGGATTACCTGCCCGAGCACGTAGCGATGGTCAAGGACGCCGGCTTCCGCTATGCCGTGTCGACTTCATGGGGCTCAGTGAGGAAGGAGGCTGACCCGTATCAGCTCCCCCGCCTGGCCCCCCTGGGGCAGGGCCCCAGGGAGTTTGCGTTGCGGACGGCCCGCGGATATTTCTGAGGCGTCGCGCCCGCGGCCAAACTACCCCCACGCGCCGTACCCGTCAGCCGGCGCGCTCCCGCGAGCGCACCGGCTCCGATCGTGTTGTCTCAGGGCGCGTATTCGAACGCCCCGACGTCCAACGCTCCATTGACCGGCCGCGCCTCGCGTCCTGCCGGGTCGACGTACTGATACACCGGGGTGAGGCTGACGCTACCCGCTGATCCGGGGCTGGAGCCCTTGTCCCGCGCGGGCGAGGTCGACGTCAGGTGGTAGTCGAAGTTCGTTCGGTCCACGAAGGCCGGCGAGCTGGTCGCCAGGTTGGTGGTCGCCGTCGGCACCATACCGGAGTCAACGGTTCCCCCACCCACGAACAGATTATTCACCGACTTGTAGGTGGCCGTTCCACTGGCTACCGACATGAACTGGCCACTGCCCCGGTCGTTCACGAGCGTGTTGTTGACCGCGTAGAGCGCATGGGTTCGGCCGGATAGCAGGCCTTCAGCACCGTAGGCAACCATCGTTGAGTTGCTGGTATTCGGGCTCTGCTGCATCGTGTTGCCGATCATGTAGGTGAGTCCTCCATTCGACACGTCGACGTTATAGCTCGACGTTCCGTCCTGCTCATCCATGAGCCGGTTGTAGAGGATGTAATTCACCCGGGCACGCGTCTTCAGGAGGTGGCCGACGCTCACATGGCTCGAGTCGTTGTGACGGAAGACGAGCGCCTCGTCCGTGGTTCCACCGTCGCCAACGTAAACGTTGTGAGTGTAGCCATCGCCACGGCCATTATTCGCAAAGATCGAGTACTCGATCGTGAGCGTGCCATACGCCTCGCCCATGAACCCGTTCTCGTTATTGTGGAAGTAGCCGTTGCAGATCGTGGTATTGCGGCCTTCATTGCGGATGCCGGCTCCGTTCTGGTCCGTCACCTTCGCGTTGTAGAACTCCATGTTCTCCACGCGAGTGCCGGTGCCCTGAACGACCCAGATGCCCTTGCCGTTCTGCAAGTCATTGCCCTGGGTGTAGGTGATTACCGAAGTCGGGTACACCCGCGGGCGGGTAGTGCCAACGCCACGGATGACAACTCCATTGCTGCGCCAGACGACTATGTCGTTCGGATAGTCACCCGCGTCGACCTCGATGACTGAGCCGTCCTTCACCACAGCCGCTGCCTGACGGATCGTCTTGTACTGACGAGTCGGGCCGACTTGGAGAATGGTGGCCGGCACGAAGTTGTGAGTCACCGCAGAGGAGCTCACGGTTACCGTGCTAGTTCCGGTGAACGCGATGGAGTCGCTCTGCGTCGGGACGTCGCTCGCCGCCTGGTTCGTGAAGGCGATCGTGTACGTACCGGCCGGGAGAGACGCCAGCGAGTAGTGGAACGTGCAGGCGTTGTCATCCTGCACCACAGGGATGCTGGCGACGGGATCACTGGTGCTGCCGCTGTAGTCGTGGGGCGTGACCGATCCTGCATACACGTAGACGCGGTTCGTGCCCGTGATATTCACGAAGCTGCTGTCGACAGCGCCGTTGAGGGTACCCGTGGTCGGGGTGGGCGTGGGCGTGGGCGTTGGAGTGGGTGTTGGGGTCGGCGTCGACGAGACCACCGTGACCACAACGCTCTTAGTCGTGGAGCCACTCTTATTCCAGCACGTCAGCGTGTAAGTCGACGTGGTGTAAATATGAATGATGCTCTGCGTACCCTGAGTACGCTTCCACCCGCCCCAAGCGCCGGACGCCGAGCATTTCGACGCGTTCACGGTGGTCCAGGTCAGAAGCGTCGTCCCGCCCGAAGTCACCGAGGTCGGGTTCGCCGAGAAGTTGACGGTCGGTCCGGTCGGAGTCGGAGTGGGAGTCGGCGTCGACGTGGTGACCGTCACCGAAGCACTCTGCTGAACGCTTCCCCCCGCGCCGGTGCACGATAGAGAGTAGGTCACGCTTTGAGTGAGCCCCGTCATTGTCTTGCTGCCAGAGGTTGCCTGCGTGCCGGTCCAGCCTCCCGAAGCCGAGCAACTCGTCGCGTTCGTCGAGCTCCATTGCAAGGTCGTCTGTCCGCCACTCACGATGCTCGTCGGACTTGCGCTCAGCGTGAGCGTCGGCGCCGGCGTCGGTGTGGGCGTCGGCGTGGGCGCTGGAGCCGCGGTTACCGTGACCGCCACGGACTTGCTAGTCGAACCGCCGCTACCCGAGCAAGCCAGCACGAAGGTCGTGTTGCTCGTAAGGGCGCCGGAAGTCTGACTGCCGGACGTAGGCTCGGAACCACTCCACCCGCCACTGGCGGTGCACGATGTGGCGTTCGTGGTGCTCCACGTCAGGTTGACGGTCGAACCCGACACGACACTGGTTGCGCTCGCGGCAAGAGTCTCCGTGGGCGCGGGAGGCGTCGTAGTGCCTCCAGTCCCGCCTGTGCCGGTGCTCGTGCCGCTCGACGTGCCTGCGCCGCGAGGCACGATTGCCCAGACTGCGTAGTTGCTGTAATCGGGCTGAGTGGGGGCGCTGATGAAGCGCGACCAGGCGTCCGTCGCACCCGCGATACCGGCATCGACTGCCGCGGCCAGGGCAGGCCGCAGGTTCGAGGGGTAACCCGACGGAGAGTCCGGATAGCCGACCAGGTTCTGCCCGCTCGGGCACGAGCTGTTGGCGCCGAAGTTCGCCGTGTACAACGTGGCGAAGTCCGGATACCAGACCGTGTCGCTCGTTCCAGTGACGAGGTGATACGCGGTCGCCTCCACGTAGCAGTAAGCCGTCGTGCCCATCCGGCCGACCGGGAACTTGAGCTTCCAGTCGCGTATCGGCTGCGCATTGAAGCCCAGATCCGTGACGTAGGAGAACGTCCAGGTCAGGAAGTCGTCCATCCAGGGAGCGAACAGCTGATAGCCGTCGTAGGAAGCCACGGCGCCCAGCTTGTTGGCGTTCGGATTATTGGAGTACAGCGCCTCGTCATTCGAGATGTTGTAGCCCACGCTGGCCACGAATCCCTTCTTGAGGTAGTGGCTGTCCGGTGTCGCATACGCGGATTGCGCGAGATTGCGGATCGACCAGGCCTGCAGCCGCACCTGGGACGTGAAGATGCCCTCGCTTCCCTGGCGATAGCCGGCGTTGGCCCACAGCCAGTTCCAGCTCGTCCAGAACTGCATTTCCTCCATGTAGAAGTAGTCGCCCGTCACCAGATACGAGAGGAAGCCGACGGAAGGCTGATGGGCTCCGTCCTCGGTATTCGGATTCGTGCCGGATACCGTGGGCAGATCCGTACCCTGCAGAGAGAGCGAGGGATGATCCACGATGGACACAGGGAATCCCGTCGTCTCGTCCCGATAGTGCACCGAATACGAGGCCGCGCTGTCATCGTCCGCCAGCATGTTGCGGTACGCACGCGGATCGGCGCCGCTGGTGATGTAGGTCGAGTCCCAGATCGGGAGCGGCCCGATCTGCGTCTGGGCGCCGGTATCCGGGAAGTTCTGCGACAGATCGCCATTGGACATCGGGGTCGAGGTCTGCAGCAGGGAGCTCAGGAAGGCATCCGTCGGATGCACATTCATGTAGGCGGGGACTGCCTTCGTGTTCTGCAGGTACGCCATGTCGGGCTGGACGTTGACCTGAGGCGCACCCTGCCACCAGAACTGCTTGTGCCAGCGAGTGTGGTGAGCGTGTGCAACCGTCTGTGTGTAGACCGACTGGCCGCCCACGGTGATCGTGGCTGTGTAGTTGAAGGTCCCTGGCCCGGTCACCATTGTCCAACCGTTTTCAACCACGGTATCAACACGTACGTGATCAATCGTCGTCCCGTTTCGATACGCGCGAACGTGGAAGTACGCGGTGAGGTGCGGGTGTGCGAGTCCCGCTGCCGTCTTGACCGGTGCACCGACGATCCATTCGGATACGACGGGGCCCGTCAGCCACTGCTTCAGTCCCGCGCCGCTCTGCAGGAGAGACCGTGCACTGGCAGAGTAGTTAGTGCCCCCGAGGTTGAGGTTCACCTGCGCATCGAACGAGGTCGCAAGCAGATCGGACAGCGCAATGGCGCCTCCCGAGAGCGAGCTCGTCCCCGTGGCCAGTTGTACTGCGGTAGAGCTGCCTGCGGAGAGGCTCGGAATCCGCAGTGAGAGCACTGCGTGACGCAGCGAGCCGTCACCGTGCGTGGCTTTGGCGTCGACCTGCAGAGGAACGGTTGTTCCATCGCTCAGTTTCGCGGTGAGTACGGATCCCGAGGGCACATCGCCCGGCCGGAAGACTTCACCAAACGTCACCGGGACTTGCGACTGCGCTGCGGATGAGGAGCTGACGATCCTGGTGCTCGTGATCACCGAGCCGGCCGGCACCGGCGAAGTCGGGGTCGGGGTTGGCGTTGGCGTGGGGGTCGGAGTTGGCGTCGGGCTCGTTGTCGTTGTCGACGAGGTGACGGTAACCGAAACACTCTGTTGAGCGGTCCCGCCCGTACCGGTGCAGGCCAGCGTGTATGTCGCGCTCTGGGACAGACTCGTGATGGTCTTGCTGCCGGACGTGGCTTGCGCGCCAGTCCAACCGCCTGAAGCCGTGCACCCTGTCGCGTTGGTCGAACTCCATTGCAGCGTAGTTTGTCCGCCAGCAGTGACGCTCGTCGGACTCGCGCTCAGACTCACAGTCGGCGCTGGCGTCGGGCTCGGCGTGGGTGTAGGTGTCGGGCTCGTCGTTGACGAAGTTCCCGTTGCCGCTCCCAGCTTCAGGAAGTACACGCTCTGGCTGATGTCGTTGACCACGACTACGCCCCCATGCGCGGGCACATAGCGGAAGCGGCCGAACGTGCCGGTCGGGTAAGACGACCCTGCGACGTTGCCTGGGGAAACGCTCGTGTCCGTGCTGATCTGCGTCCACGTCCACGTGCCCGAAGGCGCCGAGCTCGGAATCTGCAGGGCGTACACCGCCGTGCCGCCATTCCAGCCGACGAACTGGTCGTCGACGGAGTCGTAGGTGAATCCCGGGAAGCTCGCGCCCTGTATGGCCGTCGGCCCCGCCGTCGTGGCGGTGATCGGCTGGCTGTCCGGCGAGTTGAGGTTGTATACGTAGACCTTGCCGCCGCCGGCCACCACCATCAGGTTGCGCTTGGTGTCGATCGCCGCGGTCGCCTGAGTCTCAGGGCTGAAGATCGCGTGCGATACCCACGTATTGGTGGCCGCGTTGTATTCCTGCAGGCGTGCCGAGTTGCTGTGATTGTCCTGGTACCACAGGCGCTGCGTAGTGGGGTTGTATGCGCAGTAACCCTCTATGGCATATGAGTTCGACGGGGCGGTGGGGCCGGCCGACCACGGCTGGCCGCTCATCCCGTCGATCGTGAAGTTGTAGAAGTCCACCGCTCCACCGCTGTACCCGTTGGAGTACTGGGAGCCGATCGCGCAGCTGACCATCTTGTTGTATGGCGCAGGCATGTACGCGAGGAGGTTGTAGGTGTGACGCGAGACGGGGCGGCCGTCGCTGCCGCGCGGCGTGCTATCCGCAGGCGGATTGCTTGGGTTGGTGAGGCGGCGCCACGTTGGCGTGCCGCCGAGAGGACCGAATGCGTAGACCTCGTTACCCGCGTAATCCGTGTGCCCGCCGCCCCAGACGACGAGTTGATCGCGATCGGTGTCGTACACACCGCCGCTCCAGGCATTCATCACGGCGGCGACGCTACCCGAGGGAGCCGGATTCGGCGCCACGGTCTGCATCTGGGAACTGGGAAACTGATACCAATGACCGACCGCCAGCGTATCGAGGGGTCCGGCCGTGGCGTTGACCGCGGCCCCCAACGCCAGTGGTGCGAGAACGAACTTCGACAAAACTCCCCAACGGACCGAACTCTTTTCGAACGCCATCACGCGCTCCCCCCGTCAACATTCGACTCAACCTGAACTTCCGCGCCTCGCAGGCGCGGACCCCGTCAAACCGGGCGCAAGGCGCCCGTAGCAGCACCAGGGCTGGCGCAACCGGTCCGTACGGATCGCGAGAGAAAGTGGGATGTCAGCAGGCGCGACTGGGCCTGAGACGCACGCTGGCGTCTGCGGCGGAACGGCTTGCGTTGCTCGCTGCCCCGCCGTTCCTGGCAACCCCGCTACCCGCGTCTGTCACCGCGGACCGGAGGCTTTGCGTCCCTCTCTTGCGAGAGGTTTGCCCTGATCAGTGACGATGACGCTAACAGCGTCCTGTATGGGCCACAAGACGTCGCGGTGCGCAGACACGCACGCGCACAATGTGTTGTGGTAAGCGCGAAACCCTATAAAACAAGGTATTTCGCGCTCGGTGTTGGTTTGCGGTGTCGGGAGAAGGCGACGCAATACGCTGCGTTGTCACAAGAAAAATTTTGTGAGCTGCGTCGGAAATTGCGGTATTCCGCGGAAAATTTAAGGGGAACCCTTAGGGGGCTACCGAATTCGCCGCGCGTCAGAGATCCAGGCGATGCGCCTGCAACCACGCCTCGAGCATCGCGAGGATCCACACCATCGAGCCGAAGTACGCGGCGTGCCCGGCGCGATGCTGCTGAATGAGATCGTCGACGAACGCCGGCTGCACGATCGCGCGCTGCTTGAGCGCGTTGAGCAGCGCGTACACCTGTTCCTGCAGTGGCGGCGAGGTTTTCAGCCATTCGCCGAACGGCAGGCCGAAGCCATGTTTGGACTTGCCGATCACCTCATCCGGCAGGAAGCCCGTGAGCGCGCGCTTGGCGAAGAAGCGCAGCGTCTGTCCCTGGACTTTCCACTGCGCCGGCAGCTCGGTGGACAACTCGATGACCTCGTCGTCGAGCCAGGGATAGCGCACGTCGATGCCCGCCAGCTCGCACATGCGCCCCACCTTGCGCAGATCGTTGTCCGCCAGCGTGAACTTCCAATCCAGATACAGCATCCGGTCCACCAGATCGCGGGTGGGCGCGGCGGCGTAACGGTTGCGCAGCAACTCCCAGGGCTTTGTCGTATCGACGCTGCCCAGAAATCCGGGCTCGAAGACCGTCGCGAGCGGGGTGCGCACGAGGAAGTTGTAGCTGTCCGTGCGCTCGGGCATCGGCATGCGGGCCTGCTCGACGTAGCTGGCCACTTTGGACAGTCCCGGGATGCGGCCCGGAACGGGCCAGCCGAGCAGCAGCGGCTCGAGCACCTGGCGGCGCGACCAGCCGGGCAAAGAATGGTAGACCTCGAAGATCTTCTGCTTGGCGTAGCGCGTGTTGCCGCCGAACAGCTCGTCGCCGCCATCGCCCGCGAGCAGTCGCTCGATGCCTTCGGACTTCGCGCGGCGCGCGCAAACCAGTGTCGGAATGGCCGAGGAGTTTCCGAACGGCTCGTCGTAGGTCCCCGCGACTATCATCAGCTCCCGCCGGATGTCATCCGTGGTGACGTAGAACTGACGCAGCGGAACATCGAAATGCTTTGCGGTGATCTGCGCGAAGCGCGCCTCATCGTACCCGTCCGCTTCGAAGCCCATGGAGTAGGCGGGGGAGTTTTTCGCGCCGACGCGCGCGAGCATGCCCGTCACCGTGGAGCTGTCGATACCTCCGCTAAGGAACGTCCCCGTGGCGCGTCCGTTGGCGCTACGGCGCACGCTGTTCTCGAGCGCACTGAGCAGTTTGCCGCTGAAGTCCTCGATGCGGCCGCTCGGGCGCTGAGCGAACCGCGGCTTCCAGTAGTCCCCGAGCTCGATGCGTCCGCCGCGAAAGCGCAGGAACTGCGCCGGCTCGAGCTTCGAGACGCCTTCGAAGATCGTGCCCGGGCTCGGAACCATGTGGAAGTGAACGTAGTGGTAGATCGCCTGCCGCGACAGTCGCGATTGCAACAGCGGGTGCGCGGCTACGGTGCTCGCGGAAGTGCCGATGACGAGCTGACCATCGCGTGCCAGCGCATAGCACATCGGGACGTTGCCCATGCGATCGACGGCGATGACCGTCTCGCCGCGTTTCTCATCGACCACGATGATGGCGAAGGAGCCCAGCAGCTTACCGAGCGCCTGCGTCGATTCGGCCGCCCAGGCCTCCGCAAACGGCCTCAGGCGGGTCGGATCGCTCAAGTCCAGCCAGTCACGCTCGCCGCGCACGCGCACCGTGCCGGCGATCAGAAGCGTCACTCCGGGGATCGCACAGGCGCCGAGTGCGCCGGACGGCGTATGGAGAACGGCGCCTTCGGCGCCGCCAAGGGAGGCGAACCGGACAGGCTGCTGTCCGGCATCGACGCTCTGGAAAAGGGCGGGACTCGCTTTAGCGGGCGAGGCCGGCAGCACTCCGGCAATAGCGGCGGGGCGGCCGCCAGGTGCGGCGGCACGAGTTTCGGGCTGCATGATGAAAAATCATACCATCCCGTCCTTACCGCCGGAGCGCCGGCACTCGGCCAGTGTGAGTCAGGACACGCACCGCGCACAGCAGCAGCAGGAAGAGGGCGCTTGCCTCCCCGAGCGCGCCGCCGCCGCCTTTCGAGCTGGTCGTGTCATTGGCGGTGCTGGTGGATCCGCCGGAGCCCGACCCCGAGCCGGAACCGCTCCCGGACCCCGAGCCACTTCCCGATCCGCTGCCCGAGCTCGCGGCCGCTACCGTGACTGTGACGGACTTATTGGCAGTGCCCCCGGCGCCGGTGCACGTGAGGGTATATGTCGAGTTCGCCGTCAGTGCTCCGGTCGACTGCGTGCCCGAGGTTGCGGTGGAGCCCGACCACACACCACTCGCTGTGCACGACGTCGCGTTGGTCGAAGACCACGTCAGCGTCGTTGAGGCGCCGGAGGTGATCGATGTGCTGGCAGCGTCAAGGGCGACTGTGGGTGCAGCAGGAGGCGGCGTGCCGGTGCCCACGTTGACTGTCACAGAGCGCTGCGTCGTACCGCCGCTGCCCGTGCAGCTCAACGTATAAGTCGTCGCGCTGCTGATCGGCCCCACCGAGGCGGTGCCGCTCGTCGCCTTCGAGCCCGACCAGCCACCACTTGCCGTGCACGAAGTCGCGCCCGCGGTGACCCACGTGAGCGTTGCTGACTGACCGCTCGTTACCGGATTCGGGTTGGCGCTGATGGTTACGGAAACAGCCGAACCGGATATCGAGCGCGGCACGACCGCCCAGTTGGCGTAGTCCGCCAACGTGGCTGTCGCGACCTGCCCGCTGCTCGTCATGAGCAGGTCCCACGCGGCGGCGCCTCCGGTCAATCCGGAGTCCACGGCGACCGCGAGGGCGGGACGCAGGTTCGCAGGATAGCCGTCCGGTTGATCCGGGTACCCGTCCATCGTTCCACCCGGAGCGCACGCGGGGAAAGCTCCCGGGAAATTCTGTGCGTACAGCGTCGCGAAGTCAGGCCAGAACGCCGTGTCGCTGGTGCCAGTGACCAGGTGATAGGCGGTCGCGTGCAGATAGCAGTAGCCGGTCGTCTGCATGATGCCGATCGGGAACTGGGACTTGTATGCGCGCATCGTCGCCGCATTGAAGCCGAGATCCACGAGATAGCCCATCGTCCAGGTGTAGAAGTGATCCATCCACGGCGCGAAGAGCTGATAGCCGTCGTAGGAGGCAATCACGCCAAGTTTGTTGGCGGAAGGGTTGTTGGCGTAGAGCGCAGCGCCGTTGTC
>Ga0070681_10002435_pt1 | contig 17025 bp, 16 predicted proteins | sample KBSC83BmetaG_FD_65650 | JGI IMG/M metagenome (GOLD analysis project Ga0070681, IMG submission 65650) | Corn rhizosphere microbial communities from Kellogg Biological Station, Michigan, USA - KBS C8-3B metaG | ecosystem: Host-associated > Plants > Roots > Rhizosphere | place: USA: Michigan...
GAAAGAAGTCTTCGAAAACGGCGAAGAAGAATGGGTTGAAGCCGCAGATTTCCGCAGATAAACGCAGATTAAATTCGCGTTCATCTGCAGTCTAACCTGGGGTTTCTTCGGTCTCTTCCTCCGCGGCGGCTTCGACCAATGAGGCGCTGGTAACTCTGTCGCCCGCGTCGGTCTTGATCAGACGCACACCTTGCGCGCTGCGGCCTGTCTTGCGGATATCCGAGGCTTCGATGCGGATCAGTTTTCCCTGTTGCGTGATGATCATGATCTCCGACTCATCTTCAACCGGAAACACCGCGACTACCTTCCCTGTCTTCTCCGTCGTCTTCATGTTGATCACGCCCTTGCCACCACGCGATTGCAAACGATAAGTGGTAATCGGTGTCTGCTTGCCGTAGCCCTGCTCAGAGACCGACAACATTCGCTCCGTATCTTCAGCCGATACAGCGCAAACCGATACCACGTAGTCATCCTGCCGCAACTCGATTCCGCGCGTTCCTCGAGTCGCGCGTCCCATCGGCCTCGCATTCTTCTCGTCGAAGCGAATCGCGAGTCCGTTGTGGGTGGCAATGAAGATGCGCTTCGTACCGTCTGTGAGAATGACGTCGAGCAACTGGTCGCCCTCGTCGATATTGATCGCGATGATGCCGTTGGTGCGAATGTTCTGAAAATCAGCCAGCGACGTCTTCTTGATTACGCCTTTGCGCGTGACCATCACCACGTAACGACCTTCGGCAAACTCGCGCACGGGCACCACGCCCGCGAGCTTTCGGTCGGAGGGGATGTTGATGAGGTTCACGACTGCCTTGCCGCGCGCCGAAGCCGCAGCATCGGGCACTTCGTGAACTTTTATCTTGTAGACCATGCCGTCGTCCGTGAAGATCATCAGGTAGGCATGGGTCGAAGCGATGAAGAGGTGCTCGACAAAGTCGCCGTTTTTTGCGGCGGCGCCGAAGCGGCCTTTACCACCTCGTCCCTGGCGCGAGTACGTCGTGATCGGCGTGCGCTTGATGTAACCACTGTTCGTAACGGTGATCGCCACGTCTTCATCGGCGATCAGGTCTTCGATCGAGAGCTCGACGCCCTCATCGACGATCTCCGTGCGACGCTCATCACCGAAGTCTTTCTTTACTTCTTCCAGCTCTTTCGCGATCACGCGTCGCAGAGATCTCTCGTTGCCGAGAATCTCTTCAAGCTCTGCGATGAGCTTAATGATCTGCTCGTACTCGTCGATGATCTTTTGGCGCTCGAGAGCCGAGAGACGACGCAGTTGCAGGTCGAGAATCGCTTGCGCCTGGATCTCGGAAAACGCGAGTTGCGCCATCGCCTTCTCCACGCGCGCGAGATAAGTCTTGAGCTGAACGTCTGAAGGAACACCTTTCCACGTCTTCACTTCCGCGGTTGTTTTCAACTGGCCCATCAGCCACTGTCGCGCTTCGTCGACTGAACGCGAGTTGCGAATGAGCGTGACGATGTGATCGAGCGCGTCGATCGCCTTCGTGAGTCCTTCGAGAATGTGTGCGCGAGCGCGCGCTTTGCGAAGCTCGTATTCGGTCCGTTTGCGCACGACCTCGCGGCGAAACTCGATGAACGCCTCGAGCATCTGTTTGAGATTCAGAACGCGCGGCTGGCCATTGACGATCGCGAGATTAATCACGCCGAACGACGATTGCATGGGCGTCAGTTTGTAGAGTTTGTTGAGCACGACCTGCGGCACTGCGTCGCGCTTCAACTCAACAACGATGCGCATGCCGGTGCGGTCTGATTCGTCGCGCAGATCCGAAATGCCGTCAACTTTCTTTTCGTTGATCAACTCGGCGATTCGTTCGAGCAGCCGAGCCTTGTTGACCTGGAACGGTATCTCGGTGATCACGATAGCATCGCGTTCCTGCGCGCCGCGTCCGATGCGATCGATGCCGGCGCGGGCGCGCAACTGCAAAACGCCACGGCCTTCTTCGTACGACTTTCTGATCTCATCGCGACCGTAGATAAATCCGCCGGTCGGAAAATCGGGACCGGTGACGATCTTCGTCAGATCCTGGACAGTCGTTTCGGGATCTTTCAACAACGTGAGCGTCGCATCGACGATCTCAGTGAGATTGTGCGGCGGAATCTTAGTGGCCATTCCCACGGCGATTCCATCGGAACCGTTGATCAAGAGATTCGGAACGCGCGCCGGTAAAACTGTCGGCTCACTCAGCGACTCGTCGTAGTTTGGTTGAAACAGAACCGTCTCTTTTTCGATGTCGGCGAGCACTTCATTCGCGAGCCGCGCCATGCGGATTTCCGTGTAGCGCATCGCCGCCGCTGCATCGCCGTCAACTGAGCCGAAGTTGCCCTGACCATCGATTAGCGGATAGCGCATCGAAAAGTCCTGGGCCAAACGTACGATCGTGTCGTACACAGGCATGTCGCCGTGCGGGTGATACTTGCCGATGACGTCGCCGACGATGCGTGCGCTCTTCTTGTAAGGCTTATTGTAAGTGTTGCCGAGCTCGTGCATGGCCCATAACACGCGCCGGTGGACCGGCTTGAGGCCGTCGCGCACGTCCGGCAATGCGCGGCCAATGATCACCGACATCGCATAGTCGAGATACGAACGCCGCATCTCGTCTTCGATGTTTATATGATTGCGTTCAGAAGTTGTTTCCATCTACTAGCCTTTCCGATACAATCCGCCACACAGTCTGGCCCAAGTGAAGAGATACCGAGCTTGAGTTTGGCGTTTTTGAGGGGAAGAAAAACGGGTAAAACATCCAGTTCAAAGTACCCGTATTTTAGCCTTTTTTGAGGTCGGTTTGCAAACTCAAAATTGGCGAAAACTCTAATAAAATCAATAGCTTCGTGTAGGCACTCCCGACGTTTTTCAAACCGCTTCCCACACCCGTCGGCTCCCATGAGTGAAGAACGAAATTGGAAACGAATTCGCGAGCGACTCCCACTGCAGTTGCCCGTTCGCGTGAGGGGCCGTGAGACACCGACTTTCGAATGGAATGAGATCACGAGACTCATCAACGTGACTCCGTTCGGCGCCGGTTTCAGGCTCAAGCACCCGACTGAAAAGGGCCGTCTCCTGCACATGACGATCCCCATGCCGCGGCAGTTGCGCGTGTTCGATCACGTGGAGGACCAGTATCGAATCTGGGCCGTGGTGAGGTACATGAAGGCCGAGGTCGTTGATAACAAGACTGTCTTCAACGTCGGCGTAGCGTTCATCGGCAAACGTCCGCCGGCCAGTTATGAAACCGAACCGTGGAAACGTTACGACATCAGCACAACTTCGTTTCAGGCGCTCGGGAAGCCGGAAGACATTCTGACGCCGTTTCCTTCAGCGGATCAGCGCGTTTACACCAGGCACAACATCGCGGTCGATATGCGTCTCGAATTGGTCGATGTCGACGGCGAAGTGAGTGAGAGTGAACACACAGTGACCGAAAACATCAGCGCCAGGGGAGCGACGATCTTTACCACGATGCAAATACCGCAGGGTCGCTTCATTCGCCTGACGAGCGAGCAATACGGCATAACCGCACACGCGGCCATTCGCTCGCGCAGCACCGGCTCCGATGGTGTTCCGAGAATTCACGTCGAGTTCATAGATAGGGAATGGCCGTTGTAAGATAACCGAGCTTGAGTAGCGACGGCACATTTCAAGTTAAGAAAGAGGGACGGGCGCCGAGCGGCCGCTCGATGTTGCCGCAATGGTCGCTTGAGTTAATCAGGCCGGTCGTTCACGCTGCGAGTCGGGTATTCTGGAAGATCGAGTTTCGTGGCGTTGAGAATGTGCCCGCGCATGGCGGAGTGATCGTTGCCGCCAATCATCAAACCTACCTCGATCCGTTCTGGCTTTCACTTGCGATTAAGCGACCCACGCGTTATCTCGCGTGGAGCGATGCGTTTCGTTGGCCGGTTGTTGGGAGGGGTTTGGTCTGGTTGGGAGCGTGGCCACTCGCGCTCGAGGGGAGTGATCCGGCGGCAATTCGGAGATCGTTACAGTGGTTGCGAGATGGTGGCGCGGTGGTGATCTTTCCCGAAGGCGCGCGCAGCACGGTGAGCGGATCGCTAGATCGATTTAAAGCAGGTGCGGTGCGATTGGCGCTGGAAGCGCAGGTGCCAATTCTGCCGGTGACGATCAAGGGTGGGAATCACGTGTGGCCCAGGGGTTGGCGCTTTCCGAGAATGGGGAAGGTCGTGATCACTTATCACCCGCTCATCAACCCGGAGCAATGTGCGAACGAAGAGACGCGTGCGTGCGCGCGCCGCGAGAGCGAACGCCTGGCGCAGGTTATCGCGTCCGCTTTATAGCCACAAAAAAGCGCATAAAACACAAAAATAATTTTGAGCCTTATGTGCCTTTTTGTGGCTAATGTTTTAGCACGCGCATCATCGCTTCATGAATGAGCCCGTTACTCGCGAGGACTTGCTCGTTGTAAATATCCACCGGCTCGTCTTTGAAGTTCGTCACCCTTCCCCGTGCTTCGAAGATCAGTAACGCACCGGCCGCGACGTCCCACGGATTCAACCCGTCTTCCCAAAACCCATCGAAGCGCCCACAGGCCACATACGCCAGGTCGAGCGCCGCCGATCCATCACGCCTCACCGCTTGCGCATTCAACGTAAACTTCGCGAACTCACGCGCAAAATCCGGACGTTCGCGCACGTTGTACGGAAAACCCGTACATACCATCGCCTGGTTCAACTCCTCCACATTCGAAACACGAATCTGTCGATCGTTGAGCGTCGCACCCTGCCCGCGCTCCGCGGCAAACATCTCGTCGCGCATCGGATCGTAAACCACTCCGACCTCGAGCACGCCGTTGTGCTCCAACGCAATCGACACGCAGAAACACGGATACCCGTGAGCGTAGTTGGTGGTCCCATCCAGTGGATCGATGATCCACTTCCACTCGCTCTGTCTGCCGCCTATGATCGCGGCCTCGCCTGATTCCTCGGCGAGAATCCCGTGTTGCGGATAGTGAGAACGAATACGCTCGATGATCAGGTTTTCAGCGGCGATGTCCGCTTCGGTGACGAGATTGATGTCGCCTTTGTTCGTGATCTTCGCGGAGCCGAGACGTTGGACCAGCAGATGGCCTGCCTCGCGGGCGATTTGAGTGGCGAAGCTAAGCATCAATCGTTCAATAACGGAATGGTGATCGCTTTGTCACGCGCGGTCCGCTCCGCTTCTTCGTATCCAGCATCGACGTGCCGCGCGACACCAAGGCCCGGATCGTTCGTCAACACGCGATTCAACCGTTTCGCCGCCTCATCAGTTCCATCAGCAACTGAAACCTGGCCGGCGTGTAACGAATAACCAATCCCAACACCACCGCCGTGATGAAACGAAACCCAGCTCGCGCCGCTCGCCGTGTTCAGCAACGCGTTCAGGATGGGCCAATCAGCGACCGCATCCGATCCGTCTTTCATGGCTTCCGTTTCGCGAAACGGCGACGCGACGGATCCGGTGTCGAGATGATCGCGGCCGATCGCAATCGGCGCTTTCAGACTCCCGTGCTTCACCAGATCGTTAATCGCTTCGCCCATCTCGGCCCGCTCGCCGTAACCAAGCCAGCAGATGCGCGCCGGCAGTCCCTGGAAGTGAACGCGGTCGCGCGCGAGACGCAACCAACGATTCAACGTGCGATCGTCGGGAAACATCTCGAGCGCAAGATCGTCAGTCTTGCGAATGTCTTCCGCGTCGCCGGATAACGCCACCCAGCGAAATGGTCCCTTGCCTTCGCAAAACAACGGGCGAATGTACTCGGGAACAAATCCGGGAATCTCGAACGCGTCCTTGCAACCGGCATCGAAAGCCTGCTTGCGAATGTTGTTGCCGTAGTCAAACGCAACGGCACCGCTCCGCTTCAACGCCAGCATCGCTTCAACATGCCGCGCCATCGACTCCATGGACTGCTCGACATACGCTTTCGGATCGCTTGCACGCAACTCCGCGGCTTCGTCGAGTGAAAGTCCCGCCGGCACGTATCCATTCAACGGATCGTGCGCGCTCGTTTGATCGGTAACCGCGTCGACGTGAACGCCGCGACGAACCAATTCGGGTAACACTTCCGCGCAATTGCCGGCGAGTCCGATTGAGATCGCTCGTTTCTGATCGCGTGCGTCCTCGCAGATGTTGAGCGCTTCGTCGAGCGACATGGCAATACGATCGCAGTAGCCGGTGCGCACGCGACGCTCGATCCGCGCCGGATCGACTTCGATGCCGAGGAACACAGCGCCGTTCAACGTCGCGGCGAGTGGCTGGGCGCCACCCATGCCTCCCATTCCGCCTGACACGACGAGCCTGCCGGAAAGATCGCCCGCAAACTGTTTGTCCGCCATGGCGGCGAACGTTTCGAACGTGCCCTGCACGATGCCTTGTGTGCCGATGTAGATCCAACTGCCGGCGGTCATCTGGCCGTACATCATCAGGCCGCGACGTTCGAGCTCGTGAAAGTGTTCCCAGTTCGCCCACGCGCCGACGAGATTTGAATTCGCGATCAAGACTCGTGGCGCGTATTCGTGAGTACGAAAAACTGCGACCGGCTTGCCTGATTGGACCAGCAGCGTCTCGTCGTTTCCGAGCGTCTGCAACTCACGCACGATCGCGTCGAAACAGGTCCAGTTGCGCGCAGCTTTGCCGGCGCCGCCGTAGACGATCAATTCGTCAGGACGCTCGGCGACGTCCGGATCGAGATTGTTCATCAGGCAGCGAAGCGCTGCTTCCTGATGCCAGCCTTTGCAATTCAACCGTGCGCCGCGCGGCGCATGAATCACGCGGTGGTCCATGTTGGATTAACCTTCTGAAAACCAGTAACGACTAAGCCAGCCCGGCGCCTCTTTTTCTTGTGCTGTGAGTTGTTCGAGCTCGCCTGAGTCGAGCCAGACGCCGCCGCATTTGTCGCAGGTATCAATCAGGACTTGTTCAAACTTACTTTCGTGGAGAGTGCCGTCACACCGCGGACACTGCATCGACGAGGTACCGGCAGCTTTTGCCTCTTCAGACGCCTTCAGCTTCGCCCGGAGTTTCTCTATTGCTTCCTTGTTCTTGCGATGAAAGTACTCTTCCTCGAGACCGCGGCGACGCTCGTCCATTGGGTTTGACATACGTGTCCTCCAGAAAATGTTTCACGCAAAGGCGCAAAGCCGCAAAGAGATATCCACCTTCACATGTTCGCAAATTTCTCTGCGACGATCGCGTTTCGAATCTTCTCGATATCGCTCGACATCGATCGATCCTGTGTGAGCGGCGCGACGAGTTGACGCACGATCGCGTACGCCTGCTTCACTCCGGCGCCCGGTGCGAGGGGCGCGTGATATTCGAGCGCCTGCGCCGCCGCCATCAACTCGATCGCGGTCGCCAATTCTGCGAGCTTCACGATCTCGCGCAGCTTCGTCGCCGCGGTCATGCCCATCGAGACGTGATCTTCTTTCCCGCCGTCGGTCGGCACGTTGTCGATGCTCGCGGGATGGGCCAACACCTTCGCTTCGTTCAAAAGCGCCACCGCCGTCACTTGCAGCATCATGAAACCCGAAGAGATGCCCGGATGCGTCGTCAAAAACGGCGGCAGTCCTTCATTCGAATCAGGATTCACTAAACGATCGATACGGCGCTCGGTGATACTCATCAAGTCTGTCAAAGCGATTGCGGCGTAGTCAAAAACGAGTGCCAGCGGCGCACCGTGGAAGTTTCCGCCGGAAAGCACTTCGCCAGTCTCCGAAAAAACCAACGGGTTATCCGTAGCGCTGCCGCTTTCGATTTCAACGACTTGCTTCGCGTGATCCAAAGCAGTGCGAACCGTGCCGTGTACCTGCGGCATGCAGCGCAAACTGTACGCATCCTGCACGCGCGGATCGTTCTCGAGATGCGACTGCCTGATCTCGCTCTCACGCAACAACTCCCTGAGATGCGCTGCAACTTCAACTTGCCCCGGATGCGGCCGCGCCGAATGAATACGCTCGTCGAAAGCTACCGGCGTACCTTTCAAAGCTTCGAGTGTCATCGCGCCAGCGACGTCTGCGAGGCGAACCAATCGTTCCGCCCGATGCAATGCGAGAGCGCCGACTGCACCCATGGCCTGCGTTCCATTCAGAAGCGCGAGACCTTCCTTCACTTCCAGTTGCAATGGCGCAATCTGCGCGCGCTCGAGTGCCGTCGCCGCCGCTAATCGCTCACCTCGGTAAAAGACTTCGCCTTCACCAATCGCAGCGAGCGCCAGGTGGGCCAACGGCGCCAGATCACCGCTCGCGCCCACGCTTCCTTTTTCAGGAATCACCGGCGTCACACCTTTTTCGAGCATCGCGATCAAGGTGTCGATAACGATCGGTCGCGCGCCGCTGAATCCCGCTGCCAAAACATTCGCGCGCAACAACAACATCGCACGCGCTTCGGGTTCTGACAGTGGCTCACCCAAACCGCACGAATGACTGCGTACGAGATTGAGCTGCAACTGAAGTAAGTCAGACTTGTCGATGCTTACGTCCGATAATTTTCCGAAACCGGTATTGACGCCGTAAACAGTGCGGCCCTGCGTAACGATATCCTGGACCACCTGTCGCGCTCGCTCGACGCGCACGCGCGCCTCATCCGCGAGAACAACCTGTTCACGGCCTTTAGCAACGTCGACGATTTGCTGGAGAGTGAGTTGTTGACCCTTGAGCTGAAGCATTGACCTACCTGGCGTTCACTTCAGCCCGTTTGTCCGGCGTTTCGGTAATGTCGATTTTCTTGAACTCTGATGTGGTTTCGGCGCGGCTGCGCACGCGTTGGCGCGCGCGTTTTGCGCGCACAGTCGTGCGTTTTGTTGTTGCGGCGGTCCAGTTTGTCATTCGTTTCAATGGTTGTAGTGAAAACTCGTGCTTCGGCAAAACCTCGCCCGTTGCTTCGCGCAGCCGCACTGTACCGATGGCAAAAATGAAGACCGCGGCATTGAAGACAATCCCCACCACGAAAACGATCCAACCGGGAACGATTCCGACTGTGGCGCGATCGATGAACGCATTGAAGTCGCGCGCGGGCAACGGCGAGAGATAGACTTTTAAATTCCAACTCAGAGCGAGCAGTGCGAAGATCCAGAGATAGTTGCGACGCAAGCGACGTCCCACTGCTTCCCACTCCGTGATCGTGAAGTGCGGCGTGGTCAGATCCGCTGCAAGATGTTCTGCCCACGCTTCGTCAGTGGGACGGTTATCCGGGGTCAGTATGTTTGCAAAATATCCCGTTTCGAGAATTCTCACGCGGCTCGACCAGATCTCGTAGTAACGATAACGACGCGCTTCCATCAACAGAAAGATCGCGACGAGGATCGAGTTGATTGGAATCACGAAGTGCGGATTGTTCGGCGAACTGAAGACAAACGAGAGCGTCGCGCCGGCAGTAATGACGGCCCAGTTTGTCGTTGTATCGAGACGGTTGCGCCAGGTGTTTGAACGTTGCACTTCGCCGCGATAGAAGTGAATCATCGCGGTGTTGAACTCCGACGGCGTCATGCGGCGCATCAGTCCCGCGGCGGAGTTTGCGGGAGCATCGGCCGAAGGGTCGACTACCGGCGCCGTACGGAGCCGGCCGGTGCCTCTTTCTGTCGATAGTGGACCACTTCCTCTTTGACTTACTTCGGTGGACATGGGGTTTGCGCCGAGGAGCGCGCCGGCCAGACAGGGGCGCGGAACTCCGGAAACTGATAATAGCATGCAGAATTGTGTTTGGTCAGTGAGTTCGGGACAGTTTTGCGCCTTTGCGCGAAACCTTCTTTTTGCCCTATAGTGGCCGTTCGTTGTTTGAAGTTGATGAGCGCCGCGGAATTAGAGTTTGATGAGCAATGGATGCGGCAGGCACTCGCCGCCGCGCGCGAGGCGCAGGCAAATGGCGAAGTGCCCGTCGGCACTTGCATCATCAGCGAAAACAAACTCGTCGCTGTTTCCGGAAACCGCACGCGTACCGACTGCGATCCCACAGCCCACGCTGAAATCGTTGCTCTTCGCGAGGCCGCGCGTAAGATCGGAAATTACAGGCTCACGGACGTCGATGTTTACTCGACGATCGAGCCGTGTGCGATGTGTGCAGGCGCTTTGATACAAGCGCGAATCCGGCGTTTGATTTACGGCGCGCCGGACGAGCGAGCGGGTGCGGTAGTGAGCCGGTTTCGCATCTGCGACACAGACTTTTTGAATCACCGAATCGAGATCAGCGCGGGCGTGCTTGAGGCAGAATGCCGCGCGCTGATGCAGGAGTTTTTCCGGAGTAGAAGAACAGAATAAGCACGCGGAGAGGTCGCATAGTGGATTAGTGCACCGGTCTCGAAAACCGGAGTGGCTTAACGGCCACCGTGGGTTCGAATCCCACCCTCTCCGCCAGAATTTTAGCCGCGGATTTACGCAGATAAACGCAAATCTGAATCAGCGTTCACCTGCGTGAATCCGCGCCCAAACTCCGGGAGAGGTGCAGGAGTGGTTGAACTGGCAGCACTGGAAATGCTGTGAACGGGAAACCGTTCCGTGGGTTCGAATCCCACCCTCTCCGCCAGTTGTTTGCATCAAAGGTTTATCAGATCCCGGGCTCCGCACAACGCTCGCCTTGTGAACCCCGCCAGGCCGGGAACGGAGCAACGGTAGCAACGGCAGCGTGTGTTGCGGCAAAGTCCGGGGTCTGGCCAGTTCGCTCGTAGTCTCACACTAATCTCTCCCCGTTGGCTGACCAAACAGAGGAGGTTCCCGATGAAAAAGATCGCTATCGCCACTGGGATTTTAGCCACGCTACTTCTTGCCGCAGTTTCCAGCTTCGCACAAACGCAATCGCGCGATGACATTCTCAAACAGATTGAATCCAAACGCGCTGAACTAAACGTTCTGGAAAACCGCTTCCTGGCGCCTTCTGAAGAAGATAAAGCGAGGTATGCCGACTTCCTTCGCCAACCCAACACTGGCTTGATTCGCTTGTTGCCTCGTGAGAAGTTCGACAGTTCCCGAGAAGTCAGGCTCACCATTAGCGGCGGCGGCTCGTTTTACTCTTTTACGCGGCAAACACACGAGTACGGCCAGGGCAGCGACATCATGCTCGAGCAAGGCTATTTAGCGACGGGCTTTGCGGGCGCCGATTACGGGATCATGGCAAACATCGGCGACACTTCACTCGAAAACGTAACTGCGGAGGCCGCTCCATTCCTGGCCAGTCACGTTCCCGCTGATGATTTACCAAAAGCCAGAATTGAACAACGCAAGTGGGGTGAGGGTGCAACTGCCGACGGTGCAAGCTATCGCGAACGGCAGATGGCAAAGGTAAACTCGACTTACCTGCTTCGATCCGTTAATTACGATCGTTCAGATCTGTTGGTCGCTTTTAAAATCGTGCGTATAGACGATGACGACAGCGTGACCATTCTGTGGAAGCTTTTGAAAAAATATCCGACTCCAAGACTCGCAAGAAATTAAGGCAAAGACGATCCTATGGCCTACCAAGTAATCGCACGGAAGTGGCGTCCCCAGACCTTCGACGAAGTAACAGGCCAGGAACCAATTACGCGCACGCTCCGCAATGCCATCGAGCATCAGCGGCTCCATCACGCTTACCTGTTTTCGGGCGCTCGTGGCGTCGGCAAAACCACCAGCGCCCGATTGCTTGCAAAAGCGCTGAACTGTCACAAGTCGCCGGAACCCACGCCCACGCCGTGTCGTTCTGACGATCCGGCTCAATGCGCATCGTGCCGCGAGATCACCGAGAGCCGATCGATCGACGTGCAAGAGATCGACGCCGCGTCGAACACCGGCGTCGATAACGTGCGCGAAGCGATCATCGCGAGTGTCGGCATCGCACCTGCGCGCGACCGTTACAAAGTTTTCATCATCGACGAAGTTCACATGCTTTCCGGCGCGGCCTTCAACGCGCTGCTGAAAACGCTCGAAGAGCCGCCGCCGCGCGTTGTTTTCATCATGGCCACAACCGAGCGTCACAAAGTTCCAGAAACGATTCTTTCTCGTTGCCAGCAGTTTGAGTTTCGCACGATCGCCACTGCTAAGATTCTCGAGCGTCTCAAGCTGATCGCCAAGGAAGAAAAGATTTCGATACCTGATGAAGCGCTGCGAGAGATCGCGCGCACCGGTGAAGGCTCGATGCGCGATGCGCAATCGGCGTTGGACCAGGTGATCAGTTTCGCCGGCGACAAGATCAAAAAGGAAGACGTTGAGATGGCGCTCGGCGTGGCCGGCGCCGACATTCTGAAGCGAATCATCGACAGCATCGCCGAAAACAAACCAGCCGAAGCGATCGCCGCGATTGACGACATCGTGATGCGCGGCCATAACCTGCGAAACTTCTGTCGCGATCTGCTGGCGCACTTTCGCGACCTGCTGGTGACGAAAGTCTCAGGGAATGAAGAGCTGCTCGAAGCGGCCGTTTGCGAGCCGCAGGAGTTGAAACGTCAGGCAGACTTGTTTTCCGAGTCGGACCTGGTGCGGTTCTTTCATTCGCTCGCTGAAACGGAAACCAAGCTTCGCGCTGCGACTCAACCTCGTTACCAGTTGGAAATCGGTATCGTGAAACTGATGGAGCTGCGCGGCGTCGAGAGCATCAGCGAGATCATTCAACGACTCACGGCGCTCGAAACGGGTCTCGGCGGCGACACTTCATGGAGCCGCACGCCGTCGGGTTCGAGTAGTTCGAGCAAGACGAACCCGCCGGCATCGCCGGTAAGTTCTCGACCAGCCGGATCGTCCTTTACGGCGGTCGCAGCCTCGCCCGCACTCGAAATACCGACTCAAGACGAGACTCCGGCCGCGGAGTTGTCGACGATCGAGCGCGTCAAAGGAGCTTTGGAAAATCAGCGTAAGATGTTGCTGGTGACTGCGCTCGAAGCTGCGCAGTCAACGATTTTTGACGAGAGCGAGCTCTGTATCGAGTTTGCACCGCAGGCGCGACATTTTCGCGACACGCTTTCGAAACCGGAGAACGTGAAGTTTATTCGCGAAGCGTGTTTCCAGGTTACCGGGAATGAGATGGGCGTCAGGATCGTCGTCAAGGATCAGCAGGCTGACGGCGAGCCACTCAGCCGAGAGGAGGAGGAGCGACTCGAAAAACAGCGGTTGCGGCAGATGGCTGAAAACAGTCCGGTCGTGCAGCAGATGCTGAAGACGTTCCGCGGCGAGATAGTTGACGTGCGCCGGACGGACGGCGAGCGTTAAGTACGAACAAATCGAAGGCTATCCTCGTATGAGGTTCCACGTTGGAGGTAGCTTGAGACGATGCGCGATCCAGTTTTGGCAGGTATCTTGAGTTTGGTGATTCCAGGCGTCGGCCAGATTTACAACGGCCGCATCCTAGCGGGAATTATTTGGCTGATCCTGACGCCGGGATTCTGGATTGGAACGGGCGGCACGCTCGGCTGGATTTGTCACCTTGTCTCCGCGTACTGCGCTTACTCCTACGCCAAAGAGCATCCGGTGCGAATTTGATTAAGGTCTCACGGGCTTCTTTGGCACAGCCTTCGGAATGTCATAAGTATCGACCGGCTCATCCAGCTTCGCCGATCCACCTCTCAATACGGGCGCCGCAAGCTTCGTAACCGGAATATTCACGGTCGCGATCGGATCGCTGCGTCGCAGAATCGCACCACCGCGCCCCGCAATCCAAACGTTCGTCCCGCCACGATAAGCAATCGAGAACAACGACGAGCTCGTAATCGTCGGCTGTAATTCCCACGTCTGCCCGGCGTCCGAACTGTGAATGATGCTGCCCTGCTCGCCAGCGACCAGCACGTCATTACGACCAGCCACTGCAACCGCAAACAAGTTGCTGTTAAATCCGCTCTCGAGATCTTTCCACGTCGCGCCGCCATTGTCCGTCCGCAGGATGATTCCGCGCGAGCCCACGATGTAACCACGCTGTGCGTCAGCGAATGCAACCGCGTAGAGCCACTCTTTCAGGTTCCGATCGACGCGCTTCCAGTTTTGACCACCATCCTCAGTTCGCAGGATCGTGCCACCAGAGCCAATCGCAATGCCGTGATCCGCGTCGAGAAATTTCACATCCTCGAGCCAGTTGAGTGAGTTTGTCTGCTGAAACTCCCAGCTCACGCCTTCATCTTTCGTATGCCAAACAGCACCGCGCGCACCGACAACCCATCCTTCCTCAGGCGAAACGAACGAAACCCCGAAAAGGTCTTCGGTCACCGGGCCCTGCATCGTCGCCCACGTCACGCCACCATTCACTGAATGAAGAATCGTGCCTTTGTTACCAACGACCCAGCCTGACTTCTCGCTCGTGAAGTCGATCGCATTGAGCGTCAACGTCGTGCCCGAGGGACGTATGGTCCAATTCTTACCCCCCGAACTGGTAAAGAGAATCTTGCCGCGCTCGCCGACAGCCCAACCGTGAGAGTTGTCGATAAAGAAAATATTTGCGAGATCGTCGCGACCGCCCTCAGTCAGTCGCTGCCACGACAGACCGCCATCGTCAGTGCGCACGACGAGACCATCGGCGCCGGCGGCCCAACCAACTGATTCGTCAGAGAAATAAAGTGTCGCAAGACGCGGCGCAGTGCGGACGTTTACGGGTAGCCAGATGTTGCCGCCGTCGCCCGTAGTCAAAACAACTCCGCTGTCGCCCGCGGCCCAGCCGTGCATATCGTCGATAAAGAAGACCGTGTAGAGATCGGTTGTGACGAGTGCGTCTTTAACGGTCCACGACTCGCCGCCGTCTTCGGTTTGCAGAATCGTGCCGCGATAACCGACCGCAGTGGCTTTCTTATCGCTGGTAAACGTGACGCCTGTGAGCGGGAAGTCAGTAAGTTTCTTGATTGCCTTCCATTCGGCCCCGCCGGTCGCAGTCACAAGGATCGTTCCATGTGAGCCCACTGCGATCCCGTTCTTCGCGTCGGAAAAAGCGATCGAAAACAGGTGCGACGAAGTTTGACTCGCTTGAGTCTTCCAGGTCTTGCCGCTATCCGTGGTGGCGACGATCGAGCCAAACGTACCGACTGCCCAACCGAGTAACGGATTTTTCGGTGCAAACGTGACCGCGAACAGATGATCGCGCACGCCGCTCGGCCGCACGACCCAACGATCGCCGCCGTTGTTGGTGGTCAATATCACTCCGCGCGCGCCCGTAATCACAACCCGTGAACGATCCTTCACGTAAAGACCGTAGAGCGTCGTGGTACTCGGACTGCGCTGCTCGTTCCACTCAAAACCGCCGTTGCTCGTGTATAGCACGACTCCGTTTGAGCCGATGGCCCAACCGTGTCTCTTATCGGCCGCAAACCTGATGGCGCTGATTGAATTTCCCTGCGGCAGCGGGTTTTGCCATTGCCAGCCGCGCGACGGATCCTGGGCGTACGCCGCAGTCGCAACGAGGAAACAGATCAACAGCAGGGCTTTAATTCTGAGCATCTTGAAAGGGGAGGATGAATTATAGTTCGACTGTGCCGATTTTATCCACGGCATCGCGCAGGATCGACTCCTCAACCTGCCCTGCGGCGGCAATGCGGCGCGCGGCAGCGTCCGCCGCTTCCTGAAGCAAATGACCCGCGTGTCCGCGAGTCCATTCCCAGTGAACCTTGTGATTGGTGACCGCGCGATCGAGTCGCTGCCACCAGGGAAGATTCGTTTTGCGTCGAAAACGGCCATTCATCGTCTCGACGACGTAGCGTGAATCAGTGAAGACATTGACCTGGCACGGCTGAGTCAACGATTCGAGTCCAACAGCAGCCGCAACGATCTCGGCCTGTTGATTCGTCGCCGTGCCCAAATATTCGCCGACTGCGCGCCAGTATCCTTTGTAACCGAGCAGCGCGACGGCCGCGGCACGGCTCCCTTGCTTGCCGTTGCCAAGGCTTGACCCGTCGCAGAAGATCGACACCTGCTTGAGCGTGGTGGTTTGTGTGTTGTCGTTTCGCACAGTTGAGATTTGAACTGTTGCGACGTAGCCTATCACGCAATCAAAGGAAATTGTAGAATCGGCATTACCGGAGGAAATAAAACAATGATACCGCAGGAACAACGATCCATTACGGAAGTGGATCGCATTCGCGATCAGTTTCGTCGCGCGTTTGAGGGAGAAGCGTGGCATGGACCATCGGTGCTCGCGCTGCTGGAAGGAGTGACGGCGGGGCAGGCCGCCGCGCATCCGATTCCGGGCGCGCACTCGATCTGGGAGTTGTCGTTGCACATCGCGGCGTGGGAAAGCGCTTGCTTGCGACGTCTTAACGGCGATCCCGCACGACTCAGTGACGAAGAAGACTGGCGGCCCATCTACGATACGAGCGACGAAGCGTGGGAGAACACTAAGAAGTATTTGCTCGATACTCATCGCGAACTGTTGAACGCGATCGCAAACCTCGATGAAGCTCGACTGAACGAGCCGATCATCGTAGATTCGAGCACACCGTTTTCGACTGTTTACGTGACTCTGCATGGCGGCGTGCAGCACGATCTTTATCACGCTGGTCAGATTGCAATGTTGAAGAAGGCGCTGGAGAACTTATGAGCGGACTATCACTAAAAGAATGTGTGCCGTGTCGCGGTGGTGTGCCGCCGCTGACCGGAGAAGAGATTGCGAAACTGTTGCCGGAGTTGCAGGGCTGGGAAGTGGTGAACGAGCACCACTTGAAGAAGAGTTATCGCTTTTCAGACTTTCGCGAAGCGCAAACCTTTGTGAACCGAGTGGGCGATCTGGCGGAAGAGCAGGGACATCATCCAGACATCTGTTTTGGTTGGGGACAGGCGGAGATCTCGATCTGGACGCACAAGATCAATGGCCTCACGGAGAGTGATTTCATCCTCGCGGCCAAAATCGACAAGTTGTAAGCCCCAGATTTACGCAGAAAAACGCAGATAAAATTCTATCTGCGGTCATTTGCATTAATCTGCGGTATAAATTTTCTCGATCTCATCAACCATTCGCTTCAAGCTGAACCTCGCGTTCGCAGCCTCGCGTGCGCGCGCTCCCATGTCGCGACGATTGTAATCACCCAACACCGCCGTCACTGCTGCCGCAATCGCATTCACGTCGCCGATAGGCACCAGAATCCCTGTCTTTCC
>Ga0070681_10002436_pt1 | contig 17023 bp, 18 predicted proteins | sample KBSC83BmetaG_FD_65650 | JGI IMG/M metagenome (GOLD analysis project Ga0070681, IMG submission 65650) | Corn rhizosphere microbial communities from Kellogg Biological Station, Michigan, USA - KBS C8-3B metaG | ecosystem: Host-associated > Plants > Roots > Rhizosphere | place: USA: Michigan...
AGCATATCGCCGTAGTGAATATTTCCGCCGCCGACGATCGCGATGTCTTCGCCGATCGTCATTCCGGCTTCACTCATCGCCTGCATGGCGCCGATCGCGGCCGGGTCATTAACCGCAAATATCGCGGTCGGGACATCGCCTGACTTGATCCACTTATTCATTGCGGAATAACCGTCCGACTCCATCAGACCGCATTCCATCACCAGATCCTTGTCATATGCGAGACCATTTCTACCAAGAGCTTGTTTATAACCTTCGAGCCGTTCTTTGCTGGTCGAAGTGGTCGTTCCACGAAGGTGACCAATTCGTTTGTGGCCCAGTTTGATCAGGTGTTCGGTCGCAAGTACCCCTACCTCGATGTTGTCGGTCGTGACCATGGGACAGTCGAGACTGTCGAGAGTGCGATCGATCAATACTAACTTCGTCCCTTCGTCTATCATCTCTTGATAAACGTTTGCCCGCGAACCCTGTATCGTTGTCGCGATGATCAGGCCGTCCGTGCGCCACCGAAGCGCTTCAGCCTCGTCCAACTCTCGTTTTACCTGTTCCTCAGTATTTCCAATAACAATTTGATATTTGGCCGATCGAGCAAAACTACCGATCCCGTGCATGATCTCCGCAAAATACGAATGCATCAGGTCCGGTACAATAACTCCGATCAGGAAGGACCTGTTTGTAACAAGCGCCCGGGCAAAATGATTTGGTTTATAGTTGAGCCGCCGGGAGACCTCAAGAACGCGGGCCTTTGTCTTGGCATTCACGAGCGGATCATCGTTGATCGCCCTCGAAACCGTCATTTTTGACAACCCTAATTCCTTGGCTATATCTGCAAGAGTTACACTCATTTTGACATCGATGGTCTTATCCCTCGATCAGGGGCAGCATGCGATCGACACCCTGCTGAATTGACCTTTTTGCGGCTAAATTGTAATTTTTATCGGTAACATTTTCAAGACAGTTTGCAAGAATTATCGGAAACTTGTTGGAGAGATTTGTATGAGCTCTGGTCGAATTCTTTTATCAGTTTGCCTCGGAATGGTCATCTTTCTCGCCGAGCCGGTTGCCCCGGGACCGTCTTTGGCATTGAGTGGTCAGACCAATCTGTCGGCGCAGGTAAAATTTACAAGCGCGGAATTTAACGTCCGGATCTTCGGAGCGAAAGGTGACGGTAAGGCGCTTGACTCACCGGCCATCAATAAGGCAATTGAAGAAGCCTCAAACAGCGGCGGAGGTACAGTTTTCTTTCCCGCCGGAACATATAGAAGTTTTTCGATCAGACTGAAAAGCAACATAACCTTGTATTTCGACCAGGGCTCGACACTTCTCGCGGCGAGTCCGAACGATGGCGATGGTAAGTACGACCTGCCCGAGCCTAACCCAGCGGATAAATTTCAGGATTTTGGTCATACACACTGGCATAACAGCCTGATCTGGGGAGAGAATGTCGAGAACATTTCGATAATGGGTCCCGGGCTGATCTGGGGCAAAGGTCTTGTCCGAAGCGGCAGCCAGTCGCGCACAAAAGCGCAAAATGATGCGCTGGAAAATGTGAAGGCCGATAAGGAAAAGTTTCCGTTTGGATACCCAAGTCCGAAGGATGCCGTTGAGCCCGGTTGGGGAAATAAATCGATCAGTCTGAAACTCTGCCGCAACGTGATCATCCGCGATGTTTCGATCTTGCACGGCGGCCATTTTGCGATCCTTGCAACGGGCGTCGATAACCTTACCATCGACAACCTCAAAATAGATACGAACCGGGACGGCATCGACGTCGACGCTTGCCGTCACGTTCGCATCTCAAATTCGACGGTCAATTCGCCTTTCGATGACGGCATTTGTCTGAAAAGCTCATTCGGTCTTGGTTTCGCGCGTGCGACGGAGAACGTCACGATCACCAATTGCGAAGTAAGCGGCTACGACGAAGGCACGATGCTGAACGGCACGTACAAACGTGAATACAGAGCGAGCAACGGCACGTTCAGCCCGACCGGGCGGATCAAATTCGGCACCGAGTCGAACGGTGGTTTCAAGAACATCACGATCTCAAACTGTGTTTTCGAATATTGCCGAGGCCTCGCGCTCGAATCGGTCGACGGCGGTTTGCTCGAAGACGTGACGATCAATAACATCACGATGCGCGATGTTGCCAATTCACCGGTTTTTGTTCGACTCGGGAAGCGAAATCGCGGTCCAGCCGAATCAATGACCGAGGGAAAGATCCGTCGCGTTATCATTAGTAACATCATCGCGCAGAACGCAGAACCCAAATACGCGTCTATCATCAGCGGCGTTCCCGGCGACGATATCGAAGATCTGCAGCTAAGCAATATCCGCATCTATTACAAAGGTGGCGGCACCGCAGCCCAGGCCGCCCTTCAGCCGCCTGAGAAAGAAACCGACTATCCCGAGCCAACGATGTTTGGCGAGATTCCCGCGTACGGCTTTTTTGTGCGTCACGTGAAAGGGTTAACGATGACCGATGTCGATGTAAGTTATATTAGCGACGATGTGAGGCCACCGTTTATCCTGAGCGGCGTTACAGGTGTCGATCTTCATCGGGTAAAGGCCGAGCGGCATCCGGCAGGGAAGACATTCGTCTTGCGTGATGTCGCTGACTTCAACGCCAGCCAGGTTTCGAACGTGCCCGATTTGAAGATAGATCGAGTTCAAAACAAAGAATATTAAGTAAGGCTCGACTGTTAAATTCTGTATTTAGCGATCGCCAAATTCTATCGCAAATATTAAATTTCTGCCCGCATTTACTTCAGGCGCAGAAGCACCACGCCGTGCATCGGCACCGTAACCTTATATTCCGAACCCTCGGCTTTTACATCCGCGTGTGCCCACAAATCGCGTACTTTAGCTGGAGGTTTTGAAAAACCGACATCGGCCCATTTTAGCGTCATATCAGCCGGTGCGGAGCCACGATTGAAAATGCCAATCGCGCGTGCGCCGTCCGCCAGCTCGCGGACCCAGATCTCCTGATCGGATTGTTGCGGGCCACGTGTACCTTGCTTGCCGGCCTTATCTTGGTCAATGGCTATGACCTCGGGATTCATCAATATCGATTTTGTCTCGGGGCTCATGTTGCGGATGTCGTTACCCGCCAGTAGCGGCGCCGCTAATAAAGACCACAGCGACATATGAGTTCGGTATTCGTCTGCCGTCATTCCGCCATTGCCGACCTCAAGCATGTCAGGATCGTTCCAGTGCCCAGGCGCCGCATACTGCGCCAGATCGCTTTGGCTAAATCCGATCCTTGTCATCGACTCCCACCTGTCTGAAATGTCGCCGGTAGTTCGCCATGCGTTCCCGCCGACATCCGGCCCCCACTTCCAAACGTCATCGCGACCGTACTGGCACAAACTGTATAGGATCGGGCGACCCGTCTTTTGCAACGCCTCGCCAAATTTCTGATACACCTGCGGCATCTCTTCGTCGGTGTAAAGAATTCGCGCGCCGCACCAATCATACTTCACATAGTCGATTCCCCAGGCCGCAAATGTCTTCGCGTCCTGCTCTTCATGACCATATGTGCCTTCGTAGCCGGCGCACGTGTTCGGCCCTGGCGAGGTGTATATTCCGAGCTTCAACCCTTTGTTGTGGACATAGTCGGCCAGCGCCTTCATATCGGGGAATTTGCTGTTGGTCGTAATATTGCCTTGCGGGTCGCGTCTTTCGCCTTCCCAGGTGTCGTCGATGTTGACGTAAACGTACCCGGCGTCGCGCATCCCGCTTGTTACCATCGCGTCGGCGATGCCCCGAACGATCTCGTCATTCACTCTCGACTTGAACAGGTTCCAACTGTTCCAGCCCATCGGCGGCGTTTTGGCAAGACCATTCGCGGGAATTTTCTTTAACGCCGGAAGCGTCAGCCGCGCAGGCATTGCACCTTCTCCGTCAGGGACGCGACGCGCGATCGACTCGGTCGGCTTATCTTCAGCTCGCCGCCTGGTTGAAAGTTGCAGCTGGTCACCAACGAGCTTAGCTTCATACTTTACCGTGCGGTCACTTTTACCGTCCTTCATAGACGCCGTTAAGGTGATCACTCCATCGGATCCAATGGAGCTGTCCGAAATTTTGTAGAAAAATTGGGTCGAGCGAATAGTACCGGTGATCTTATCGCCCTCCTGACGCAGATTGAAATAAACTTTTGAATTGGTTCCGTCGGCTCTCGGCATCTTCACTGCCCAATTTCCTGTTAGACCCGATGTCTGGGCCAACACCGTAAGGCTATCGTGTCGGCCTGAGATGGATAGCAGGCCTAGCAAGAAAACAAATCCGCTTATCAGAACGCAAAGCTTTCTCATCGCTTTTCTTTTCCTCAGAGTTTGATCGATCAGGTATTCAGACTCGATTACCAAGATTTACAAGTTTGTTACCGCTAACAATTGTAGTCAAAAGTTAAGTATGTAACAACGATCCGCGCCGGTTCTCACCGTACAAGTCGGGCGGAATTGGTTTGATCCCCATTGCTTTCTGAGGCCCCCCTCATGAGGCTACCAGCCGAACTGCGTTAAATCGGTTCTGTTGATTTTTATCGGCAGGCACTAGGGTCGGCGGTGTACTTAGGGAGCGGCTAATGCAAAGGTGGGATACATACGATGAGCGGAATAAGCCAGAACGTAGACCTTTTGACCTCGATACCTTTCTGATTTCGATCGGCCTTGATCTAGCCGAAAAGGATGTCATCACGCTGCCAATCACGAGCCACGATAGGGACGGGCAAAGCGTTCACGAGAGACGTAAGTATCAGCTAGGGCCAAACGGACGGCTTAAGGCGTGTAGAGAATAAATGAATAGTCTTCCGGCTTGATTCTTTTGCAAAGCTCGTACATCCTCTTGGAGTCTTAAACCAGAGCGACCCCAAAATCGCTTTGAAACGCGCATGGGCCAGACGGAGTGGGAGACGTTTGGCCTTTTTCCGTATCGATCCAAATGCCCGAGATTCCTGCGACAACCGAAGAGCTCTACCGTCAGTACGATGAGGGCTACTCGCTTACTCAGATCGCTGTCAAATATAACGTCACGAGACAGGCAACCCATGACCGTTTTCAGCGGGCGGGGCTGCCCCGACGAAATGGCGGGGGAGATCACCGGCGCAGACCGAAAATCATCATCGACGTGCAGGAATTTGAGCAACCAAGGCCTAAGCAAATTAGAGATCGCACGAAAAATGGATGTCTCTCTTGATCGCCTCTGCCGCTACGTTAAAAGACATCCGCAGCTAAGCAAAATGAAGCGCGGGAGTGGACGATTTCCTCGGTTGAGAAGGATCAAGGTCGGTGAATCTTTTCTCGTTCCAAAGGTTGAAAGAGGTAAGTATAACTATACCCGCTACTATATGCTCGTTCGTCGTCTTGGCTTTCGGGTCTCGGTAACCACGGCGAAAGAAACCCAAATGCGAATCACACGAGTGGCTTGAACGTATGCGGGCTTACTGTCACACTGTTAAACAATGTCATACGCTTTCCTCTTTAAGCGGGCAAGCTCGGGTAGCATCCGGCTCTCCTCAGACGACGCTCAGGATTACGTCCCAACTGGCCCCTCAGCTACAAAGCCCTTCTGCTGATCGCGCATATACCTTCGTCGCTGTCCTTTCGAAATCTCTGCACATTGAAGTAACCAGTGGTGGAAAACTGATGTATGAACGTGTAGCCCGATAGCCTCTCGAACTCGTGGATTTCACTCGGGTCTTGTGCGTCCTCGTCTCGTCTTCTTTCTGCTATTTCACATCGAAGTATCTACCTCGCGAGAGTGGAGCATCGATGTTTTGAAACTTGAGCGGCAGCGATTGGAACTCCCAAAGGCGCGGCCCCGACTGAAGTTGATAGTGCAAGTGTGGTCCGAATGCGTCTCCTGAGTTTCCCAACTTTCCAATTACCTGTCCCGCGGCGATGTGATCGCCTAACTTGACCGTAAGCGAGCCTGTCTGCATATGCATTATGACGCTGTACTCGGAGTTGCCATGGTCGATGATCACGCAATTCCCGGCGGACGCATTAACCGGATCATGTAGCGGCCTATACCAGGTTTCGTCCGGTTCCGCTCCAGGCTTCGGGTTAGTCGGCACATCGTTGCGCGCGTAGACAACGGTTCCAGCCGCAGGCGCAAGGATCTCGCGGCCCCAGCCCGCATCGGCCGCGTTCTCGTCTGTCTCGCTTAGCTCGCCATAGTTCTGATCCAGGCCGTCTATATCGAGGCCAAACTCATCCGAAAAGTCGCCGTGGCCGCCATGGCCGCCATTTGTCACATAGTCCTGACCAATGACGCCATGACCACGAATAGGAAAGATGAGCGAAGTCTTCTGCTGGTAGTACCGAACTGGAATCGTTAAAGTCTGTTCCGCCTGCCGACCCGTCGCGCTTGTGATCGTGAGCCGGAGAGCAACGGAGTCAATCGCAAACACTTGAGCCTGGCGAAAGTAAAAGCGAAGCTCAAATGCCTCCGCTAGCGCAGTTGCACGCACCGGCGCCATGACGGGTGTGTTTGACTCGATCCGAAAGCTTGTCCGCTTGATCTTTGCCAGCATTTTAGCCGTCCAATTCTGCCGCTCAACGATACTTCCTGCGCTGTAGAGTTCTACGAGCGCAGATCTAGGAGAGAGCTCGCAATCCCTCAAACAGATCACCGCAATATCGAACACGAATGATGACGTTTTGGAGCCTCCCGGATCGTCCACCTTGTAGACATTTGCCGGAACGACCTGCAGACGAAAGCCCGGCGGACTGGCCAATAAAGGTCGGACGGCAAGTAAGCACGCGACCAAGACAAAAATTGGCAAAGCTCGACTCGTGTAAGCGCCCCTGCATTTGAAGCGCGTTGCGCTCGCGTCGCCGATTACTGAGCGAGCCGTGGTTTTGAGAAATTGCCTGCGACTCGTTCGTCGGCGATTTCTACTCAGTATTTCGCTCTTCATATGAGGTTATTAGTAGGCTAATGTTAGCGGTGTTGCCTCCTTAGTGAACCGAGATACTTGTGCGATAGTCTAAGTCATAGCGCGACCCCGTCTCTTGGAACTCAGAAGCAGGTTTGGAAATCCAAATCTATTTACGTCGAAACCAAGGTGGTTATTCGAGTACGCCTGCGCGGAGTTAGGGCGTTCGGCCATACCGACAAAGGCCTTGCTCTACATATGCAAATAAGCATCAGAAATCCAAGACATCTGCTCCGAACCGCAATTACCCTCGATTTGGAGAGCAATTATGTGTCCGTTCGCACGCGCAATGTGCACATCCTGATCTTCGACGACGTTGAGGTGCTCGACTTCTGCGGACCATAGCCCGCGGATTCGTACCAGCTCCGACCGAATCGTCGTTCTTGTCTGAACGCCTTGATTGACGGTCCTCAGATTGTTCAGAGTGTCGTAAGAGTAATAAATCGGCTGGTTGGGGCTTGAGATCGTACCGAGATCGAGCGGCCCCGGAGAGTGATCCTTTCACCTTACTTCCAGGTCAAGTATGCTGGATCTAACCCCGCCATTGTTTTGAACCACTGCAAGTCTCCTCAATCTTGGAAAGGTGGTCTTAATATCGTTAAGCTTCCAAGTCCTCACGGCTTCGTTCGTGATTTCGCCGCCACGTCCACGCGATCCAATCTCTACTATTTCGACCTCAGCTTGACGACCGGATTTGGAACTCGCCGCATTCGATACAATGTTATCTATATTGTTGCTTTCGGCTGCAACGGCGTCTCCGCTCAGGTTGGGAGAAAGAGAAGGATTTTGCAACTCTGCGTTGTCAAGATTCTCAGAAAACAGATGATAATCCGGGTTGCGAGCTCCCGATGTACCCTCCGGCATTCCCCGTACTCACTTTATGAGTCCCATGCCGCCGTTTTGGACTTGCTCGTCACGCCATTTGCCAAGCTGAGCTTCCTCCGGAGTGGGATTGCGATTCACAGATATTTTCTTATCTATGCTTGGGCTGGATTTTGATCCGAAAAAAGACAAATAACACCCCCACCGAAAAACTTATAAACTAGTAGCTACAAATGATAGTCGCCGGACGACTCCGGCTGATAAAGGATTTCTAATACCTTTAATCGGCGCAGACGCGATGGTGCGTCAACTTCAACAATCTCGCCACGCCGGTGGCCAAGCAACGCCGTAGCGAGCGGCGCGAGTATCGAAATCTTACCTTCCTCGAAGTCCGCTTCGGACGGAAAGACTATTGAATAGACTCTTTCTACGTCTGTATCCAGATCCTGCAGTCTTATTCTCGAGCGCATTGTGACAATATCAGGCGGGATCTCCTTCGATGCGACGACGTCAGCGTAATTCAATTCGTTCTCAAGTTTGCCGACGTAATGTAGATTTGCGCGATCGTTGTGATCCCGGGCCAATTCAATCATATTGCTTAGACGGTCCCGGTCGGTCTTCGTGACGTAAATTGCTTGTTTGTGGATCATTATTCTTTTTCCTCCCGGCGCGAGTTCTTCTCGAAGCGCCCGATTGGGCGGGAATGCGAAGAACGGCTTCTACTGGCCGAGATCGGTTTGGTCCAATTCGGGACTTTGCGTATCCTTGAGCGAACTCGTCAAACTGGTTTTGCGGGAATGAATCTCCATCCAAATGACTCCGCCGAAAAACAGGACGATCAGTATAAGAACCGCGACGACTGCGCTTATATCCATGGCGATTTCTCCTCGATTGTTTAAGCTCCTACTCGAAACTCAGCGTTGGCATTTCGAAAATATGTCGATCGTTCTCGTTTCGCTCTGCCGTCCGCTCTTTGCCAAGCAAGTGGTCCGGGCCTCGGAATCCTGCCGATGCCGTCTAATATTTCCTAGCCGAAAGGCGCATGTTTCGGTCATGATGTTCATTCAGCCATGCCGGGAGCACCGCCACAAATACCATTACGGCAAGAGTCGAAAAGACGAACCCTAATATGGGCAATGTCATTTCGTTTATTAACCCGACGAAATACAAAACAGCCGTCACGCCCAGAGCCAAAATCCATATCAAGCCGTAAGTTCTTATTGCCGTCATCGCATTCCTCCTTTAAAGTAAGCCTGGTTCCTGCTAAATATTTCGAGTTTCCCGTTGTTCGTCAGGACCGACCATAGGGCCAACGCGTATACAAGCTCTAACACGACGACACTAAACGCAATCTGAGTCACTGTGTTGAAATAACCGCCCAAAAATGACGAAACGATCAACAATGCAACTAGGATCCAAACCAGTATATAAAGTGGTTTTAACATGATTGCTCCTTTTAATCGATCGTATTGATGTTTCAACTGTATCGAAGATAGGCCCCGCGCATAAGGGTAATAACACTTGAAAACAATGGGTGTTTCCACTTGACGACGCAAATAGACCATCGGATTGGCTGTTTACTAATACGTGTGATTTCGACGGGTATTAACACCTGTCGCATGCGGGTAAAAACTCGCTATTTTGCGGTGGTTTCAAATTGCTAAAATAATCGTCGTGGAAGCACCTCCATTGAGAAAAGGATCGGCATCTTATGTCGAATGCGAAATGAAGCTCATCGAAAGTGGAATTCGGGAGATGCAAAATAATGAGGATTTCGATCGCTTATGACGGTTCGAAAAGCTCTAAGGCGGCTCTCGACGATTTGATGCAGGCGGGTTTGCCGCGCGAGTCATAAGCTCTCGTCATTTCGGTGGGTGATCTGATGATGAGCGGTCCTTCGACCCTCGAAATCGTCGAGGCGGCGTCCACGTCGCCTCAGGTAGCTGCATCACTGAGACAAGCCCAAACGCACGCAACGGGAATTAAAGAAGCGAGCGGGTTCGCATTGAAAGCGGCTGAGAGGCTTAACCAAGAGTTTCCGGAACGGAATTTTCAATAGCGACGTGATAACCGAAAAGCCGGTGTTGGAGTTGATCGTTGTCATAGGAGATAACCAATAATGGAAGAGGACATAACTTCCAGAAAACTTCTCAGGAAGAAATTCCTTGACCGGTGGGAAAACGAAGGCGGAAGGATTTGTGACGACCTGAAAAAAAAGGCCGAGAGCCGTTCCCCCCGCGCGCAGGGAAGTGACATTCCGAACCCTCCTCCTGAGATTTCGGCAGCACGAAATGACAACCTACCGGTCGTAGAGAGTCAGCGCAACGACAAATAAAATCTGCCGGAGAGTCAATCCGGCTAAATGTGACGCTGGATTTTGCGCTCAAGCACCTGCTTGAGGACCAATGCCTCATTGTGCTTTTCGTCGCGGGCCCCATACAGAAGGGTCAGATTTCCTTCTCTTGCTTTATGCGTCAGCATTTCTATCACAGATCGTTTATGTCGGAGCTCTGTCTCATAACGCCTGCGGAACCTCTGCCATTTTTCGGGATCGTGCGCGAACCATTCCCGCAGCTCCTTGCTTGGTGCGATCTCTTTCAACCACAGATCAATATGTGCCTTTTCTTTTGTTAGTCCGCGTGGCCAAAGCCTGTCTACAAGGAGCCGGCTCCCGTCACCATCAGCTGGCCGCTCATACACTCTTTTGATCTTAATTGCCATATCTTCGTCTCCCCTTGATTTCAATAGCCTGAGAACTCCTCCGTCCGGATATTGTCATCATCGACTCCGGCTTCGTTCAATATCTTTCGCATGGCCGCTACCATCGAAGCAGGGCCGCAAAGATAGTAGATCGGGAGCGTGAGATCGCCGATGTACTTCAACAGCATCTCCGTGTTGATGAGCCCGGTCTCGTCATGCCACTCGCGATCGGATTTTTCCATCTCGGTCATCGTCCCGACAAACGTAAAATTTGGATTTTCCTTCTGTGCTTCCATCAGATCGTCCAAAAACGCCGCGTCTTCGGGTCTACGGTTAGAATCGAAGAGAAAGATCTTATGAGGGAGTTTGTCGTGTGTCGCTTGAAGAACGATGCTTCGCACCGGAGTGATCCCGATACCGCCAGTTATGAAGACTGCGGGAATTTTGGAATTATTATGGAGCGTGAACGAGCCGTATGGAGCGTCGAGGAGAAAATCGGTGCCGATCTCCATTGTTTTCAGCACCCGCTTGAACGCGGTGTCACGCATCCGCGTCGCGGCCATCAAGTCGTTTTCGTATGGGGCGCTTGTTAGCGAGAACCCACGAGTGCTGCCCTCTGCATCGTTCTCGGAAGGATTTACCAGCGTATAGTCAGCAAATTGGCCGGCCTTGTAATCAAATCCGGGCGGTTTTTCAAAATGAAAGACCATAGTTCCGCAGGCTATTTCCTCTCTCCCCTTTAACCTTGTTTCGTATATTGGCATTTTGCAATCTCCTAGTCTTCCATCGCCTATCCTTCCGACTTCTTTTATATGGACCGGCTCGACTCCCGGTACCCAACTTTTGACGCGAACGAATCATTCTAAATTCCTGTACTTCCCGGCCAGTTTTGGATCGTAACGTGGGTGTACAAATCCTTTAGGATATCGTCACGCGTAATGATGCCCGTTAACTCATCATTACTGGCTACTGGCAGTTGGTTTATATCCGCGTTCTCCATGACCTCGTACGCTTTGGCCACAGGCATTTGCGGAGCGACAATCCGAAAATCATCGAGGGTAGACATCACCTGGTCGACGGTTTTGGTCGACCATTCCGAGAAGGGTATTTTTTTCACTTGCTCCGTCGAGATCATTCCGGCAGGCCTGTTGTTCTTCGTCACGAAAAAACATCGGTTGCGGGTCCCGAGCACGTGCCTGTCGACGAAAGATTTCAGATCGATGTCGCCGGGGACGGTGTCGCAATCACGCCGCATTACCTCGCCGACGCACAACGGACTGAGCACTTTTGTGACAGGGATTTTCGGGTAGCTCGCTTTGGCTGAAGTAAACAAAAACCATCCGATCAATGCAAGCCACAAACCTCCGAAACCCATGCCGAAGAAAAAATGAAAAATACCCCAAACGATCAGGAAAGCCGCTACGAACTGCCCCACATGTGCAGCAATGCGAGTTGCGTGGTCCATATTGCCCGTGATTCGCCAAATGGTCGCGCGAAGGACCCGCCCACCATCCATCGGGTATCCCGGTATCATGTTGAAAATGGCCAATACGATATTGATATATCCGAGCCAGACAAGTGCGGCCAGAAACGGAGTTGGCGGCGTGGTCGCTTGTACCTCCGGTAACCAACCGAGTGTGATCGCCATCAACAGGCACGTGCCTCCGATCATCATGCTCATCAGCGGACCGGAAACCCCTACCAAAAATTCAGTTACCGGATCGTCCGCTTCTTTGTCGAGAAGGGCGATGCCACCGAGTGCAAACAGCGTGATCGACCGCACCGGAAGGCCACGCATTTTAGCGACGAGAGCATGCGCCAGTTCATGCAGTATGATCGCGATGAAGAACAAAAGACCGGTTACGATCGCTGTCATCCAGATCAGCCCGGGTGCCCATTCCCCATTCACGGCGGAAAAATGTTCAACGAGCGACAGTGTCACGAGTGCGGCGATCACAACCCAACTAAAATGCAATCCGAGTCGAATGCCGAAAACCCGGCCGATCTTAATATATCCCTTCATTTCCCCTTCCCTTTGCGCACTTTAAGATCTGCCTGTTATTGTGTTTTCCGAGCAGCGGATGGCTGCATCAATTCCTGCATCGTGACCGTTATCGTCGGATTTTCACTAGCTGTAGAGGAATACGCCAACCAATAACCGGCGTTCGGATATCGAACAAGTTTGTAGATCGAGCCGTCCGGTTTCGTCTCCACTTTTACTTTGTTCCCAAAGACGTCTGTAACTTTCGGTGCGTTTTTGCCGGAATAGGTAACCGCGATCAGACGCACGTTGTTCTCAGGGTCGAGCCGGATCTGGGCAAACTCTTCATCTGAGAATCGATAATAAAAGCCGTCTTTATCGTCGATTGTTGCTTTTCCGAGTTTGTTTCGAACTTCCTCCGAAGTCGTACCTATTTTGATCGATCTGTACTCAGCGGTCCGCGGCTGCAAAATTACGTTCGCAGTGTTTGCGACTGAAGATTCCGCAGTAGTTCTCGGCATGTCGGAACTTTGCGCGAATGCGGCAATGCTGAAAAGCAAAATTATTGCTAGTCCGCAAGTCAGAAGACTGGAGGCTTTCCAAAACACAATAGATTTTCCGTTTACTTCCATTTTTGCCTTTCTCAGCCTTCGACGTCGCGATCGATCAGAAACCTCCCGGCGCCATATTCATCACGTAGACAAAGATAATTCAGCGCTAGTTCTTCGAGCTTCATTCGCTTGCTCACATGCATGTCTCGCGGGGGAATTTGTTTGCTCAGACCCTGGAGCGACCATTTTAGAAAACTCCTCACTGTTTGGCCTCGATGAGGGTAATCCTTTGTGTCCGACTCCAGCGCCCGCACAATCTCCAACGCCGTGTCGCCGCGATATTCTGTTTTGCCTACCTGAAAAACCATCATCGGTGCACCCATGGTGGAGTGCCGGGCTCGATCCACAATTTATATCCTAGGTCTTCCTAAACAGGCTTTCGACGGTGTTACCACGGCACAAATACGAGTGTTAACACTTATCTCGATATCGAGGAGATTTGGTAGACTTGATTGAACCAGACAGACTTATAGGGCTTTCGAATGAGTATCCGCGGATCATTATTGGTCATTGGCCTCGGAGGCGTTTTTATCCTTATTTTGCTAGGACTTTTCTACGCCTCCAACCAACAGCATCTTGTCATTTATGCCTTGATCGGTTTGATCGTTGTTTGCGGGGCAACGGCCGCGCTAATTTGGACGATCCGACTGGAGAAAAAAGCGAAGCGTTTGGACGAGTTGGATCATTTGAAATCGGAATTCGTGAGCCGCGTTTCGCACGAGCTGCGAACACCCTTGACCACGATCAAGGCCCTGACGCGACTCCTGCTTCGCAGTGAAGTCGATAAAGAGAAACAGCGCGAGTATCTTGAAACGATCTCGATCGAGTGCGATCGCCAGATCGACCTGATCCTTAATTTGCTCGATCTGTCGCGTATGGAGGGTGGTGGCTTTCGTCTCGCCATGGAACGCGTTCAGGCCGCTGACGTAATTACGTCGTGTGTCAAATCGGAACTTGCTGCCGCCGGACGGCGAGGGCACAAATTAGAGATCAGCCCCCCTGTCGATCTACCACCGGTGTGCTCTGACCCTAAACATTTGCGACGGGTTCTCTCAAATTTGATCGAGAATTCGATCAAATACACCCCTGATGGTGGTCTGATATCGGTTTCCGCAGTTGAAGAAGCGGATATTGTTGCCATTCGAGTAAAGGACAACGGCCGAGGCATCCCGAAGGAAGATCTTCCCATCCTTTTTGACAAGTTTTATCGCGGCCGTCCCGCATCGCATTCGGCATTCGCGGCCGGAGCCGCAACCGATGAAGATTTTTTGGATGATGCTGATATGTCGGGCGTGGGACTCGGTCTGTATCTGGCCCGCGATGTGATGGAACGAATGGGAGGAAGAATAAGCGTCGAAACCGAAGTCGGAAAAGGCAGCACTTTTACGCTCCATCTCCCGGTCTGGAACTCGGACGCATGTCAATCGAGAAGAGAGGTAATAAGAAATGCCGAAACGATTGCTGGTAGTTGACGACGATCCCAGCCTGCTATTAGCGGTTTCGGAAACGCTGCGGGCCGAGGGCTACGTTGTGGTCACCGCACGACGCGGCGCCGAAGCGCTCGTGCGTGTTGCAGAAAGGCTGCCCGAGCTGATCATAAGCGATATACGCATGCCGGGCATGGACGGCTATCAACTCGCTCGAAATCTTCGCTCCGCCCCGCACACACGGCTCATTCCGATAGTGTTTTTGACCGCGAAGGATGAAACGGCTGATCGCGTTGCCGGTTTCCGCTCGGGTGTTGACGCGTATATTACGAAGCCTTTTGAGCCGGAAGAACTGGTTGCGATCGTGGCCGGAATTCTTGAACGAGTTGAACGCACCCACGGCGACCTGGCGCGGCTGTTTGGCGAGAATGAAAAGGAAGTGACATTCGCGCGGGATGAGGAGTTGACGGACGCCGAATGGCGCGTAGCCGAGGCGGTCGCCCGCGGATCGAGCAACAAGGAAATTGCCTCGGAGCTCAATCTAAGTTTGCGAACCGTTGAAGGCCATATCAGCCATATTCTGGACAAAAAGAATCTCGACAATCGGGTAGAGCTTGCTTTACACGTGATGCAGCATAAGCGGTCGGACTGATCTTTGAGATCAACCTGCAAACGCTGGCTGCGCGGCAACTTAAGTAGATTTGCTTCCTGCTGCTTTTGGTAGATCCGGTGCGTGTTCTGAATTTTAGCCGGACACGGCCGAGGTCAACGTATCTGGGCTCCGGCAGTTCAACTTTCGGAATACAATACCGATCTTTCCCGATCACGGCGCTCAACGAGTAGATCTGTCAGCCCGTTACCTTTGCTAAAATCGTAAGCCTCCCAGGTGACCACCGGCGTTTCGTCAAAGTTATTTGTCGGTGGCGGAGAAGACGTCCGCCATTCAAGGCTCGGCAGCAGCCATGGATTGTCGCCTGCGATCTTTCCTTTGACGAGCGAGTAAGCGAGGTTGGCCATTGAAATTATCACTCCGACCGCCAGGATCGAAGCCCCAAGGCTTGAGAATATATTCGGGACCTGGAGCTCAGGCGGATAGGCCGCGTAACGGCGAGGCATGCCCAAAAAACCGAGGATAAATTGCGGAAAGAACGTCAGGTTAAATCCGAGAAAAATGATCATTGCCGAGATCTTGCCCCAAAATTCCGAATACATCCGCCCGAACATTTTCGGAAACCAGTAGTACAAGCCGCCGATAAACGCTGAGACACTGCCGCCGACCATGATGTAATGAAAATGGGCGATAATGAAATAGGTGTCTGTGACGTGAACGTTCACGCCCAGGGCCGCTAAATATAGTCCGGTAAGACCACCAATAAAAAACAATCCGATAAAGGACAGTCCGTAAAGCATCGGCGTGTCGAATGAGATGGAACCCTTATACAGCGTCGCGGTCCAGTTGAACACTTTGACCGCCGACGGGATAGCGACAACCATAGACATGAACGAAAAGACCAGACTTGCATACATCGATTGTCCGCTGACAAATAGGTGATGTCCCCAAACGAGAAAGCCGAAAACACCGATCGCGACCGACGAAAAAGCGACGAACTCGTACCCGAAGATCTTCTTGCGCGAAAAGTTGGTGATGAGCTCGGACACGACGCCCATTCCGGGAAGGACCATGATATATACAGCCGGATGGGAATAAAACCAAAAGAGATGTTGGAAAAGGATCGGGTCGCCGCCGATAGCCGGATCGAAAATTCCGACATGGGCTACACGCTCCAGCGCCATCAACAGCAGCGTGATCGCGATCACCGGTGTTCCTAAAACCATCACGAGGCTCGTCGCATACATTGACCATACAAAAAGCGGTAGCCTGAACCAGGTCATTCCCGGAGCGCGCATCGTGTGAACGGTGACGATAAAATTGAGACCAGTCAGGATCGAAGAAAATCCGGCTATGAAGATACCTACCCCGGTCGCGACGACATAGGTATTCGAAAACGTCGTCGAATACGGCGTGTAAAACGTCCAACCTGTGTCGACGCCGCCTTGCATCATCGCCCACACCCCAAATGCGGCGCCCATCATGTATAGATACCAGCTAAGCAGGTTGACGCGAGGGAAAGCCAGGTCCTTAGCGCCGATCATCAGCGGTATTAGAAAATTTCCCAAAACAGCCGGGATCGACGGGATCAGGAAAAAGAACACCATTATTATCCCATGCTGAGTAAAGACCTTGTTATAGGTGCCCGTTTGGAGGAGATCACTCGCCGGGGTCAAGAGCTCGAGCCTGATCAGTGCTGCATACGTTCCTCCTACAATAAAGAAGAACGTAACGCCGACCATGTAGAGGATGGCAATTCGCTTATGGTCTTTAGTTAGAAGCCAGGATTTTAAACTCGAGCCACTGGATAAGTAGTTTTGTTTCGGATAGATCTCACTTGGTGCCGGTATTTCGTCAACTGTCATCTCTTCTTTCATGATGTTCGCCCTAACCTCTCGGTGCCAATATCGGCTGACGCTTTGCCAACACCTGGAA
>Ga0070681_10002437_pt1 | contig 17023 bp, 12 predicted proteins | sample KBSC83BmetaG_FD_65650 | JGI IMG/M metagenome (GOLD analysis project Ga0070681, IMG submission 65650) | Corn rhizosphere microbial communities from Kellogg Biological Station, Michigan, USA - KBS C8-3B metaG | ecosystem: Host-associated > Plants > Roots > Rhizosphere | place: USA: Michigan...
CCGGAATACGTATCTAGAATCGGTACCTGATTGGGCCTGTGGGAGCACCGGACGGGACGATATTCAGGGCGGGACCCACGGCGGTCTCCTCCATCAGTCGGCGAGACCTGGATCAAACGACTCGTCGCGAACGTCCATGATCAGTTCGTAGGGAGACAGGGGTGAGAAGTTCGAACGCAAGCCGATGCGCTTTCCGACCACATTCGCTTTGACGCACTGCTCAATCCATGCGGCGAGACCGAGAAGCTCCGGCAACGGGCCGGCAATCCAGTCGCGAGTAATTTCGGATTGATGCCATGTCCCGAGCTCGAGATTCATGGACGGTCCGAAGTGCAGATATTCCGACGTCCGATCGTTTGCCGGGTTGGAGGCATACAAGCGAACCTCGGAAGCGAATTTCCTCAAGCCCTGCACCGATCCGACGATACGCCACTCCTTCGCCTCATCATTTCGATCGCAATAAAACCCCAGCTCCCGCCAGGCCCGGCGGGTGGATTCCTTGGTTACATCGTTCGGCATTGAATCCCCTACCCGGTTGCACACAAGACGACGGCGTGAATGACTCCTGACACCTTTACCACTACCCCGCGACTTCTGCTAGATCTCAAGCAACGATCGAAACATGATCAGGGTATCTTGATAGGTTCCATCGTTCTTCCGTACTGCGCCGGGAATCACACCGAGATCCTTGAAGCCGAGTTTTTCCCAGAGATGGCGCGCGACGACATTTTCAGAAAACACGAGGTTGAAGATCACGCTCCGGTAGCCGAGCTGCTTGGCATAGGCCAGCATCGTCGCACCCAACAGCCATCCCAACCCTTTGTTGCGCCAGTCCGGTGCGACGATGAAGCCGGCATTGGCCACCTGCCTCGCCCGCCCGGGCCAGTTCGCCTTGAGGTAGAACGCCCCGGCCATGCCTACCGCACGAGCACGATCCGGCACATAGGCCGCCACCGTGCTCTTCCCGCGAAACCAATAGTCCATAAAATCATCCTGCTCCGGAAACTTGTCATGCGGATACGACGTCCCCTCGTCGACGATAATCCGGTAGAGATCCCGAAGCGGCTCAATATCCCGGTTTTCAGCCAGCACCAATTGAACCGGCGAACCGTCCTTGAGCTTGGCATCGATTGGAAAGGTGAGACTCATCTTCTAAACCTATCGTCTTGTTTTGGCTTTGCTAGCGAGGGCTGAGAGACTTCATGGGCTGTACCCCTAACCCCGATCAATCGATCTGAGAACGCGAAGAGGTTCTTGGAAACACTTCTTTTTTTGTTGCTTGCGCCACTTCTTCTTCCGGCATATGGCTACGTCTTTTCGTCGAGTTGTTTGAGCGATGTTCCATCCTTGGTTTTCCATGCGGTAAGTCCGTTTGCACTCCCGCCATGGATAACTACCGCCGCCGCAGATGGACTCGCAAACTCCGCGTCCTTAGTAAAGACCAAGAAACCGTCTTTCTCAATGAGCGTGCCATCGTCGATGAGTTGTTTGCGCTGGGCTATGACATAGGGGTAACTCTCAGCAGATGGGCGCTCCTCCAAGACGGCGGTGGAACCGTGTAATATAACGAAGCCATTCGCCGTGCGCTGACCTCGCGCCTCGGCCCCTTTGATGCGGCAGAAGAGCATGCCGCCGGGCTGAGCTTTCGCGGCAGGTTGAGCGATCGGTGAGAGAATGTCGGAACCGAGGACGGGAAGGAGCTGCCGAATACGCGCCAGAAAAACTTCCATATCCTCGCGGTCAGATTCGGGAAGCCTTGAGCCACCAGCCTGATTCTGTTCGAGCGCAAACCTACCGATCTGAGCCGCCTCTATGAGGAGGCGGCTCTCGAGATATCTCACATGTGCTTTAGTCAAATTCTCGTCCTTGCTGACAAATACAATGGCCGACACCCAGAATTCCTTAGTCTTGTGTTGCTTTAGTCGTTCACGAATAATCTCCGCCTCACCGATGTAAGCACGGGCTGCATTGGCAATAGGGTCGCTACCGATCAGGATATAGACGCCGGCCTTTTCGAGTTCCTCACGAGCTAAAAGCTCGAACAGCTCAGTGCGAGGCGCGGCAACAGCTTTACCAGACCAGTTAGAGATTTCGGCAGTGCGTAGGCTCTTTGCATCTCCGCGAGGGAGGAAGAGTTTGATAGTGGCCGACGTCATGTGCGGTATATGTTTAATTAATGGTTCTGCTGCAGCTGACCATTGGCAACATAATAAAGCAGCCTTAGCGATCTGTTTTGGCCAAGTCTACTGCAACCGCATGCGCTTATCCACACGCCTTAATGTTATCTATCTCCACCGCAGGAGAGTTGGCAGACTGTCCTTCACTGCGCGCATCGGACGAGGACTGGTTCATCTGGTCTATCTCGTCTATCTGGTTTGTCTGGTCGATGGGACTGAAAATTCATTCAGAAAAACCAGACGGACCAGACAGACCGGCCAACCAGACAGACGGACTCCTCCGCGTTGCGCGAGCACAGAAGATCATCAGCCTCCATTCCCTCCTTCCCAGCCTGCTCGTTCCCTTCTCTGGGGGCGGCTTGGTCGATCCTCGAATGGGCGCGTCGAGCGACGACTGGTTTAGCTGGTCTATCCCGTCTATCTGGTTTGTCTGGTCGATCGGACTGAAAATTCATTCAGAAGAACCAGACGGACCAGACAGACCGGCCAACCAGACAGACGAGTCCATGCGCGTTCCGCGAGCAGGAGGACGACCAGGCTGCCCCTTTCCCCTTTCTTGCGGGTCCATCCCCGCATGCCATGCCGGTTCGAATCTCCCCGCATATAGCGCGCCTCTCCCGCACTTTCTGAACCTCTGAATCTTCCTCACATCTCTCCCGATTTTTTCACTCACCAACAGCGGCACCCCGGTTGCTCAAGCATCTGACCAACGGACGAGCACATTACGGATGGGAAAGGAGGTGCCGAGGCAGGTACGACATCCAAACGGCTCGAACCGGACAACCATTGATCCATGACCGATAACCGTAACCAAGAAGGAGAATTGCCACCATGCAGAAGCCAACATCGTCGTCAGTCTCGTCAGGAAACATTTCCCCTTCCATCGTGGGACCGAACAAGGAGATGAAGGAGGTCTATATGCTCGGGGGCCTGGTCCTCGCCCTGGCCATCGTCATCGCAGCCTTTTGGTACTACTCGGGACAGGATCAATCCTTCGCCTCGAAGAGCACCGCTGAGACCCTGACCAACGCGCAAGTCGCGACCGTGCTCAAGACCAGCACGCCCACCATCGCCGGGCCGGTCGTGAACCGGACTCCCGTTCCCACCTCCAGCTATAAGTCCGACAGTATCCATACGGATATCTATTTCGAGGTGGGCCGCAAAGGACTCACCGACGACGCCAGGGCGATTCTCGCCACTCAGGCCGACCTGGCAAAGAACGATCCCGACCTGGGTATTCTCGTACAAGGCTATACAGACCAACAGGGTTCTGCCGGCTACAACAAAAAACTGGGACTCATGCGGGGAGAAAAGGTGAAGGAGTACCTGGTCGGCCTCGGTGTCTCCGAGCAGGTCATCAAGGTGGTGAGCCTCGGCAAAGAGGGGGTGCTCTGTCTTGACCGCAGCGATGTCTGCCGCAATATGAATCGCCGTGTGCACCTCGAAATCCGCACGATCGGCAAGGACCACATGGTGCTTCCGACCGTCGCCACTGAGCCGAAGACGGCCGAACCGATCCAATCATCGAACGATCAGAACAGCGATACAAACGGTCCCGACTCACTCGCGGACAATCTGCTGCCTTCCTTTGCCGGTCCCTCGGCAACCGATCCGTCTCCAGTGGGGACAGATCCGGCCTCCGGCAGTTAACCGGTACCGAGTCTGATCCTGGAGGAGCCCTCCCGCTCTTCCAGGATCCGGGCAGGCACCAGAGTTTTTACCCATTCACCATTCGCAGTACCGAGGTCAATCATGCTGTCTGCTCATGCCCGCTCATTCGTCGTTCGTCTGCTCTTCTGTCTGCTGCTCACCGCCTTTCCCCTCTTGATCCATTCTCCGGTTCTGCTGCTGGCGCAGCCGGCCGAATCGCTCGGCACCGGTGTGATGCCTACGATGGGGATCAACGACGTGACGGAAGGGACACTGCTGTTCAAAACCAACCGGCCGGGCCGTTACACCCCCGCGCCGATTCTAAAAACCGACGTGCAGATTGCTGTGACGGGCATCATCGCCCGCGCCACCGTGCGGCAAGAGTTTACGAATCCCAGCGAGAAGAAAGGCGACTGGCTCGAAGGTGTCTATGTGTTCCCGCTCCCGGAGACGGCCGCGGTTGATCATCTCCGCATGCACGTGGGGGAACGCATCGTCGAAGGTCACATCAAGGAACGGGCGGAAGCCAAGAGGGTCTATGAAATGGCCAAACGAGAAGGGAAACGGACGAGCCTGGTTGAACAGGAACGCCCCAACATCTTTACCACCTCGGTCGCGAACATCGGTCCCGGCGAACGGATCATCGTGGAGATTGAATATCAGGAAACCCTCCGCTACGACCAAGGACAATTTCAGCTCCGCTTTCCCATGGTCGTCGGTCAGCGATACATCCCCGGCACACCGGTGATCGTAGAAGACCAGGACCCGAAAGGTTCAGGCACGATGCTGGATACGGATCGGGTACCGGACGCCTCGCGGATCACCCCGCCGGTGCAGAAGTCCGGTCAGTGGCCGATCAATCCCGTCAGTCTGTCCCTCTCGCTGACTCCTGGTTTTCCTGTCGCCAAGGTGGAATCGCTCTTTCATCCGATCATCGTCATCCCCGATCCTGACGGCGGCTATCAAGTCAGCCTCAAGAAAGACGCCGTGCCGGCTGACCGTGACTTTCAACTCACGTGGTCTCCGGCTGCAAGCAAAGAACCGACGGCCACAGTCTTTACCGAACAGCGTAACGGCGAGACTTACGCAATGGTGATGCTCGTTCCTCCGACGGAGCGACAGGACGCCGTGCCGCACATGCCACGCGACCTGACCTTTGTCATCGATACATCCGGATCGATGGCCGGCCCTTCGATCGAGCAAGCCAAGGCCTCGCTCGTTTCGGCCCTTACGCGCCTGACGACTCGGGACCGATTCAACGTCATCCAATTCAACAATAGGGTCCGTTCCCTCTTTTCCTTTCCGCAACCTGTGACGACGAGCGCCATGCGCAAGGCCACTCGGTATGTGGAAGGCCTCTCTGCCGACGGAGGAACGGAGATGGTTCCGGCGCTCAGACAAGCCCTCAAAAGCCCGCAAGACTCCACCAGGCTCCAGCAAGTTATCCTGATTACCGATGGACAGGTCGGTAATGAAGACGAGCTGTTCGAGTTGCTGCATCATCGACTGGGAGCCAGACGGGTATTCACCATCGGCATCGGCTCCACGCCCAACAGTTACTTGATGCGCAAGGCCGCCGAATTCGGTCGCGGTACCTTCACCTATGTGGGGAACGTGAGCGAGGTGAAAGAGACGCTGGATGCTCTGTTCAAGAAGCTGGAGCATCCGGTCCTGAACGACATCCAGCTTGTTCCGGCCGGCTGGGCAGGGCTGGAACATTATCCTTCTCATATCGCCGATCTCTACGAAGGCGAACCGATTGTCCTTGCCGCGAAGGCAGGATCGGTCCCGGAACAGGCCCTGCTTCAAGGGCACAGGGGCACACAACCCTGGTCGCTGCCCGTTTCCGTGAAACACACCGCCGTTCAAAGCGGTCTCTCCGTCTATTGGGCAAGGCAGAAGATCTCCGCCCTGATGGACGACGCCTTCACAGGAACAGACGAAGAGACCGTTCGCAAAGGTGTTCTGGACGTGGCCTTGGCCCACCATCTTGTGAGCAAATACACCAGCCTGGTAGCCGTCGATCTCACGCCGGCCAGACCGACCGGTAAGGCGGAAGCAGAACAGGCACAAGGCACGAAATCCGCGGAGGCCCAGGATAATACCGCGATGGCAGGACTTCCACAGACTGGAACGAACGGAGCGAGCCACTTGTTGTTGGGGCTGTTGCTCCTTGCAACGGCAGCCAGCCTCTGGCGGATGCGACGAGTGATGGTGTGACCATCCAACGGATGAGGACCAAGGTGATGACTGTCCTGGGTCTCGCCTTGGTCTTGATCGGTCTGTGGCAGACTGGAAACGGCGCCTGGATCTACCTGAAGGCACAACTGGCACAAGTCCTGTTACAACGGGCTTGGGCCGACACCATGGCAGGCCAACTTGCCGTGAAACCCTGGCCTTGGGCCGACACCTGGCCGGTGGCCAGATTGATCGCTCCGGGTCACGACGTGGATCAGATCGTATTGGAAGGCGCCTATGGTCGGACGCTGGCCTTCGGGCCAGGCCACGTCGAATCGAGTGCGGGAGCGGGCAAGCCGGGCACCGCAATCCTGACCGGCCATCGCGATACGCATTTTCGATTTCTCCAGCGTCTGAAAACAGGCGATGAACTTGTCCTCATCGCCAGGGACAGCCAGCTACACCGTTATCGCGTCAGCAGCACGACGGTCGTTGATGCGGGTGCCGCTTCGATCCAACAGGACCTGCAGCAGGAGCAACTCGCCCTGGTCACCTGTTATCCATTTGACGCAATCACCGCAGGCGGCCCGCTTCGATATGTGGTGATGGCAGAACTCGAGAAGACCGGTACTTCTGGAAATATGCAAAAGGCTTCAGTGCCAGAGTTCAATCCTGAGGCGTCGACCCACCTGCTTCCCATTCCCATCTATCCATCACAATGATTGGAGAACGGGCTTCACCGATTGTGGGACTTGTTCCAGAATCCCTTCGCCACATCAAACGAGTACCGGAGTTGTACGGCGATATATTTTTGAACGAGTCCCTGTTTATCGAGAGAAAGGTCCTGTTCTCGATAGAGACTCAGTTCCATGTCGTCACGAAAGCGGACGGCCAGCCCGACAATCCAATCCAACTCACTCGGATTGAGGGTGTTCCCGGCCTCCCGGTCCGTAAAGAAGTTCACATCCCCATACAGTACGACCCTGTTTTTATAGAGATCGAGATCCGCATGGGCCACATACCGGAAGAGAGCCCTTCCGGTGTTATCCGGTCTCGCAAAGTAGTGACTGTTATGAAACAGCCAGCCGGCCCCTGCATAGGCGGTGAGATTCTGATTGGGAAAGGTGGCTCGCCACCAACTCGAATCCTGCGCGGCCTGAAATCGGGCCGTGGCGAGTCCATCGGCATAGGCCTGCTTGATCCCGCTTCGATCGATCGGGGCATCTCGCTCATATTGGATACGCCAGCCGAATCGATCGATGAGCCCTGTGAACGCGAAGGTGCCGTCCCACTCGCTCAATTCAATCCAGCCCTTGGTTCGATCCGAGAAGAAGTTTTGATCGGTATAAAAGGTCAGGTATTGCTTGTAGAGATCGGTTTCCAGGTGCAGCATGTGCCGCAGACCGACCAAGCCCGTATTGTCAGGACGTGCAGCAAATGTCGGATTCGACAGGAAGGCCGCGCTCAGAAAGTAGCCGCCGAATAAGGTCTCTTCGGCCTCCCGCGACGCCACATCATCCGGTTGCTCCATCGACGGCAAGGGCCGGCCGTACTTCTCGAGGGCAAAGGATTGGGAAATTCCGGTCAGGAGCACTATGACGGTCAACGCCAGGGGGCCGAGCGCACGTCGCAGGCCGGGGATGTGAACGGAATCTCGGCTCTCCCCTATTCCTGCCCATGAGACCAATCGAGACCACGGAGCCATGCAGCGAGCCTCGGTGTGGGGGGAGGTGAGATGCATGATGACTCTGCTCCGTTCTCTAGGTCCTCACGGACTGGGCCGGAGCCGTCAAGCCGACCTGGCTAGACCATACGAGAAGTGGCTATCCCGGGATCCTATACCCCTCCGAGAGCATTCACTGAAGCGGGCGACGTGAGATGGATGAGACTCCAATACCCGGAGACACGTGAATCCTTCCTCATAGTCGTGACCATTCGCTATCGAGCACAGGCTTGAAACGTCTCCTCGCAATGGTCGGTTGCATCAAAGGAACTTGGGACCGACCGGTATTCCATTCCCACCACACGATCGCCTACCAGGAACAGATAGGTCCAACAACCGTGATGGACTCCTGTCCCACTGGACTTCGAGAAGACAGAGGATTCTTCGAACATGGGAGCTTCCTTGTAATATTTCAGCACGGTCCCCTCAGCCGTGTTCATCTCCTGGATCGGGTTACCGGCACAGGCCACGAGTGCTTGTCTGTTCTTCCCCAACAAGGATTGCCCGATGGGGTGCGGCTCAATCGGCTGAGAGGTCGCGCATCCAATCAGCCAGATACAGCCGCTTATGATGAAGGCCTCTGCGACCAGAAACCGCGTACCGGAGCTGAACGATGACATGATCATAGAGCGGTGGTATAGCAGAGGAGCGTGTGAAGCTCAACACTAATGCGGCGGGATCTCACGTGGGATGAACGAGATGAATAGGCTATTGGTGCGCGAGAGGATTCATGCTGCGTCTTCTCCTTTATCTCCGTCGGCGCCCATTCCCCTGTCCGCGATGCGAATCTCCCCGTCCAGGACGGTTGAATCACGCGCGGCTGACGCAGTCGGGCACGAAGAACAGGGCGTCAGGTGCTGTTCAAGCCGGCAGAGCACGGTATCCATTGCTGCATGGCGTTCTCCAGATCTTCACGCTTCACCGGCTTTGAAAGATATCCGTCCATTCCGGATTCGAAACACCGAACTTGGTCTGCCTGCAGTGAATCGGAGGCCAGCGCGATGATCGGAATGCGGGGAGTGCGTTGAGAATTGGACTTCAGCCCGGCCTCGATTTCGCGAATCCGCTGCGTTGCCTGAAATCCATCCATTTCCGGCATTCGACAGTCCATGAAGACCAGCGCATAGGGCTGTCGAGCGAGCGCATCGACTGCTTCCCGTCCATTGGCGACGACATCAACCCGATGTCCCATTTTTTCCAGTATCCGCGCCGCTACCTTCTGGTTGTTCGTGTCGTCCTCGGCGACAAGAATTCTGGTGCGGGACCGTGCGCGTGCTTCGATCAGGCTGTGTCTGGTGATCAGCGGCGAAGCGGTTGCCGGTGAAGCCGCAGGCTTGTCGGTGCCGGGACCAGCCATGACCATGCAGAGACATTCGTACAGTTGTGCCTGGCGAACGGGTTTGGTCAGATAGGCCTGGAACCCCGCTTCATGAGCCAGTTTACCGTCGCCCCTGTGCCCGAATCTGGTCAACAGCACAAGCCGGACGCGGTTGAGTGTGGGGTCGGCCCGAACCGCGCGAGCCAACTCCAATCCGGTCATGCCTGGCATGTACATGTGCACGATCGCGAGATCGAATGGCCGGCCTTGTTTGGCTGCCTCTCGCAGGATCGCCAGTGCTTGGAGACCATTCTCGGCTCCGACGTGCTGCATCCCCCAGACACTCGCATGATGCTGAAGCAACGTCCGGCTGATGATGTTGTCATCGACGAGGCAGACACGGAATCCCTGCAGGCTCGTGCGAGGGGTTTCCTTGGACCGTACAGGCTGCGGCCGTACGCCCAAACGAACGGTAAACCAGAACCGGCTGCCTTTTCCCACCTCGCTTTCTACTCCGACTTCACCCCCCATGGTTTCGACCAAGCGTTTGGAGATGGGAAGCCCTAACCCGGTTCCCCCGTATCGTTGCGCCGTCGATCGATCGGCATGATCGAGTGAGTGGAAGAGATGGGCCTGCTGCTGATCCGTGAGACCGATACCCGTGTCTGCCACGTCGAATCGTATGATCGCATGCTCCACGGTTTCAGTGACCACTCTCACATGAACAGCCACCTCGCCGCGGTCGGTAAATTTTACGGCATTTCCCAAGAGGTTGGTCAGAATCTCGCGCAAGCGGTCCGGGTCGCCTCGTAAGATTCTCGGTACTGATGCGGAGACCAGGCCGACCAGCTCCAGATCTTTCCGGGATCCCTCGACGCTCATGATATCGAGCACTTCTTCAACCACGACCCGCAGATCAAAATCGATGCCGTCATTGATGAGTTGGGGGGTCTCGATCATGGAAAAACCGAGGATGTCATTGAAGACGGCGCGGAGACATTCTCCAGACTTTTGGATCGCCTCTGCATACTTATGCTGATCAGACGTGAGGCTGGAGTCGATGAGTAGCTGAGTCATCTCGATCACGCCGTTCATCGGCGTACGGATCTGATGGCTCACATGGACCAGAAATTCAGATTTCAAGCGAGCCGCTTCCAATGCGTGATCGCGGCCCTGTGCCAATTCACGGTTGCTATGTTCCAGATCGCGAATAAACTGGGCCTGTTGCAATGCCGTCCGTTTCCGTTCCATCGCAAGACGGATGGCGCGCGCGAGCACAGCCCCGCCTCCCTGGCCCTTGACCAGGTAGTCCTGTGCGCCATGCTGCAGAGCCTCGACGGCCAGGGCTCCATTGTCGAGACCGCTGAGCACGACGATAGGCATCGTCGGAAACGCCGATTGGACCTGGCGAAGCGTGTCCAATCCGTGGGTATCCACCAGGGACAAATCCAACAGGACGGCATCGAATGGTTCCTTGATCAGTCGACGGAGCGCGCTGCTAAGTCGCGTGACAAAGGCTAGCGCAAATTGACCGTCGCCGACATCGGCCAGGAGTTCCTGTGTCAGAATCGCATCGCATTCATTGTCTTCGACAAGGAGAACCTTGATCGGCAAGGATTGTGTCGCGACAGGCGGCGAGATGGGATCCACCATGGTAGCCATTAGACGGTTATGATTCTACGGTTGGTCACGTGTCTGTATGTCCAAGGAGCATAGACTGACTCGGGTGATCTCGCCGTGCGTTCCGTTCGCCCCTGCCGGCATATGATCCGGCGAATGGTCGCCAGGCCGATGACGGGCCCTTGCGGACCCGGTGAGGGCATGGATCGTTGGAAGAGGCCAAAACAGGATCCCGGCGCGGGATTACAGTATCTTTTCGGATATTTGGCGCAGAACCTTTAGCGGGTCGGCATAGCGGTACGACACGGTCGCACAACGCGGCTCTAGAGGACGTCTGACAGGCATTGCGAGTTTAAGCGCAGAGCACACCGTGCGGAATATCACAATCCCACCGGGTGTGCGGGCTGTGCGGATAGAAAGCAGTCACTGAAAATTCGTGAGAAATGGAGTGGTTCGGCTGGTTCTCTACCGCCCATCGAATGAATGGGACGATCGGTATTGATCTTGCTGTTACTCACGAATGTGCAGATCGATGCACCGAGATCATTCGAGACGATGCAGGCCCTTGTAGTTGTACTAAGTTCGACCCCCCGACAATAGGGTCAGAAAGAGGAACACATGACGAGAATTCGGAAACTCGGCTTAACGGTCGCTATCATCAGTGGACTCGCAGGCATCATGGGAACCGCCCAACCAGTACGGGGGGAAACCTTGACGATCGGAGCGACCCATAGTTTGAGGGCCCCGTTCCAGGAGATCCTGCCTCTATTCGAGAAAGAATATGGGATGACGGCCCGTGTCGTATATGGTGCCTCGCAAACTCTCCGCCGGCAGATTGAACATGGAGAGGCAATCGATGTGTTCCTTTCAGAATCGATTGAAGAGGTCGAGAAATTGTACCAACAGGGACTGACTCTCAACGGAAAGCCCCGGGTCTATGCACAGACCTCTCTCGTCCTGGTGATGTCAGCGGCCTCGCGGGCAACCTCGATTTCCTTTCACGATGTGGTGCCGAATAGAGCCCGCATGGCCCTTGCCGATCCGAAAACCTCCGTATTGGGTGAAATCACCGCCCGGATGTTCACAACGTTCGATCCCGCATATAAAACCGGTTCAAATTTTCTCTACGGGCAGCACAGTCTGGACATCATGAACCTGGTTCAGACGGGGAAAGCCGACGTCGGCGTCGTCTATCGGTCGGATGCGATCAACAGCGGGCACGTGCGCATCATCGATGAAGCTCCGGCCGGATCCTATACAACGATCAAGTTCGGGCACGCGGTCGTATGGACCTGCCGGAGCGACTCCCGCCCAGCCGCGGATGAATTTCTCGATTTCCTCTTGAGCCCCCGCGTACAAAAGCTACTGCTCAAGTATGGATTTGATGCCGTGCCATTGACTGAGTGACGTGGCCCCCTGGCTCACACATCAGTACGCACAATGAGGGTCGTCGCGTGGTGCGAAGACCCGAATCTCGCGAAGAGGCTACTGCGTTGTACTCCCCATCGACGATCAACCCAGATCTGTGATCCTGTGCCAATGAAGCGCTGCAGGTGACTCGCCACTCGTCGCCCCCGTTCGCCGGCTGACCTATCAGAGGTATTGAGTCCTTTGTTCCGAAACGAGGGACCTCTGTCTGGTCCGATACGAAGCCAACGAAGGCTCAATCGGACTGAGCGACGGTCAGGGAACGGAAGGTTTCGTCAAATCATTATTCACCCGGTTATTGTTCGCGTTGACATCGATCCCTCCCGCCGGTTCCGGTTTGTCGAGATTGACATATTGGAACGTCCCGAAGGGCTGGATCTGCTCGTCCGTGGGCAATTGCTTGCGATTCCAGCCCCCGCCGAGCGCGCGGATGAGCGCCACTGAGGTTCTCAGCAGTTCAGCCTTGATCTCCACGGAAGCGATGCGGGCCGTCAGCGTGGCGACCTGCGCGTAAATAAGCTCCAGGCTGGAAGCGAGACCGCCGGTGTAGAGCTCCATGGTCAGATTTTGAGTTTTGAAGTTGGCTCCGACGGCGGCGTCTTGCCGATTGGCCGCAAGGGTCAGCCGGTTGGTCAGGCTCAAATTATTCTCAACTTCGCGAAAAGCGTTGAGCACGATTGAGCGGTACTGGTCCTCCGTTTCGCGATAGGCCGACCAGGCCTGCTGCAATTGGGCGCGACGATATCCGCCCTGGAAGACCGGCAATGAAACAGTGGAACCGTAGGACCAGAAGCTATTGGCAAGGCTCAGCAGACTGAAACCGGCATCTTCGAACCCGCCGCCGGCCGAGAACCTGACATGGGGGAAAAAGGCGGCGCGGGCGATGCCGATGGCGCGATTCGCCTCCGCCATCCGGCGCTCCATCCCGGCGACGTCTGGCCGACGCTCCAGCAAGGTGGACGGGATGGTCTGTGGAATCGTGAAACTCGCGACTCGCAGCTCATCGACCGGCTTCACTGTAAAACTGGCCGGCGCCATGTTGACGAGGATGGCGATGGCTTGCTCCGTCACTTGGCGTTGGCCTTGAATCTGGGCGAGTTTCGTTTCCGTACTGAAGAGCAGGGATTCGACGCGGGCAACGTCGAGCGCCGATGCAATCGCCCCGGCAAACTGGGCCTTGACGAGGTCGAGCGACTGTTTGTACAGCGTGATCGATTGGGTATAGATCGCCGTCTGCGCGTCGTAGCCGCGCAGCGTGAAATAGTTGGCCCCGATTTCCGCCTGCAGGCTCAGCCGCGCGAGTCCATAGTCGGCAGCACGTTCTTCGGCGCGATAGATCTCAATGCGCGTCGCATTCCGGATCGCCGACCAGAAGTCCGGCTCCCAGGACGCGATACCTCCTGTGGACACAGTACTCTCCTGGAAGGGAATGTCGGGTGGGCGAAACAGATGATTCTGGGACTCCCTGTTGTCCGAGGCGTCGAACCCCAGGCCGACTTGCGGGATGCGGCGCGAGCGGGCCTTCATCATCATGTCCCGGGCCTGGACAAACCGCTCGGCGGCCGCCTGCAGGTCCGGATTGGCCGCCATCGCCTGCTCTTCGAGCCTGTTCAGAACCGGATCGTCATACAACGTCCACCAATCCGGACGTAATTGGTCATCCGATGGCTTCGCCTCGACAAAGGGACTCGCTCCATGCCATGACGTTGGCACAACGTATTCAGGCGGTTGATAGCCGGGCGCCAGATCAGCATGCGGCAACCAGTCGCTACAGGCCGCAGCATTGAGCGTCAGCAGTAACAAGCTGCTGCGCCATGCGTAACCGCGAACGGTTCGCGACAGGTCCGGTCTCGTTCGTACGCGCTCGCTCCTCATCTGTATGCGACCATCATTTTGAAGGGTGCTCCTTCGGCTGCAGAGCGTCCTTCGACGCGGACGCTGCCGTCGTGAGGAGGTCATACCCCAGCGCCGGCGTCACGACGCGGACCTTGTCTCCCTCAAGCAATGCAGCGCTCGGGTTATTCACGATACGGTCGCTCGGGGAGATCCCCTCTGCCACTTCGACGGCGTTGTCGAGGAGTTTGCTCACGGTGATCGGTTGTAAATGCACCCGGTCGTCATTCGTCACCACGGCCACTTGTGTGCCATGCTCCTGGAATACCAACGCGGTGGACGGAATGATGTGTATTTGCCTATCAACTGGTGCCGTGAGCACGACCTTGGCATAGGAGCCCGGCCAGAGGGCTCTGTCCTCATTGTCGATCGTGAAGACGGTGATCGCGGTGCGCGTGCTGACATCGAATCCACGGGCGACGGTCAGGAATTTACCGGTGAATTGACGATTGGGTAATTGCGGCACGGTCACGGTGGCTGTCAGGCCCGGCTGGAGAAAGGGGCCGAACGATTCAGGCACCGAAACGAAGAGGCGCATCATGCTGACGTCGGCAACGGTGAAGAGATTGCTGACCATATTGGGGCTGCTGATTGTACCTTCCTTATTGACGTAGTCGCCGACATTGATGTTACGCACGGTCACCACACCGTCATAAGGCGCAACGATGGTTTTGAACCGGATTAATGCCTCGAAGTTCCTGACGTTTTGCTCCGCAGCCCTGACCCTCGCCAATTCGGCCTTTGCGTTGGCCTCCTGCACCGAAATCGACTGCTCGGAGACCGCGTGGTTTTTGCGGAGCGCCCGCCAGCGCTTCGCTGTGATGTCGGCGAGAGCGTATTTGGCGCGCTCCGACTCCAGATCCGCTTTGGCCTGTTCATATTGGGCGTCGAGGGCGGGCGCGTTGATTTCGGCGAGGATGTCCCCTTTCTTCACCAACGCGCCGTAGTCCTTGTACCACATCTTCACATAGCCCGAGACCTGCGCGTAGATCGGCGCCTGAAACCACGCCTGGACATTGCCGGGGAGTGTAATCGTCTCGCTCGGATCCGCCGGCTGTGGATTGATGACGGCCACAGTGGGGACGGCCTCTTCGAGCGTCTGCTCACCCAGCAGAGCCGCGTCGCTTTTGCTCTCATAGATCCGATAGCCGACGTAGAGCACACACAGGACGATCGCTGAGATGATCACGAGCTTTCCACGCAGGATCTTAACCATTGGCATTGACCTTTTGACGAGCCGGTCGCCGGGCATAGAACATGGTGTACACGCAGGGCACGAAGAAGAGGGTGAACAATGTGGCGACAAATAATCCGCCGATCACGGCCCGGCCCAGCGGCGCATTTGCGGAATACCCTGTCGCCATGGGGATCATCCCCATGATCATGGCCGAAGCCGTCATGAGCACCGGGCGGAAGCGGGTCGTTCCGGCTTCGATCGCCGCCCGCAGCGCGTCGCCGTGCTCTTCGAGCCGTTCGCGGGCGTAGGAGACGACGAGGATCGAATTGGCGGTCGCCGTGCCCATGGTCATAATGGCGCCCGTCAGGGCGGGCTCCGACAAACGCGTATGGGTCAGGAACAACGCCCACGCGATGCCCGCCAACGCGCCCGGCAACGCTGTAATGATGATGAAGGGATCCAGCCAGGATTGGAAGTTGACGACGATCAGCAGATAGACCAGCGCGATCGCGACGAGCAGTCCGACGATCAGCTCGAAATAGGCGTCGTGCATCAGCGAGGCCTGGCCATGGATTTCGACCGCCGCGCTCCGGGGCAACTCGTCCTTCATGCTCTCGGTCACCTTTTCCACATCCGCCAGCACGCCGCCGAGGTCGCGTCCTTCGGCGGAAACATAAATGTTGAACAGCGGCATGATGTTCCCGTGGGTGACCACGCCCGGTGTGCCCTCCGGTGAAATGTTGGCCAAATTACCGAGGAGCTGCACCTCACTTTCGTCCGAAGGACTGCTCCTGGAGTCAACCGGGATGGTCATGAGACTATTGACGCTGTTGACCTGCGCTTGCGGCGTATAGACATTGATCAGGTAGGACATGCCGGTACTGGGATCGAGCCAATAGATCTGGTCGACCTGTTGGCTCCCGGCGGTCGTCATGAGCAGATTGTCGGCCATGTCCTTCAGTGTCCTGTTGACACCGAGTCCGAACGTGCGGTTGCCCTCGACCATGAGGGTCGGCGTGCGCATCGTCTGCTGGATCACCACGTCCGTGGCGCCGGGGATCTCGCGATACTTGCCCAGCAATTTGCGGGCGTACTCGTAGTTGGGGTACACGTCCGGGCCGTTGACCTGCACATCGATCGGCGCAGGCGCGCCGAAGTTGAGAATTTTTGCGGTCAGATCGGACGGCTGGAACGTGAATTCGGTGCCCGGATAGCGTTCCCTCAAGCCCTTGCGGAGGGTACGGCGGTAGTCCCACACGGGCGACTTTTCATCCTTCAAGAGGATCGTCAGGTCACAATCCTGGGAGCCGATCGTAGGCGTCGGGATGAAGGCGAGGTTGTGCGGGCCGACCGGCAGGCCGCAATTACTAACGACATTTTCGACCTCACCGGGCAGCAACTCCTCGATGCTCTGGGAGACGAGAGTGGCAATGCGTCCTGACACTTCGATGCGCGTCCCGAGCGGGGCTCGCATATGCATCGTGATGATCCCCGACCTGATCTCGGGAAAATAGTCGCGCCCGAGGAAGAAAAAGAGAGAGAGGGAGCCCACCGCAATGGCCAAAGAGATCGTGACGAAGGTGTTACGGTGAGCGATTGACCGTTCGAGTAGCAGACCATAGCGCTCGCGGAACTGATTGAAGCGACGCTCGAACCCCTTCTGGAAACGAATGAAGGGGTTCCGTGATGATTGCGCGCCGGATTGTCCATGCTGTTCATGCGGCTGCGACATGATGATCCTTCATCATATATTTGGCCATGGTCGGCACGAGCGTGCGCGACAGGATGAAGGAGGCGAGCATCGCAATGATGATCGCCTCCGCCATGGGTTTGAACAGGTAGCCGGCGACGCCGCCGAG
>Ga0070681_10002439_pt1 | contig 17017 bp, 11 predicted proteins | sample KBSC83BmetaG_FD_65650 | JGI IMG/M metagenome (GOLD analysis project Ga0070681, IMG submission 65650) | Corn rhizosphere microbial communities from Kellogg Biological Station, Michigan, USA - KBS C8-3B metaG | ecosystem: Host-associated > Plants > Roots > Rhizosphere | place: USA: Michigan...
TGGGCGATGCCGAGAACGATTTCGCCTTTCTCGAGCTGTGCGGCTGCGCGGTCGCCGTGGCCAACGCGCTGCCCATGCTGAAGCAGGCGGCCGATGTCACCACCGAGGGTGCGCGCGGCGAAGGCGTGGCCGAGCTCGCCCACCGGATGATCAAGAGCGATCTCGCCGATCTCGTGGCGCTGGCGCGGCAGCAGACCGTGATCGGCCGCCGGCCCGACGGCGGCGAGCTGCTGCTCCGTCCGCGCGAGAATCTGCTGCTGGCCGGCAGCTCGGGCGCCGGCAAGGCGCAGATCGCCGACGAGATCGTGAGCGCCCTGGGGCGGCGGCGTTTCCAGACCTGCATCATCGATCCGGAGGGCGATCATGCCCGGCGCAAGGATGCGCTGGTGCTCGAGACCGACGGTCAGAAGCTGCCCGATCTGCCGAAAACCTTGCCGCTCAGCGACGGTATCCTGGTGCTCAACCTCGCCGGCATGGCGCCGGCCGAGCGCGGTGCGGCGATGCGCGAAGCGCTGCTGGCGCTGGTCGCGCTGCGCGACCGGCTCGGTCGCCCGCATTGGATCTTGATCGAGAAGGCGCATCTCGTTCTGCCGGCCGAGCTTGCGCCGCAGGCGGCGCTGCACGAGGTCGGCGGGCTCTTCCTGGTCAGCGTCCATCCCGAGCGCATCGCGCCCTGGATGCTCGAGGGCATCGACCTGGCCCTCGCGGTGGGCGAGGCGCCGGCCAAGACGCTCGCGGATTTCGCCGCCGCCGCCGGTCATTCCCTGCCGGGCACTGCCGCCGTCAGCGCGCTGCCGGCCGGCCGCGCCTTGATGTGGCAGCGCGGCACCGTGCCGGCGATCGAGCGCATCGAACTCCCCGATCAGGCGCGGCGGCGTCCGGACGCTGCCTGATCGCCGGGCTCATTTCCTAGGGTCAGTGCCGCCGCGTCCGCTCGGATTCGGCGTCCCGCCAGGCGAGATCGGCCTCGGTGAAAGCCTGGTCGAGCTCCGCCGACAGCTTGTCGATCTCATGCTGGATCGCCGCCCGCGCCCGCCCATCGGTGGCGGCGCCATGGAGGCGATAAAGGTGCATGAGGCGGAGGGCGATTCCCTCTGATGCCATGGCTCCGACCGGTACCTTCTCGAGCCCCCTATTTGCCAACGCCCGGCGCGGCGCCTTCGTTCGGCCGAGCCCGCGCTCTGAAGGCGGCGATTCGCCTCGCAGCTAGGCCAAAGCTCGGAGGTAATCCGCTCGGAATATATGACTTTGTGCATAGGCGGAATTCATGGGTCGGCGCAGGGTAAATCCAATTGCCTCAATTTCCTACTCTTGGCATGGTCAGAGATCGGAGCAAGAACGAGCGCTACAAGACTATATTCAAAGGTCTAAGAACTAGCGCGCTCATGCGGAACACCGCGAAAATTCTTTAAATTGCTTTCGGGTCGTCGAGCGGCCGGAGCACGAGGAGCCAGCAGCAATGGATCAGAACACCGGTGTGACTCCAGACAATGCGGCGGAGACTCTGGTTCCGGCGGAAGCTCTGGAAGCTGCGGAAGCTCAGGACGCGGCGGCGCAGGACGCGGCGGCGCAGGCCAAGCGCAACGGCCGCCGCGACGGCTCGGAGCATGAGGACGATCTCGACGACCTGCTCGGCGCGCTGCAGATCATGCGCACCGGCGATTTCTCGGTCCGGCTGCCCGGCAACCGTATCGGCGTCGTCGGCAAGATCGCCGATACCTTCAACGAGATCGCCGCCGGCAACCAGCGCATGGCGCAGCAGCTCGAGCGCGTCGGACAGCTGGTCGGCCGCGACGGCAAGACGAGCCACCGCGTGCGCTTCGGCCTCTCAGACGGGCTGTGGGGCGACATGGAGAATTCGGTCAATACGCTGATCGACGATCTGCTGTGGCCAACCGCGGCGGTGACGCGCTCGATCGCGGCCGTCGCGCAAGGCGACCTGCTGCAGACCGTGCGGCTCGACGTCGACGGACGGCCGCTCAAGGGCGAGTTCCTGCGCGCCGCCAACATCGTGAACGCCATGATCCGGCAGCTCGGCGTGTTCACCTCGGAGGTGACGCGCGTCGCCCGCGAGGTCGGCACCGACGGCAAGCTCGGCGGCCAGGCGCAGGTGAGCGAGGTCACCGGCGTGTGGAAGGATCTCACCGAATCCGTGAACTCGATGGCCTCGAACCTGACGGCGCAGGTCCGCAACATCGCCGAGGTGACGATCGCGGTCGCCAACGGCGACTTGTCGAAGAAGATCACCGTCGACGTGCGCGGCGAAATCCTGCAGCTCAAGGAAGCCATCAACACCATGGTGGATCAGCTGCGCTCCTTCGCCTCGGAAGTGACGCGCGTGGCGCGCGAGGTCGGCACCGAAGGCAAGCTCGGCGGCCAGGCCATCGTGCCGGGCGTCGCCGGAACCTGGAAGGATCTCACCGACTCGGTGAACGCCATGTGCGGCAACCTCACCGACCAGGTCCGAAACATCGCGCAAGTCACCACCGCCGTCGCCCGCGGCGACTTGAGCCGCAAGATCACCGTCGACGTGCGCGGCGAGATTCTCGAGCTGAAAGACACCATCAACACCATGGTGGACCAGCTCAACGCCTTCGCCTCGGAAGTGACGCGCGTCGCGCGCGAGGTCGGCACCGAAGGCCGCCTCGGCGGCCAGGCGCAGGTGCCGGGCGTCGCCGGCACCTGGAAGGATCTCACCGACTCGGTCAACTCGATGGCCGGTAACCTGACGGCGCAGGTCCGCAACATCGCCGAGGTGGCGACCGCCATCGCCGGCGGCGACTTGTCGAAGAAGATCACCGTGAACGTGTCGGGCGAAATCCTCGAGCTGAAGGAAACCGTCAACACGATGGTCGACCAGCTCAACGCCTTCGCCTCGGAAGTGACCCGCGTCGCCCGTGAGGTCGGCACCGAAGGCCGCCTCGGCGGTCAGGCCAACGTGCTCGGCGTCGCCGGCACCTGGAAGGATCTCACCGAATCCGTGAACTCGATGGCCTCCAACCTGACGGCGCAGGTCCGCAACATCGCCGAGGTGACGACCGCCATCGCCAACGGCGACTTGTCGAAGAAGATCACCGTGAACGTGTCGGGCGAAATCCTGCAGCTCAAAGACACGATCAACACCATGGTCGATCAGCTCAACGCCTTCGCCTCGGAAGTGACGCGCGTGGCGCGCGAGGTCGGCACCGAAGGACGTCTCGGCGGCCAGGCGCAGGTGCCGGGCGTCGCCGGCACCTGGAAGGATCTCACCGACTCGGTCAACTCGATGGCCGGCAACCTCACGGCGCAGGTCCGCAACATCGCCGAGGTGGCGACCGCCGTCGCGCAGGGCAACCTCTCGAAGAAGATCACCGTGAACGTGTCGGGTGAGATCCTGCAGCTCAAGGACACGCTCAACACCATGGTCGATCAGCTCAACGCCTTCGCCTCGGAAGTGACGCGCGTGGCGCGCGAGGTCGGCACCGAGGGCCGTCTCGGCGGCCAGGCGCAGGTGCCGGGCGTCGCCGGCACCTGGAAGGATCTCACCGACTCGGTCAACTCCATGGCCGGCAACCTGACGGCGCAGGTCCGCAATATCGCCGACGTCGCGACGGCCGTCGCCAACGGCGACTTGAGCCGCAAGATCACCGTCGACGTGCGCGGCGAGATCCTGCAGCTGAAAGAGACGCTGAACACCATGGTCGACCAGCTCAACCGCTTCGCCGGCGAGGTGACGCGCGTGGCGCGCGAGGTCGGTACCGAAGGCCGTCTCGGCGGCCAGGCGCAGGTGCCGGGCGTCGCCGGCACCTGGAAGGACCTCACCGACTCGGTCAACTCGATGGCCGGCAACCTCACGGCGCAGGTCCGCAACATCGCCGAGGTGACCACGGCCGTGGCGCGCGGCGACTTGAGCCGCAAGATCACCGTCGACGTGAAGGGCGAGATCCTCGAGCTCAAGAACACCATCAACACCATGGTGGACCAGCTCAACGCCTTCGCCGGCGAGGTGACGCGCGTGGCCCGCGAGGTCGGCACCGAAGGCAAGCTCGGCGGCCAGGCGGTGGTGCCCGGCGTCGCCGGCACCTGGAAGGACCTCACCGACAACGTCAACTTCATGGCCTCGAACCTGACGGCGCAGGTCCGCAACATCGCCGAGGTGGCGACCGCCATCGCTGGCGGCGACTTGTCGAAGAAGATCACCGTCGACGTGCGCGGCGAAATTCTGCTGCTCAAAGAGACACTGAACACCATGGTCGAGCAGCTGCGCTCCTTCGCGGCCGAGGTGACGCGCGTCGCGCGCGAGGTCGGCACCGAAGGACGTCTCGGCGGTCAGGCGGTGGTGCCCGGCGTCGCCGGCACCTGGAAGGATCTGACCGACAACGTGAATCTGCTGGCCGCCAATCTCACGACCCAGGTCCGCAACATCGCCGAGGTGACCACGGCCGTGGCGCGCGGCGACTTGAGCCGCAAGATCACCGTCGACGTGAAGGGCGAGATCCTCGAGCTCAAGAATACCATCAACACCATGGTGGACCAGCTCAACGCCTTCGCCTCGGAAGTGACGCGCGTGGCGCGCGAGGTCGGCACCGAAGGCCAGCTCGGCGGCCAGGCGGTGGTGCCCGGCGTCGCCGGCACCTGGAAGGATCTCACCGACACGGTGAACGTCATGGCCGCCAACCTCACCGAGCAGGTGCGCGGCATCGTGAAGGTGGTGACCGCCGTCGCCAACGGCGACCTCAAGCAGAACCTGACGGTAAAATCGAAGGGCGAAGTCGCGGCCCTGGCCGAGACCATCAACAACATGACCGACACGCTCGCGACCTTCGCCGATCAGGTGACGACGGTCGCCCGCGAGGTCGGCGTCGAAGGCCGCCTCGGCGGTCAGGCCAACGTGCCGGGCGCCGCCGGCACCTGGAAGGATCTCACCGACAACGTGAACCTGCTCGCCGCCAACCTCACGACGCAGGTGCGCGCCATCGCCGAGGTGGCGACGGCGGTGACGCAGGGCGACTTGACGCGGTCGATCCAGGTCGAAGCGCGCGGCGAGGTCGCGGAGCTGAAAGACAACCTCAACACGATGATCGACAACCTCCGTCTGACGACGGACCGCAACACCGAGCAGGACTGGCTGAAGACCAACCTCGCGCGCTTCACCAACATGCTCCAGGGCCAGCGCGACCTCGGCACCGTCGGAAGCATGCTGTTGCGCCAGCTGGCGCCGCTGGTGAACGCGCATAACGGCGTGATCTACCTCGTGACCAGCGATCCCGCGCCGGGCCTCTCCCTCCTTTCGGCCTATGCCGACGATCCGATCGGCGGCCATCCGCAGGCGCTGAAGATCGGCGAAGGCCTGATCGGCCAGTGCGCCGCCGACGGCACGCGCATGCTGATCACCGACGTGCCGGCCAAGCGCAAGGCCGACTCCAAGCGCAAGCGCGGCCAGAGCGACGTCATCGCCATAACCTCGGGCCTGATGCGGCTCGATCCGCAGAACATCATCGTCCTGCCGATCCTGTTCGAAGGCCAGGTGAAGGCCGTGATCGAGCTCGCCTCGCTCGGCAGCTTCACCGACCTGCAGATCGCCTTCCTCGAGCAGCTGACCGCCGGTATCGGCATCGTGCTGAACTCGATCGAGGCGACGATGCAGACCGAGGGCCTGCTGAAGCAGTCGCAGCAGCTCGCGGCCGAGCTGCAGACCCAGCAGAGGGAGCTGCAGCAGACCAACGAGCAGCTTGAGCAGAAGGCGCAGCAGCTCGCCGAACGCAACGTCGAGGTGGAACGCAAGAACCAGGAGATCGAGCAGGCCCGCCGCGCGCTGGAAGAGAAGGCGGCCGAGCTGGCGCAGACCTCGAAGTACAAGTCGGAGTTCCTCGCCAACATGTCGCACGAGCTGCGCACGCCGTTGCACTCGATCCTCATTCTGGGCCAGCAGCTCTCCGAGAATCCGGACGGCAACCTCACCGCCAAGCAGGTCGAGTTCGCCCGCACCATCCACGGCGCCGGAACCGAGCTCTTGAACCTCATCTCGGACATTCTCGATCTGTCGAAGATCGAGTCCGGCACGGTGTCGGTCGAGGCCGAGGAAGTGTTCTTCAGCAACCTGCAGGACATGGTGGCGCGGCCCTTCCGCCACGAGGCGGAAGCGAAGCACCTTTCCTTCGAGGAGCATATCGATCCGACGCTGGGCCGCTCCATGTTCACCGACGCGAAGCGCCTGCAGCAGGTCCTGAAGAACCTGCTGTCGAACGCCTTCAAGTTCACCGAGCATGGCGGCGTGCGCCTGTCCGTCTCGGCGGCGACCGGCGGCTGGACTCCGGAACACCCGACCTTGAAGCTGGCGCCGGTGGTGGTCGCCTTCGAGGTGTCGGATACCGGCATCGGCATTCCGCCTGAGAAGCAGAGGATCATCTTCGAAGCCTTCCAGCAGGCCGACGCCTCGACCAGCCGCAAATATGGCGGCACCGGTCTCGGCCTTGCCATCAGCCGCGAGCTCGCGAGCCTCTTGGGCGGCGAGATCCAGCTGCGCTCGACGCCGGGCGTGGGCTCGACCTTCACGCTGTTCCTGCCGGTCAAATATGCCGGACCGGCGGCTAACGTGACGCAGCAGCAGCAGCAGGGCCAGTCGTCGCTGCCGATGGCGCCGGCGCTTGCCGCCGCCGCCACCGCCCGCCTCGTCGAGCGGCCGGTCGAGGTCATCGAGGACGATCGTCGTGAAGTGAAGCCCGGCGATATGGTGCTGCTGATCGTCGAGGACGATCCGCACTACGCCCGCATCATGGTCGATCTCGCGCGCGACAACGGTCTGAAGGTGCTGGTGGCGCCGACCGGTGGCGAGGCGCTGGCGCTCGCCCGCGAGTATCAGCCGACCGCCGTGTCGCTCGACGTCTTCCTGCCCGACATGCTGGGCTGGACGGTGCTGAGCCAGCTCAAGCAGAACCCGGCGACGCGCCACATCCCGGTGCAGATCGTGACGCTCGACGAGGATCGCCAGCACGGCCTCGCGCGCGGCGCCTTCTCCTTCATGACCAAGCCCACGACCGGCGCAGGCCTGTCGGCGGCGCTCAACCGCATCAAGGAATTCGCCCAGCCGCGGCGTCGCCGCCTGCTGGTGATCGAGGACAATGCGGCCGAGCAGATGAGCATCGGCGTGCTGCTCGGGCATGACGATATCGACATCATCAGCGCCACGACCGGCGCGGAAGCTTTGAAGATGCTGCGCGACGATCCGGCGGACTGCATCGTGCTCGACCTTCGCCTGCCCGACATGACGGGCTTCGAGGTGCTCGAAGCGCTGCGCGACGATGAGCATCTGCAGGACATTCCGGTGGTGGTCTTCACCGGCCGCGAGCTGTCGCCCGAGGAGGACGCCCAGCTCCACACCATCGCGCGCAGTGTCGTGGTCAAGGGCGTCGAGTCTCCCGAGCGCCTGCTCGACGAGACGGCCCTCTTCCTGCACCGCGTCGTGTCCGAGCTGCCGGCCGACAAGCAGTCGATGCTGGAGAAGCTGCACAATTCGGATGAGGATCTCGTCGGCCGCAAGGTGCTGCTCGTCGACGACGACGGGCGCAACATCTTCGCCTTGTCCTCGGTGCTGGAACGGCGCGGCATGACGGTGCTCACCGCCAATACCGGCCGCGAGGCGATCGAGATGGTCGATTCGACCCCGGACCTGGCGCTGGTGCTGATGGACATCATGATGCCCGAGATGGACGGCTATCAGACGACGCAGGCCATCCGCAGCAACAAAGCCTTCCGCCGGCTGCCCATCATCGCCCTGACCGCCAAGGCCATGAAGGGCGATCGCGAAAAATGCCTCGAGGCCGGCGCGTCCGACTATCTTGCCAAGCCGGTGAACACCGAGCAGCTGCTCTCCGCCCTAAGGATGTGGCTGCACCGCTAGCTGGAGAAATGCCGTGAGCACGACCGACAAGGTCAACATCCTGCTGGTCGATGACCAGCCGGCCAAGCTGCTCAGCTACGAGGTGATGCTCGGGGAGCTCGACGAGAATCTCCTGCGCGCCAGCTCGGCGAGCGAGGCCTTGCAGTTGTTGCTGAAGCACGACGTCGCCGTCGTGCTCATCGACGTCTGCATGCCCGACCTCGACGGTTTCGAGCTGGCGGCGATGATCCGCGAGCATCCGCGCTTCGAGAAGACGGCCCTGATCTTCGTCTCGGCGATCCATCTCACGGACCTCGATCATTTGCGCGGCTACGAGGTGGGCGCCGTCGATTACGTGCCGGTGCCGGTCGTCCCGGCCCTGCTCCGCGCCAAGGTCCGCGTCTTCTCCGATCTCTATCGCAAGACCCGGATGCTCGAGCGTATGAACGATCAGCTCGAGCTGCGCGTGGCGGAGCGCACGGCGGCGCTCGAGAAGATGAATGCCGAGCTCGAGCGCCGGGTCGAGGAGCGCACGCAGGAACGCGAGGCGGCGCTGGCGCAGATCCACCAGATGCAGAAGCTCGAAAGCCTGGGCAAGCTGACCGGCGGCGTCGCGCACGATTTCAACAATCTGCTGACCGTGGTCATCGCCAATCTCGAGCTCTTGCGCAAGCGCGTGCCGCCCGATCGCCGCATCGAGCGGCTGATCGAAGGGGCGGTCGCCGGCGCCGAGCGCGGCGTCATGCTGACCAGCCGCATGCTGGCCTTCGCCCGCCGCCAGGAGCTGAAGCCCGAAGCCGTCGATCTTCCCAAGCTGGTCGACGGCATGGCCGACCTGATGCGCCATTCGCTCGGGCCCAGCATCGAGGTCGCGACGACCTTCGGCAACGATCTGATGCCGATCCAGGTCGATCGCAGCCAGCTCGAGCTGGCCATCCTCAACCTCGCCCTCAATGCGCGCGATGCCATGCCGCTCGGCGGCAGGCTCGCGATCAACGGCCGCGGCGAGAAGCTGCGCGGCAGCAACCCGCACGAGCTGGCGCCCGGCGATTACGTGCTGATCGAGGTCGCCGATGCCGGCACCGGCATGGACGAGACGACCCTGAAGCGCGCCACCGAGCCCTTCTTCACCACCAAGGGGACGGGCAAGGGCACCGGCCTCGGCCTGTCCATGGTGCACGGCTTCGTCGTCCAATCGGGCGGTGCGATCGACATCAGGAGCGCCATCGGCAGCGGCACCACCGTGCAGCTCTGGCTGCCGGCGACGGAAAGCGCCGCGCTCGACCCGTCCGAAACCACGCCGCGCCGCAAGGGCAAAGGCAAGCGCGCCTACCGCGTGCTGGTCGTCGACGACGATCCGCTGGTGAGCTCCGGCACCGCCGGCATGCTCGAGGATCTCGGCCATAGCGTGCTCGAGGCGTCCTCGGGCAATGCCGCGCTCGAACTCCTGAGGAGCGAGCCGCCCTTCGATCTGGTGATCACCGACCATGCCATGCCCGGCATGAGCGGCACCGAGCTTGCGCGCCAGCTGCGTCAGACCTGGCCCACCCTGCCGGTGCTGCTGGTCACCGGCTATGCCGAGCTGCCCAACGGCGAAAATCCCGGCCTGCCGCGTCTCGCCAAGCCCTATCGCCAGGAAGAGCTCGGCGCCTGCATCGTCGAGCTGATCGAGAACGGCTCGATCGCCAGCAACGTCGTGGCCCTCGATCGCGCAAGACGGGCGTAAGCGAAGTTCGCCCGATTTGCCCCTCTCCCGCTTGCGGGAGAGGGAGGGGCCCGTTGCGCAAGCAACGGGAGGGTGAGGGAATGCTGGGCTACGAAAATTCCGCGGTGACTTCAATCTCGCCGACAATGGCACGATTGAAGGCGTTCAGATCTTCCGCCGGAATCCAGCACTCGACGTGCGCGCGCCCGCCGGCGTCACGCACCTCGGGGCAAGGGCGAGGGAGAGGGCTTTCTAGACGTCTGCCGCCGAGCGCACGATGGTGTGGACGATGCCGTATTCCTTGGCTTCCTCGGCGCTCATCCAATAGTCGCGCTCGGTGTCCCTCTCGACGCGCTCGAGGGACTGGCCCGTCTCGCGGGCGATGATCTCGTTCAGGCGCTTCTTCATCTTGATGATCTCGCGCGCCTGGATGGCGATGTCGGTGGCCTGGCCGCCGGCGCCGCCCGAGGGCTGGTGCAGGAGGAAGCGCGTGTTGGGCAGGGAGAGGCGGTTCTCCGGCTTGGCGGCGAGATAGATCAGCGCGCCGGCGGAGGCCACCCAGCCGGTGCCGATCACCTTCACCACCGGCTTCACGAACTTGATCATGTCGTACATCGTGTCGCCCGATTCGACATGGCCGCCCTGGCTGTTGATGAAGATCTTGATCGGCTCGTCGCTGTCGGCCGAGAGCGCGAGAAGGCGTTCGGTGACGACGCGGCTCAGCGTCTGGTTGACCTCGCCGAAGATCAGGATGTTGCGCGCCTTGAACAGCCGCTCCTCGATCATCGAGGTCGGCCGTGCCGCGTCCTGTCCGGGCTTCAGCTTTTCCTTCGAGGGATCCTCGTCGGGATCGTCGTCATCGTCGAGATGGGGCGCACGGCCGTCGGGAAAGCGGATCATGAGATGACCTTTCAGCTCTGGGACCAGGGCAGCCCGTCGGCCTTCCAGCCGGCGGTCGTGCCGCGATGGCGGTTGCCGTCGTGCGGCCCTTCGAAGCCGCCGGCGATGTTGTAGCTCGCGGCGAACCCCTGGCCCGCCATCAGCTGGGCGGCGGCAAGGCTGCGCACGCCCGAGCGGCAGAGAAACAGCAGCTTGTTGTCCGGCGTGACCCCTTGCGCCTTCAGCGTCTCGGCGAATTGCGGATTCACGGTCATCGCCGGAAACACCTGCCATTGCAGGTTGATCGGCTGCTTGCCGGCGGTCGAGAGATCGGGCTGGCCGACATAGGCCCATTCGGGCGGCGTGCGCACATCGACGAGCACGGCCTTGGGATCGGACTTCAGCATCTCCCACGCCTGGCGCGGCGAGACATCTCCGGCATAGTCGCTCATCCTTTGCCTCCTTAACCCCTAGGCCTTGGCGGCAGCGGCGGTCAGCCCCGTCTCGATATCGCCCTTGAGGTCGGCGAGGGATTCGAGGCCGATCGACAGCCGCACCGTGCCTTCGGTGACGCCGATCCGCAGGCGATCCTCTTCCGGCATGGCGCGATGGGTGGTCGAGGCCGGATGGGTGCCGATCGACTTGGCGTCGCCGAGATTGTTCGAGATGTCGATGATATCGAGCGCATCGAGAAAGGCAAAGGCGGCGGGACGGCCGCCCTTGAGCTCGAAGGTGACCAGCGAGCCGCCGCCCGTCATCTGGCGCTTCGCCAGCTCGTATTGCGGGTGGCTCGGCAGGTGCGGGTAGAGCACGCGGGCGACGTTGGGCTGCTTCTCCAGCGTGCGCGCGATCTCCAGCGCATTGGCGCTGGCGCGCTCGACCCTGAGTTGGAGGGTCTCCATCCCCTTCAGCAGCACCCAGGCGTTGAAGGGGCTGAGCGCCGGCCCGGTATGGCGCAGGAAGGGCTGCACCTGCTCGGCGAGATATTTCTGCGGGCCGAGAATGGCGCCGCCCAGCGTGCGCCCCTGCCCGTCGATATGCTTGGTCGCGGAATAGACGACGAGGTCGGCGCCGAGTGCGATCGGCTTTTGAAAGAGCGGCGTCGCGAACACATTGTCGACGATGAGCTTGGCGCCGACGCCATGCACGATGCCGGCGACCGCCTCGATATCGACCAGCCCCATGGTGGGATTGGCCGGGGTCTCGACGAAGGCGGCGCGCGTATTCGGCTTCACGGCGGCACGCCAGGCATCGAGATCGGGTCCATCGACCAGCGTCACCTCGATGCCGTAGCGCGGCAGGAGCTGGGTCAGGATGAAGAAGCAGGAGCCGAACAGGGCGCGCGAGGCGACGACATGATCGCCGGTCTTGATCGCGGTCATCAGCGCGGCGAACACGGCTGCCATGCCGCTCGCCGTGCCGTAGCAGAGCTCGGCGCCTTCGAGCAGCGCCAGGCGCTGCTCGAACATGGCGACGGTCGGATTGGCATAGCGCGAATAGAGGAAGCCCGGCTCGTCGCCGCGAAAGCGCGCCGCCGCCTGCTCGGCGCTGTCATAGACATAGCCGGAGGTGAGAAAGATCGCTTCCGAGGTCTCGCCGAACGTCGAGCGCATGAGGCCGCCGCGCACCAGCCGCGTCTCGACGCCCCAATTGTCCCCGCGCTTGCCCTCGCCGCTGTCCATGGCCCGTCTCCGTTTTCCGGGGGTGAGGCCTAGCGGACCGGGCGGGGGGCGGTCAAGCGCCGCGCCTCCCGGACGAGCGAAGCTGGTCCCGTAGGCATCAGGGAAACTCTCTGCCCCGGGGCGTCAAATAGGAAGCGGCCGCCCGCTGCGCAAGCGGACGGCCGCCCTGATCTTTCGTGCTGATAGCGCGTATGTCGGCCGGTGCCGCTTACCACCAATTGCTGCGCGGCGGCGGGCGCGAGGGACGGGCCGACAGGCCGAGCAGCGCGCCGATGATGAAGCCGACGCCCAGCGCCACCACGGTGCTGGTCATCGGCCGCTCGCTGACATAGCTCTGCACCGTCTCGCCGGCACGGCGGCCGCTCTCGGTGATGGAGCTTTGCCAGCCGCTCCAGTCCGCCATGTCGCTCCAGCTCGAGCCGGCGGCCTTCGCCAGCTCGCGCACGTGATCGCGGGCCTGCTTCACCCGGTCGTGCTGCTTCGTGATGACGGGCTTGAGATCGGCCGGCATGTCGATGCGCTTGATCGCGTCATAGGCGGCCTCGGCCAAACCCTCGCCGCGGGCGACCTCGTTCAGCACGGCCTTGCGGTTGCCGCCGGTGATGGCGGACTTCAGATCGACGAACATGCGATGCGCCTGGCCGGCCATCGTGCCGCCCTTCTGGGGCACCTTGCCGCCATGCTTCCTGATATGGCTTTCGAGCTCGTCGGCGATCTCGCCGCGTTCCTGCGCCAGCTCGTTGAACAGCTTCTGGAGGTCGGCATCCTTGGCGTCGCCGGCCGCGGTGCGATAACCGAGCTCGCCGTCGCGGGCGAGCTTGGCCAGCTCCTCAAGGGCGTCGCTCAGACTCGTCGTGGGCATTGCTTGGTCGGGCATGGCGCGCTCCTCATGCTTCGTTTCCGGTTCAACAGCCGAGGCGAAGAAAAGTTCGAGCGGAAGCGCGGCCGCAGGATGAGCCGCAAATCAAGGCTCAGCCGAGCTCTTCGGCGCGGTGGCAGGCGACCAGACGAGCGTCGAGCGGGCGCAAGACCGGACGCTCGCCGCGGCACCGCGCAACCGCAAGCGAACAGCGCGGGTGAAAGGCGCAAGAGTCGGCCGCGATACCCGCGACCGGCTCGCCGGCAAGCAGCGGCGGCAGGCTCTTGCCGAGGCGCGGTCGGCTGGCGATCAGCGCCCGCGTATAGGGATGCGCCGGCCGGTCGAGCAGCGCCGCCGCCGCACCCTGCTCGACCGCGCGCCCGAGATAGAGCACGACCAGGTCGTCGGCGACATGGCGCACGACCGCGAGATCGTGGCTGATGAAGAGATAGGCGAGGCCGAGCCGCTCCTTGAGATCCATCATCAAATTCAGCACCTGCGCCTGGATCGAGAGATCGAGCGCCGAAACGGGCTCGTCGGCGACCACGAGACGCGGCTGCAGCATCAGGGCGCGGGCGATGGCGATGCGCTGGCGCTGCCCGCCCGAGAACATGTGCGGGTAGCGCTGTTCATGCTCCGGCGCGAGACCGACCAGACCCATCATGGCGCGCACCCGCTCGCGCCGCTCGGCCCGGTTCGCGCTGGTGTTGATGGCCAGCGGCTCGGCTAGGATCTGCGCCACCTTCTTGCGCGGATTGAGCGAGCCGTAGGGGTTCTGGAACACCATCTGGATTTGCCGCCGCAGCGCGCGCGCGGCTGGCCGCGCAAGCCCCTGCGTCGGTCCATCCTCGAACAGGAGGCGGCCGCGATCGGGCGGTTCGAGCAAGGCGACGAGGCGGCCCAAGGTCGATTTGCCGCTGCCCGACTCGCCGACCACGGCCAGGGTGCGTCCGCCCGCGATGGTGAAGGAGACGCCGTCGACGGCCTTCACCGCGCCATAGTCGCGCGCGACCTCTTCGGCCGCCAGCAGCGGCGCCGTCATGGCATGCGCGCGCGTGGCCGGCCCGACGCATCGAGCGGCGTCAGGCAGCGCACCGCGCCGTCATAGCCGGGCCGGACGGAGCGGCAAGCGGCGACGGCGAAGCGGCAGCGCGGCTGGAACAGGCAGGCGGTGGGACGCTCGCCCGGCGACGGCACCGCGCCCGGAATGGCGTTGAGCCGGCTGCCGGCGGCACGCTCGGGCAAGGCCGCGAGCAGCGCTTGCGTGTAAGGATGGCGTGGCGCTGCGACGAGCGCAGCGGCCGGGCCCTCCTCCATCGACTGGCCCGCATACAGGACTTGAATCCGGCCGGCGATCGACGCCACCAGCTCGATATCGTGCGAGATCAGCAGCAGTGCCATGCCGTGACGGCGCTGCAGCTCGGCCAGCAAAGCGAGGATCTGCGCCTGGATGGTGGTATCGAGCGAGGAGGTCGGCTCGTCGGCGATGAGAAGCTTGGGGCGGCAGGCGATCGCCATCGCGATCATGACGCGCTGGTTCATGCCGCCCGACAGCTGATGCGGATAGCAATCGAAGCGGCGCTCGGGCTCGTCGAGCCCGACCTGGCGCATGAGGTCGAGCACGCGCCGCCGGCGCTCGCCGCTGCTGCCGCCCTCATGCGCCTGGATGGCCTCGGCGATCTGGAAGCCGACGGTGAAGCAGGGATTGAGGCTCGCCGTCGGCTCCTGGAACACCATCGCCATCTCCTTGCCCGAGAGGCGGCGGCGCGCCGCTTGCGGCAGCGTCAGGAGATCCTGGCCGGCAAAGCGCAAGGCATCGGCGCTGACGCGCGCCGTGCGCGGCGCCAGCCCCATCGCCGCCAGCACGCTGAGCGATTTGCCCGAGCCCGACTCGCCGACCAGACCGAGCACCTCGCCTTCGGCGAGCGTGAGGTCGAGCCCCTCGACCGCCGGCATCCAGCCGCGTGGCGACGGGAAGGCGATGCTGAGGTTGCGGATCTCGAGCAGGCTCATGGGCGCGTCGGGGGCCCGAGCTTGGGATCGAGCGCGTCGCGCAAACCGTCGCCCATCAAGTTGAAGGCGAGCACCGTCACCAGGATGGCGAGACCGGGAAAGGTCACCACCCACCAGGCGCGCTGGATGAGCGATTGCGAGTCGGCCAGCATCGACCCCCATTCTGGAACGGGCGGCTGCGCGCCGAGTCCGAGGAAGCCGAGCGCCGCCGCATTGAGAATCGCATCCGAGAAGCCCATCGTCGCGGTGACGATGATGGGCGCCAGGCAATTGGGCAGCACGGTCGACAGCATGAGGCGTAGCGCGCCGGCACCGGCGACACGCGATGCCGTCACATAGTCCTTGCCGAGCTCGGTCAGCACGGCGGCGCGTGTCAGGCGCGCCAAATTCGGCAGCGCCACGAAGGATACGGCGAGCATGGCCTCGACCAGCCCAGGACCCAACATCGCGACCACCACGATGGCGAGCAGCAAGGGCGGCAGCGCCAGGATGACATCCATCGCGCGCATGACGAGGAAATCGACGAGCCCGCCGAAAAAGCCGCTCAACAGGCCCAGCGTGACGCCGATGACCAGCGACAGCGACACCACCATGAAGCCGATGAGCATCGACAGCCGCGTGCCGTAGATGAGGCGCGACAGGAGATCGCGGCCGATATCGTCGGTGCCGAGCGGATGCGCGGCTGATCCATCCGCCGTCCAGCCGGGCGGCGCCAGCAGCAGCGCGCGATCCTGCAGCAGCGGCGAATGGGGTGCCAGCAGCGGCGCCGCAAGCGCGACCAGCAGGATGAGGAGGATGATGGCGGCACCCGCCAAGGCCGCGCGGTTGGCGGCGAAGGCGCGCCACAGCTCCCGGACGGGGCTCGCCGCGAGGTCGGGCGTTGCGGCGATATCGGCCATCAGGAGCGCCGGCGCACCCGCGGATCGAGCGCGCCATAGGCGAGATCGACCAGCAGATTGACGCTCATCACGATCGCCGCCACGAGCAGCACGCCACCCTGCAGCACCGGATAGTCGCGCCGCGCCACCGAATCGACCAGCCATTTGCCGATACCGGGCCAGGAAAAGATCGTCTCGGTGAGGATGGCGCCGGCGAGCAGCGTGCCGGCATAAAGCCCGATCACGGTAACGATCGGGATGAGGGCGTTGCGCAGGGCATGGACACCGACGATCCGGGCCCGGCTCAGGCCCTTGGCCCGCGCGGTGCGGATGTAATCTTCGCTCAACACCTCGAGCATCGCCGAGCGGGTGATGCGCGCGATCATCGCCAGCGGATAGGTCGCGAGCACGATGGTCGGGAGCACGAGATGCGACACGGCCGAGATCCAGGCGCCTTCGTCCGAGGAGAAGAGCGCATCGATCAGCATGAAGCCGGTGATGCGCGGCACGTCGTAGAGATCGGATATGCGCCCGGAAACCGGCGTCCAGCCGAGCGCCACCGAGAACAGCAGGATCAGCAGCAGCCCCCACCAGAAGATCGGCATCGAATAGCCGGTGAGCGCCGCCCCCATGAGCCCGTGATCGAGCGCCGAGCCGCGCCGCGTCGCCGCGACGATTCCGGCCGGCAGCCCGATGGCGATGGCCAGCAGCATGGCGCACAGCGACAGCTCCACGGTCGCCGGAAAGAGGGTGAGAAACTCCTCGAGCACGGGCCGCCGCGTCGCGATCGACAGGCCGAGATCACCGCGCGCCACCTGCCCGACATAATCGAGGAGCTGCACCGGCAGCGGCCGGTCGAGCCCCATCTGGTGGCGCAGGATTGCGAGCTCTTGCGGGGCAATGCCGCGCTCGCCGCGGCGCACCTCGATCGGATCGCCGGGCACCAGATGGATGAGCGCAAAACTCAGCAGCACCACGCCCAGCAAGGCGGGCACCATCAGGGCCAGTCGCGAGACGATCAGGCGCAGCATCTACCGGCCGGCGACTCGCCTCGTCATGCTCGGGCTCGTCCCGAGCATCCACGCCTTGCTCTCGACCGCTCGATAGAAAGGCGTGGATCCTCGCGACAAGCGCGAGGATGAC
>Ga0070681_10002442_pt1 | contig 17014 bp, 21 predicted proteins | sample KBSC83BmetaG_FD_65650 | JGI IMG/M metagenome (GOLD analysis project Ga0070681, IMG submission 65650) | Corn rhizosphere microbial communities from Kellogg Biological Station, Michigan, USA - KBS C8-3B metaG | ecosystem: Host-associated > Plants > Roots > Rhizosphere | place: USA: Michigan...
CCATCACGTCCGAGCTGCTCGGCGCACGCTATCCCACCATTCCGTTGGGCCTGATTACGCTGGCGGCAACAAGCTCGCGCGCGATTGCGCCATCGCCACAGGCCGATTTCCAGATTAGGGCGTCGCCTTCTCCTGCAAGGATGGCGGTAATGACGGCACCGTCATCGTCGACAGCGGGGAGGCGACACCATGAACCTCCACCGCCCCCACCTGCCGTTTCGTGCGGACAGGCTCATTCACCCTTTGACGGCGCCTCTCTCGCAACGTCTGCGAAGACTGGTTTGATCTTTTGGGGTCTTGCGTTGGCCGGTGGGGCCATTGCACCGGCCGCGCTTGCCGCCTATCGCGGGTGGCATGCGCGAAAAAGAGAGCTCGGGCGCATGACGCCGTGTTCGCCCCGCGCGCACGCTAACGACTAGCAGATCGCTGAAAAAGCGGGACCGCCTGCGCGTCGGCGTCCGCCGCATCGGTCGTGCCCGGCGAAGCGCCAACGCGCCTTACCGCGGAGGCGCAGCCATGAAAGGGGGTGCGGCGGATGTGGCCGCCCGCCTCGCGGAGAACGCTGAAGCCGTCTGCAAGGAGTATCTCTCCCAGGGACGGCGCTCCGGCAACTACTGGCTCGCCGGCGACGTGCACGACAATCCCGGACGGAGCCTCTTCGTCCGCCTTGTGGGGTCCGCGCGGGGGGCGCGGCGCCGCGGGCAAATGGACGGATGCCGCGACCGGGCAGCATGGCGATCTTCTCGACCTCATCGCGCTTAGTCTCGGCCATACCCATCTGCGCGACACGCTCGCCGAAGCCCGCGCCTTTCTCGACGAGCCGTCACGCATCGCGCCGCGTGCTCCCCAACCCGTTCCCCGCAACAGCCGCGCCGCTGCCCGGAGGCTGTTCGCCGCCTCGCGGCCCCTTCGGGGCACCTTTGGCGAAACCTACTTGCGCGCACGCGGGATCACGAGCCCGCTCCGGATTCCGGCGCTGCGCTTTCACCCCAACTCCTACTACCGCCCGCACGATGGCGCCGCATTGCAAACCTGGCCGGCGCTGATTGCGGCCGTCACGGACCTTTCAGGCAACATCACCGGCGTCCATCGCACCTGGCTTGCACGCGATGGCAGCTCCAGGCCCCGATTGCCGACCCGCGCCGCGCCATGGGCGAATTGCTCGGGAACGGGGTCCGGTTGGGCGCTGTCAAGGACGTTCTTGCGGCAGGCGAGGGGATCGAGACGATGCTCTCCCTGAAGTCGCTCTTGCCGCAGATGCCCATGGTCGCGGCGCTCTCCGCAGCGCACCTTGCCGCGCTGTTGCGTCCGCAGTTGCTGCGCCGCCTCTACGTCGCCGTTGACAACGATCCGGCTGGCCATCGCGCGGCAACGCGCCTCACGATACGCGCGCGCTCGGCCGACGTCGAATCCCTCCTCCTCATGCCGCACCGCGACGACTGGAATACGGATCTCCGCACGCTCGGTCCCCGCGAGCTGCTTGCCGACCTCGCCGTCGGGCTCACCGACGAGGATGCCGCGCGCTTCGCCGGCGGAAATACCTCCAAAACCTGACGGAATCCCTGCGGCGCCGAAGCTCAGGGTTGTGCCACAAGCTGCCGTGACCCCGCGCGCACAAGCCAGTTGTGCGCGCCGTCATTGGACAGTCAGCCAAAGTTTTTTTGTGCCTGCAGCAGAATGCTGGGTCGTGCGTGGCGCGCGCAAGCTCCGGGTCGGTCCACAACCTGTCCAGCTCGCTCGCCGCGGCGACAAGATCGCCCAACCCGATCTTTATGGCATCGATTCGGTTGCGAACGACGGCGATCGGGAAACTCGTACATGCGCCGAGCCCTTGGGCGAGCGAAAGGCCACCGTCGGGCCGGGAGGGCAGGAGCCTCAGCGCGAACGGCTAGGCATCTGTCGGTTTGACCGATCTGAGATGGTCGTGAAGCTTGGGAAGAGGTTGCGCATTCGCCACACCGTCAGCTATCGTCATTGTGCTAGCGACGACATGCGATAGCAGTCAGCGGATCAGCGCTGGCGGCGTCAGATGCCGTCACGAAGGGAGGATGCAATGCAGACGAGACAACCCGGAGTCGCCGCACGGCTTATCCTAGGCTTGGCCGCCGCCGCCGGGCTTGCCCTGGCCGCGAACTTTGGTGCCGCCGCCCAAGACAAGGTCGTGCGCGTCTGGCACACGGAGACCAATCCCGCTTCGGTCAAGGCCGTCGCCGAGATCGTCGCCCGTTTCGAGAAGGCCCATCCCGGCATCAAGATCGAGGCTGCAGCGCTCGCCTGGGACGATCTCGAAGGCAAGATCCAGGCAGCCCTCGCCGCCGGCGCACCGCCGGAGCTTTCGCATGGCCAGCCGATCACGTGCGCGGCACTACGGCAACAGGGGCTGTTGCTGCCGCTCGACGACGTCGTCCAGGCCATCGGCGAGAACAACCTCTGGGACCAGATAAAGCAGGTCTGTCGCGCGGACGGCCACTATTACGGGCTGGTGCACGCTGCCGGCACGGCCCTGCTCATTCACCGATCCGATCTCGCCAAGAAGCTTGGGCTGAAGGCGCCCAGGACCTGGGACGACCTGGTCGCGAACGCCAAGGCGCTGACGATGGACACCAACGGGGACGGCAAGCCCGACATCTACGGGCTCACGATCCCCGGCGACAACCTGTTCATCAATATCATCGTCGGCGAGCTGATCGCGGCAAACGGCGGCCAGCTCTTCGACAGCAGCAACCGGCCGCAGTTTACCGACAAGAGAATGATCGAGCTGTTGCAGTTCTGGAAGCGGCTCACGCCATACATGCCGCCCGGCTGGGAAGGGCATAGCTATCTCGATACCTTCATCAACATGTACGGGCAGAAGGCGGCGATGATGTTTCAGGGCTACGGCCGCGGCGCCTCCCTGATCGAGCAGTACGCACCGAAGGAGATGCAGAATACCGATCACTTCAATGTCTGGACGAGGCCCACGGGGCCGAGCGGCAGCAAGCCGGTCGTGCAGGTGGACGAGGAGCCGTGGATGCTGTTCAAAGGCTCGAAGAACCCAGAGGCGGCGAAGGAGTTCCTCAAGTTCTTCTACAAGGACGAGAACTACATTGAGTACATCAAGTCGGTGCCGATCCACTTCTTCCCAATCACGAAATCGCTCCGCCAGTCGGACCAGTACAAGCAGATCCCGATGGTGAAGCGCTGGAGTGGCTGGCTCGAGGTCCAGGAGCACGCCCTTGCCAACGACCTAGCCAGGCCGACGCTGGTCGTCAAGTACGAGGATCTGCACGACAAGCCCTATTTGATGCAGGTGCTCGGCTCCGGCATCATCCGCGACATGGTGCTTGAGGCAACGGCGGAGGGGGTCTCGCCGGAGGACGCGGCCGCAAAGGCTCAGAAGCGCGCGGAGGCGCTGATCAAGAAGGCCGGCTACGCCAAGTGGTAGAGCTGGGCCGCGAGCGCGCAGGGACCGGCGGTGCCGGGCGCCGTCCGTCCGCTGCGCGCCGGACCGACCGGATGAGCGCCCAGCCAAAGCTGCGCTCGCTGTTCCGCACGCAAGCCAAGACCATGCGCCTGTCGCAGGGAGCCGTGGGCATTCTGCTCCTGCTGCCCGCGCTTGCGCTCTTGGCGGGGCTGACGCTCTATCCGATGCTCTACGGCATATGGCTCAGCCTCCACCACAAGCACTCGTTCTTTCCCCAGCAGAGCTGGGCAGGCCTGGAGAACTACTGGTTCCTTCTCGACGACGCCGAGTTCCGCGAGAGCGTGTGGCGCGGCGTCGTCTATTCCGTCTCGACGATCGTTCTGCAGATCGTCCTCGGCGTGGCGGCGGCGCTGGCGCTCAACCAAAGCTTTCCGGGCCGCAGCCTGGTGCGCGGCATCGTCCTGTTCCCCTACATGATCCCGACGGTCGTGGCGGTGATCCTGTGGAAGTGGCTGCTCAACAACCAGTTCGGCCTCATCAACTACGGGCTGGTGGCGCTCGGCCTCATCGACGCGCCCATCAACTGGATGGGGCGGGCCTACATCATGGCCTCGCTGATCCTGATCTCGGTGTGGCACTTCTTCCCATTCGTGCTGCTTGCCGTGCTCGCACGCCTGCAAACCATACCGAACGAGCTGTACGAGGCGGCGCGGGTCGACGGGGCGGGCGCCTTCAGCCGCTTTCTCCACATTACGCTGCCGCAGCTCGCCTCGGTGCTCTTCATCGTCCTGCTGCTGCGCACGATCTGGATGTTCACCAAGTTCGACACCGTTTGGCTGATGACCCAGGGCGGGGGTGCGGAGAAATACATCCGCACCTTGCCGGTCTATGCCTATCTGCGCACGTTCCACTATTACGAGGCCGGCACGGGAGCGGCGGCGTCCGTGGTCATGTTCCTCCTGCTCGTCGTCTTCGCCGCCGCCTATTTCGCGATCTTCAGGCGGGAGGAGCGGCTATGAGCGGCGGCACCGTGCGCGTCGCCCTCAGGCGCCTCTCGCTCGGGCTTGCCATCCTCGTCCTGCTCGCCTTCACGGCCTTCCCATTCGCGTGGATGGCGGCCACGGCGTTCAAGCCTTCACAGGAGCTGCTCTATTGGCCGCCGCGTTTCCTTCCCGAGGAGGCGACGCTCGCCAACATCGTGCGCCTGCTCGAGCAGACGCGCTTTCTCGTCTACTTCCGCAACAGCGTCTATGTGGCGTCCGCCACGGTGCTGCTGACGCTCGCGGTGGTCACGCCGGGCGCCTACAGCCTCACGCGCTTCCGCTTCCGGGGCCGCGAGACGATCGCCGCGACCATCCTGTTCACGTACATGTTCGCGCCGATCATGATCATCATCCCGTTCTATGTGATGATCCGCCATCTCGGGCTCGCCAACACGCATCTCGCGCTCATCCTTGCCTACACCGCACTCAGCGTGCCGTTCGCGCTGTGGATGCTGCGCACTTTTTTCCAAGCCATCCCGCTCGATCTGGAGGAGGCCGCCCTCACCGACGGTGCCAGCCGATGGCGCGCCGTCGTCTACGTGATACTGCCGATGGCGCTACCCGGCATCATCGCCACCGGCATCTTCACCTTCATCCTGGCGTGGAACGACTACATCTTCGTGCGCATCCTGATCACGTCGGACGAGTTGAAGACGCTTCCGGTCGGCATCGCCGATCTCTACAGCTCGAGCGTCGTCGACTGGGGCATGATCATGTCGAGCGGAATGCTCGTGGTCGTGCCCGTGGTGATCGTGTTCTCCTACATTCAGAAGTTTCTCATCGCCAGCTGGGGCAGTGGCGGCGTCAAGGGGTAGGCAGGATGGCCGAGATCCGGCTGGAGAAGCTCACCAAGCGCTTCGGCGGCACCGAGGTGATCCACGGTATCGACCTCACCGTGGAGGACGGTGAGCTCGCCGTGCTCGTGGGGCCCTCGGGCTGCGGCAAGACGACGACGCTGAGAATGATCGCGGGGTTGGAGACCGTGAGCGACGGCGCCATTCTCTTCGACGGCGCGCCGGTGGCTCATCTCGAACCCAAGGACCGTGACATCGCCATGGTGTTCCAGTCCTATGCGCTCTATCCACACATGACCGTGCGCGGCAATCTCGCCTTCAGCCTGAAGATGAAGGGCGTACCGAGGGCGGAGCGCGAGGGGCTGGTGCGACGGGCGGCTGAGATGCTCGGCATCGACGGGCTCCTGCACCGCAAGCCGCGTGAGCTTTCCGGCGGCCAGCGCCAGCGGGTGGCCATGGGCCGGGCGCTCGTCCGCGAGCCGAGGGCGTTCCTGCTCGACGAGCCGCTGAGCAATCTCGACGCCGCGCTCAGGGCGCAGATGCGCATCGAGCTGAAGCGGATCCACCAGCGCCTCAAGACCACGATCGTCTACGTTACCCACGATCAGATCGAGGCCATGACGCTCGCCGACCGGATCGTCGTCATGCGCGATGGCCGCATCGAGCAGGTCGGCGATCCCATGTCGGTCTACCAGGCGCCGGTCAACAAGTTCGTGGCGGGGTTCATCGGCTCCCCGAGGATGAACTTCATTCCGGCGCAACTCTTCGACGACCTAGGCACGTTGAAAGCCCGGCTGCCCAGCGGTGAGGCGCTGAGGCTGCCGGCGGACCGGGCGGCCGCCTACCGTTTGCTGATCGGCGTGCCGGTTGATCTGGGTATCCGCCCGGAGCATCTGACCGACCGGCCAGAGTTCACCGGTGGGCCCGCCGGAGACGACAGCCAGGTCTTCGAGGGTGTGGTCGATGTGGTCGAGCCCATGGGCGCCACCAGCCTCATCACCTTCACGCTTGCCGACGGCGTCTACAACGCCATCGGCGAGGCTGGGCTGGTACGCCGCCCCGGCGAGCGGTTGCGCCTGTCGGCACAGCTGCGCCATATGCACCTGATCGACAGCCGGACGGAGCAGGTGGTACCGGCGTCGCCGGACTCGGCGGCGCGGCACGAGCAACGACGGAAGGTCGCCATCTGATCTGCAAGGAGACGCAATTGGTCATCGATCATCGTACCTACACCATGCACCCCCTGAAGCTTGGAAGGTGGCTCGAACTCTACGAGACCTATGCGCTGCCCGTCCAGCTCCGGCATCTGGGCAATCTCCTCGGCTTCTTTCAGACCGAGATAGGCACTCTCAATCAGGTGGTGCACCTCTGGGGCTTCGACGATCTGGCGGACCGGACACGCCGTCGGGCTGCGATGGCGAAGGATCCCGACTGGGCGGAATTCCTGAGACGCAACGAGGAACTCGGCGCGCTGATGCACCAGGAGAGCAAGATCATTGTGCCGACCGGCTTCTCGCCCATCAGGTGACCGCGGACACCGTGCCCAGGCGCATGTAGGCGTCCGGGAGGACGCCCGGTTGATGACAACCGGGCCTCCCAATGTCTGGAATAAGACGACCCCTGCGGACGATGTCGGCGGCGACTGTCCCGAGCGCTGTATCGGAGAGGTCCTTTCAGAGACTGACAACGCTGCGGGCCATCAAGAGAGCGCATGCGCCAACAATCATGGCGCTCGCCGAGGTCCCATCCTCGGCTCGTCGCCGCCTTGCGGGCCGGCGCTGCAGCAGGGGTCCATGCGCAGCTTGGCGTAGGCGCCCATCAGCGCCTGGCTGAGCTCTCCGCCCCTGTCCATGTAGTCGACGAGGAGACCCGCGCTGCAGGCCCGCCATTCCGTCACCTCGGTGGGCGACAGATCGTAGACCTTCATACCCTTGCTGCGCGCAAGCTCGAGTGCCGACGCCTCGATGGCAGATGCCCGCTCGCGGGCATCGCGCTCAACCTTCCGCCCGGCCTGGACGAGGATGCTTTTTTGCGTGTCGCTGAGCGACTGCCAGGCCTTCTCGGCGATCACGACCAGGAATTCGAACGCGACATGGTCCGTTCGCGTTATCGCCGTTGCCGCCTTCCAAAGCTCCCGCGACTGAATGGCGGCCACGGTCATCATGGCCATGTCCAGCCTGTCCTCCGCGAGAGACGCTTGTACCTGGCTGTCGGTCTCGTACACGGGTAGGGCGCCGCACTGCCGGGCAAAGCGCGCCGACGTCTCGCTGAACATGCGTATCCGCTTGCCCCTGATGCGGATCGGGTCTTTCACATCGCCGTCCTTGCTGTAGACGACCATGGTGCCGATCGTCTGCCACCACAGCACGCGCAGGCCCATGGTCTTGAGGATGGCCTCGTCGAGGTGCTGCCTGATCTCGCTGTCGGGGTTGGTCGCCGCCCGCACCAGGCCATCGAAATTGAACAGGAAGGGCTGCTCCATGAGGGCTGCGGGCGTGAACCGCCTGGCGAACTGGTTGAGCCCGATAACCCCCATCTCGAGCAGACCGTAGCGGAGCGCTTCGATCACCGTCTCCTCGGGGTACGGCCTGCCGCGGTCGAAGACCTGGACGGTGACGCCTCCATCGGTCTGCTTCTCGACAAGCTCCTTGAACGCCGCCAGGGGTGCGCCCGTGAACGGCTCGGTTACGGGCACCGGCACGGTCACCCTGAGCTTGACCGGCTCCGCTGCGCCGGCGCCGGAAGCGGCCAGCCCGCACGCAAGCGACGCCCACAACCACGCCCACCTCATCTCTTCCCTCCCGACAGAGCGGCCAGCGTTGGCCCCGCGCCTCCCGCGGCCGGATGGGAAACCTACCGCGCACCGACCTCTTGATCTACTCCCGACCTTCTCCCGCATAATCCGCTCGCGGATTCCTTCCGGCAGTGTGACCACAAGATCGCCATCAAGCACGGCAATCCTGACTGGCGTGAGCCGCATGTGCGGATTGCCCTGGTGCCGGCCAATGGCGACGTGAGCTCAGAGCCGAGCCAGGGGTACTGGTCCGGATGGTCCGGCCCCAGCACCTTTTCACGGATGGCGAGGCTGCGCTTGAGGAGCGGCCCGGCCCTCGGCATGGCGATTCTGCTCCTGGTATAGTGCGGCTAGGTGCTTGCCCCGTCTAAAGTGGTTCGTTGCATTCTGCCGAGAACACTGGTTCTTGCCCGATCTCGGCCGCGACAAAATTCCGGTGCGATTGTGCGGAACGCCGAAGCGTTCATAAAGCGACCGGCGGCGTGACAGCCTTCTCCCGTTTTCCTACGGCGAAATTGGGTCATCAGCACGCAAGCTCGGAGGCCGGTTGGGACGGTACAAGTGCTTCTGTAACCGGACGGAATCGCTGCAGCGCCGAAGACTTCTTTCCCGACCGCTCATCATTCTGTTCAGTCGAGTTTGATGCCAGAGCGCCTGATCACATCGAGCCATTTGGCAGAATCCCTGCGAATGGCCTCGGCAAAGTCTTCAGGTGTGCCGCCCGCCACCTCCTGCCCTAGGGCAGCCAATCGCTCCTCGAACGCGCGTGTTCGCATCGCCGCATTGATCGCCGCGTTGAGCTTCTCGACCACGGGCCGCGGTATTCCGGCGGGTCCGATGACGCCGTTCCAGGTTGTGACTTCGAAGCCCGGCACGCCCGCCTCGTCGATCGTCGGCAGGTCCGGAAAGGCCGGTGACCGGCGTGGACCGGAGACGGCCAGTGCCCGCACGTCTCCCGACTGGGCAAACGGGGCGATCGAGCTCAGGCTCTCCAGCATCATGTGGACCTGCCCGGACATCAGATCGGCAATCGCCATCGACCCGCCGCGGTAGGGCACGTGCGCGATATCGGTCCCGGTCATGAACTTGAACAGCTCGCCTCCGACGTGGCCCGGTGACCCGGCGCTGGACGACGCATAGACCAGGACGCCCGGTTTCGCCTTCGCCAGAGCGACGAGCTCTTCCACGGTGCGGACCGGAAGGTTGGGCGAAACAGCGAGCAGCATCTGGCCGCGCGTCACCAGCGCGATCGGCTGGAAATCGCGCTCGATGTCGTAAGGCAGCTTCTTCACAAGGTGGCGGGTGATCGCCAGCGCGCCGATTGGGCCCATCGCGATCGTGTAGCCGTCGGAAGCGGACTTGGCGGTGAAGGAGAGGCCCGTCGTCAGGGCGCCACCTGGCCGGTTCTCCACCACGATCGACTGCCCGATCTGCGATTCGAGTTCGGCCGCCAGGATGCGCGCGAGGACGTCCGTTGCACTGCCCGGAGCCTGGGGAACGACGAGGCGGATCAGTCGGTCCGGATATTCCGCGCCTGCCGGCCCTGTAGCGAGTACCCATGTCAAGCTAGCAAGCAGCAGCGCTGCAGCGATGCCGACTGGTCTTAGTATCCGACGGTATGCGCAGCCGCCATATCGAGTATCCGTCAAGTCCTCCTCCTCCAAGCAACCCTTTGCGAGCTAAAGCGTATCAGACGGCGGTGCTCGTTCAACGTTGAGATCGAATTCCAGGTCCCGCGCGCAGGCCGGCGATGCCTGAGCCCTGGCGCGTTCGATCGTGCGTCGGATCTCTTGCGGGTCGTGATTTCTTCTCGTGGCGCAGGATCTCGACGCGCCTCCGCCTAAACCGGACATGCCGGTGCCTGTGTCGGACAGTGAGTTCGCGCCAGGAACTGCCGTTCTCGCCGAGACGGTGCTTTGCCCGTGCGGCCGCACGCTCCGGCGCCTCAGCAGGATCTACGGTCGCAACGACAACATGGTGAAGGTGCGCGGGGTGAACGTGTTCAGCGAGGCGCTCGGGGAAACCTGCGGAACACCTCGCCGAGATGCCGCCGCAGCTCCAAATACAGCGTCTTCCTTCGACACTTCGGGATGAAGACGACGCGGTATTTGCAGTGCCACGTTGTATGGCTTAAGGCTTGGTACTCGTCCATCGGTGGAGTTCCTTCCGTGTGCGTGGCTGCTCACGGTTGGAAATCCGCTGATGGACTGTCGGATTCGTCAAACTGCTACTGCCTCCCCGGCAGAGCCGGGGGGTCTCCCGCTGACGCTAGCGGCTGTCACCCCGTCGCGTCGAGACGCACGCCCCGGAGTGCATCGATGCCGGCCGCCAGCTCGGCGGGCAGCTGCTTTTGCAAACGCCGGTCGAACTTCAGGTTCAGGAACTGCGCGCTGATGGCCGCCACGACATGCGCTTGCTGCGCGTCGCGCGGGCGGCTAGCCGCCTGACGGCTCCGCTGTTTCGAAAGCCACCATTTGTGAAGCCAATCCGCGGATCGACGCAGACCATCCGCGCCGGCAGCCCATCCTGCCCGATCACCACCGCTTCGGTCTTCGGCGCCGCCGCCAGCCAGTTCCCGCCGGCCGTCGGAATCGGATCAATGTCTCCCTCCGCCAGCCGCGCCCGCGGCGGCTCGGCCTCGGAGCAAAACAGGTCCACATAGTATCCATCCGCGTTCCGCGCGCGAAAGCCATAGTCGTCCGCCGAGGAATAGGTCGCGTCCGCTTCCTTCAGGAGGCCGAGCACGCCTCCGGGCGACAGCCTGGAGATCGCAAGCCGCAGGCGGTGTCGCGCGTCCCACGGGAGATCGAAGTCGCCGGTCGCCACAAGCGCGCTGTCGAACAGCACCCCCGATTGCATCTCGTAGCCATAGAGCGCGTTGGTGCCGATCACGAACAGGTCATCGCCGAGCAGACCGGCTTCATCCAGCGCCCGTAGAACCCGCACCGCCGGTTGGGGGACCCGGTTCAGCCGCAACGCCCGATTGACGCGTGCCATGCTCTTGAGACGTTCCCCCGTCCGCCGGTGCCGCTCGCGCGCCGTCTTGTGGTCCGCCATGCGCGCTTCGGTTTCCTGTGAGCGGCGGCCGAGCGAGCGTTCCGTCCGGCCGGTCTTGTAGTGCAGATACTCGAAGCCATGCCGGCGCAGCCAGCGCATATGCCGCCGCGCCGCCTTGCGCGAGCTGCGCCACGCTTCAAACACCTGCTGGATATCGATGAGCTGCCGCCGCTGCTCGTTCGTCAATTCCGTGGACATGGGAACTCTAATAGATTGGAGCGGATGAGTTTCCCACTTTTTTGTCAGATTTGCAAGAAAAGTGGGAAACGGCGAGTCTCCGCGCCGAAGGCGCTCACGGCGGCGGAATCGCCACGGTCTTGAGGCGGATTTCACCATGCAGTTGCGCGTAGATGCCCCCGCCGTTCGCTCAAGCCCCGCTCTTGGATCGGATCGACCCTGAAGGACCTGCGCGATGGTCCCGAAGCCATCAAAATGCGGTCGGGTACGCTCTGGAGCTGGTCTGCTACGGCACGGATCCCGAGACTACGAGATCATCGAGATCGCCAGCATCGTCGGTTTCGGAGGAGGCAAAGAAACGTCAGGGCCACGACCCCGTGGTCCCAACCAGCATCCGGGCAAAGCTGAAGAGAGCAAGAGCTTGGCGGCCACGGGGCGGAGAGACAGCGCGGGTGGTGTTGGTCTTCCGTCCGTCCCAGCGGCAGCGCCCCCGCATGCTCCGTCCCGGCCTGCCGCAAGCCGCTCGCTAGCTTTCGGATAGACCTTCGGCTCCCTAACCTTGCGGCGATCAGATCAGAGATCAGCGTGCCTGCCAGTTGAAGGTTCGGCCATGCGGGACGACGACCGCTTCTATCCCCCCGATTACGTCTCGGCGGAAACGCTGGCCTATCGCCTCGACTGCTCCCGCACCACCGTCGACACCTATGTGAGGGACGGTCACCTTCCGAAGCCGGAGGTGATCGGCAATCTCCAGCGCTGGGACTTCGCCGAGGTCCGCGCCTTCATCAAGACGCGAAATACCCGCAATCCATTGGCCGTCAGCAACGGCGTGTTGCACGATCCGGCTGACCCCTACCTTGAGGCTCTCAAGCATGGCTCGTCCGTGTAAAGGTAGACTACCGCTGCCCGCGCACGGCACCACATCGCGCGGGAAGCAGTATTTCAGCTACCACCCGTTCCGCGGCACCAAGCGCGCAGGCAAACGGGTGAAGCTGCCCGGCTCGCCCTATCAGGTCGACGGCACGCCCCATCCCGAATGGTGGGCGGCCTACCGCCTCGCCGCAGGAACGCCCGCGCCCAGCGCACGTGCAGGGACCTTCGCGGCCCTCATCCTGGCCTACAAGGCGAGCCCTGAATGGCGCGATCTCAGCCAACGCACCCAAAGTGAGCGCGCGCGCCACCTGCACATCGTGGACTCCAAGTGGGGGAACCTTCTCGTCAGCGGCGTTGAGCCGAAGCACGTTCTTACGCTCAGGGACACCCTGGCGGACACGCCCGCGGAAGCCAACAATGTCCTGCGCTCACTCTCCTCCCTTTTTGCCTGGCTGGCGCTCCGCCAACCCCTGCTACCGCATCCCGAAATTAAGAACGGGAGAAGGCTGGTCGCCCTGGCCTTGGGAGGCGATCCAGTACTTTTGCGACCATGCGTCAGCCCATCTTTGGAAAACCGCCGCGCTGGTCCTCTACACGAGCCAGCGCCTCTCCGACGTGCTTATCATGCGCTGGAGTGACATCAACGAGGGCCTCATCGCCGTCGTTCAGGGCAAGACCACCAAGAAGCTCTGGATTCCCCTTCATAAGCAGCTGAAGATTCTCCTGTCCACGCTCGAAGCGCGCCTGCGCGAAAGACGGGGCGACGCGGGTCGAGACCTCGATCTCCGCTACTGCCACGAATCGATTCTGCTCAACATGTGGGGCAAGCCATGGACGCCGGATGGCTTCAAGGCGCGTCATGGTCCGAGCAGCTCAACAAGCCCATCATGGCCGAACTCCGCCGACGACAACTCGTGTTTCACGGGCTGCGCAAGTCGGCGCCGCGCGGGCGGCCAGGAAAGACAACGAAGACAAACAGACCGGGTTTGTACAACCAGCCTCAGAATTTGTACAACAGGGCGAGAACGGAGTGACGCAAGCTATTGAAAACATTGGCGCTCCCTACCGGAGTCGAACCGGTCTTTTCAGATTGAAAATTTGGCGTTGGCTCAATGATTTCAACGCCAATTCCACATTTTCGCGATTCGTTCCCCTGACCGAGAATCAAAGGGTTAGCGAGCCTTTTGGAACGACGCTGGACCCACATGCATAGGGCCTCGCCAGCTGGGTACTGGCGAGGCCCTGTGCATTCCGCGTGCGCGTAGTCGAGTGAGTTCGAGAACAACCTGTAGCGGTCGCGACCGTGCCACCGGAGCGCCGCTGTGCTGCGTGCGAAGCAGAGGAGCAATCACAGCATGAGTTCCCTACCGCGCACTGAATCTGCCGTCAACGGCGCCTTTGACGGCGTGCACACACAACATCTGGACGATGCGCCGCCGATCATGGGTAGCTCGGCGGGCGCTGCCGAGCGGGAAGCCCAGGCTACAGCCGAGACTATCATCCTCCGTCTACTTGCTTCCGAGAATCCCCGCGTTGAGCTGCTCGAACTCTTTGATCAAGCGGCCTACGAGATCGGCAAGCTTGTTGCCCACGGGCTCCTCGATCGTACCGTGTGGGCCGACCTCCTGCGAAAGGCTGCCATCAAGCTGGAGCTGGTGCTGCAGTACGGCGAGGACGCCGTCCAGACGTTGATGGCCGGCGCCTTCGCTCATGCCGAGGAAGCGGCGGTGGAGGAGTGCGAAGAAGACGAGGAGCGCGACAAAAGCGACCTTGATCGCATGAATGAGCTGCTTCGCCGTGGTGCGGGTCGGCGGCAAAACGCGCGTCATGGAGTTTCAGGAATCGCCGGCCCGGCGCGGCGCTCTCATTCCGGTCTATTCGACCTTCCGCGACTTCCGGGACTTCCACGACAAGTGGCGTGTGCAGGTCGAGGCCGACGGCGAGATGGTGAGCTTTGGCCTCGGCACCTGGTGGCTGAAGCATCCCCAGCGGCAACAGTATGACGCCGTGGTCTTCGAGCCCGGCGCCGGCGAGGAGGAAGGCCGTGGGCGACTCAACTTGTGGCGGGGTTTCGCCGTGGATACGGTCGCGGGTGACTGCTCGCTCTATCTCGGGCACCTAAGGGACAACATCTGTTCAGGCAACGAGGAGCACGCCACCTACCTCCTCAACTGGCTTGCGTGGGGTGTTCAGCACCCCGGCGATCGTGCCGAGGTCGCCGTCGTCCTGAAGGGGGGAGAGGGCACCGGGAAGGGGATGTTGATCAACACTTACGGGGAGCTGTTCGGCTCGCACTATGTCCACATCACCCAGCCTTCGCACCTGACTGGTCACTTCAACGCACACTTGCAAGCCTGCAGCGTGCTGTTCGCCGATGAGGCCCTGTTTGCTGGTGACCGCTGGGCATGATGGCACCCTCAAGGCGTTGATTACCGAGCCCACGATCCAGATCGAGCCCAAGGGGCCGATACCTACGCTGTGCGCAACTGTCTGCACGTGCTCATGGCATCGAACAGCGAGTGGGTGATCCCGGCCGGCGCCGACGCGCGCCGCTACTTCGTCCTGGAGGTCGCCGACACGGTGAAGCAGGACACCGCCTACTTCGGTCGGTTGGCGAGGCAGATGCGCGAGGGTGGCCGAGAAGCCCTCCTCCACTTCCTCCTCACCCGCGACTTGTCCGACTTCAACATCCGCGCGGTGCCGATCACGGAGGCACTGCAGGACCAGAGGGCCCGCAGCCGTCGCGGCGTCGATCTCCTGGTCGAGATGCTCGCCGCAGAGGGCCGGCTGCCGTGCGCGCACGAGGGCTATCCCAGCGTGGCGCTGACCAGCGGCGAGGACCGCGGGGAGGGCTTCTGGGCTCGCGCCCGCGTCCTGGTGCCGGGCCTCCGGCACGAGAGCTCACGCGTGATCCAGCGAACGCTCAAAGCGGCCTGGGGTTGCGAGAAGTGGTACAGCCACGGACGGCACGGCATCCGCTTTCCGCCTCTGCAGGAACTGCGCGCCAGGTTCGAGAGGAGGCACGGGGCACAGGATTGGGGGGAGCAGGCAGATTGGATGGCCGTTGGTGGCGACCGCTGAGCGAGCGCCCCCAACGTCCCCTACCTTATTTTTCAAAGAGTTATTGGGACTCCTCTCGGGGTGCTGGGGGCGTTGGGGGTGCTCGGGTCCATCGGGGGCGCTTGCGGGGGCGCTCGCGGTCGACATCGATGGTCGGAAAGTGCCGATCTTCCTGGCTCGGGGGCGCTGGGGGCGCTGGGAGCCCATCCAAATCACCCAGCAATTCTCAACGGCGAGGTGCTCGCGCAACCCGGCGCGGAACGCGCCCGCTAGCGGGCATTATCGGGCTTACTTGCGGCCCTTGGCCGGCTTCTGCGACAGCCGCGCCCGGTTCTCCTCGACGTGCTGCTTGATGAGCCGCGCCACGTAGGGCGACACCTTCCGGTCGTCGAGTTTGGCGAGCTGCTTCAGCTCCTCGATCGTCTCGGGATCGAGCCTCACTGACAGCGTCATCGTCTTCTTGTCCCAGTCCATGCCGTCATCTTTGCGACGACGGTTATCTTGTCACGTCTTCAAGCGCGGTATACCGTGGTCATTGGTAAACAGCAACCGAGCGCGCATTTGTTCAGGAGTTCTCGACCATGAGCCTCACCCGCCTGATCACGTGGATGTCCGGCGTCTCGGAGATCGCCATCCGTGCCCTGCCGCCCGTGGAGCGGCTGCGGCTGGCCCACGAATGCCGGCGGCTGCTCGTGGCCGCCGAGCCCCAGCCTGCGGCGCCCAAGGTGATCCGCGATGCGGAGATAGAGCGTACGGTCGACGCGGCGCGCGAGACAGCGGAGCCGGCCGGCGTGCTGGCCCGGCTCAAGAACGGCGAGAGGGCACAATGAGCGAGGTCGAGGTCAGTTGAGCGAACGCCCCGACGGGTTCGGATTCTTCTACGGCGAGGCACGCAAGGGCGACACCGTGGTGCGCGTCAACATCCTGCCGCCCGCGCACTTATGGGCCGGCGACTTCCCGCTCGACGACCACAAGCCCGATCCGTCGCACTGGCAGGTGTTCGCCGACGGCGAGCTGATCGCCCGGATCGAGCGGCAGGAGGATGTGGGCGCGGCGCTGGTGCCGTTGCTCACCAGCAGGGAGACCTAGCGAAGGTCAGCAAGGCGGCAAGAAAAAAGCCCCAGCCGATTCGCTCGGCAAAGGCTCTTGCGTTGTCAGATTGAAGGACCGCGCCGATCAGGCCTTCTTCAGCTGCACGGCCTGCTTGCCACGGCCTTTCCTGTCGTCCTCCAGCTCGAAGCTGACGCGGTCGCCCTCGTTGAGCGCGCGCATGCCGGCCGCCTCGACGGCCGTGGCGTGAACGAAGACGTCCTTGCCGCCTTCGTCGGGGGTGATGAAGCCGAAGCCCTTCGCCGAGTTGAAGAACTTGACCGTTCCGGAAATTCGCATGGGGTAAACGCCTTCTGAAGCGCGTGAGGGAGCCGATAGTCGTGGGGCCTCCACGCTTGGCCCACAGGTCGCTCAGATCTTGGGGGTGAGGCCACGTGGCCGACGATCGGCGAGGGTCTGAGCCCGAAAGAATGAGAGCTGCGGCCCACCATGGGCCGCATCGGCTCCCTGCCATATGCTCCGCAACGCGCTGACGCGCAAGCGGAACAACCCGCGCGAGATCCACGAGGCGCGCCAGATTCGCGACGCCGAGATGGCCGAGCCGGGCATCGTCAAGCGCACGATCGACTCCCAGCGATCGCGGTCAGGAGCGGCGCACCACTCCTCCCTTGTGCCCTAGGATGCTCTCAACGATAACAGCTACGCATTCTGCCGACATCTCGGCTTGATCGTGTAGTTCCATTCAGGATGGAAGGCATCACCG
>Ga0070681_10002443_pt1 | contig 17011 bp, 19 predicted proteins | sample KBSC83BmetaG_FD_65650 | JGI IMG/M metagenome (GOLD analysis project Ga0070681, IMG submission 65650) | Corn rhizosphere microbial communities from Kellogg Biological Station, Michigan, USA - KBS C8-3B metaG | ecosystem: Host-associated > Plants > Roots > Rhizosphere | place: USA: Michigan...
CGCCTGATTTATCGATGAAACCGCATTTCTGCCATTCAATACAGACGGCCGCTAACCCATCGACGAATGAGTAAGCAACCGTAAACTTCGCTTTGATCTGGACCTTGCCGCTCTTATCGATGTATCCATACATATCGCCCTGCTCGGGAGTCCAGGTCCAGTACGTCGTCAGGCCCTCACTAAAACTATCACCATTGATATGCAGAGGGTTCTCGAGTTCGATAACTACTTTCCCGGTCGCATCAATGTAACCCATGCCCTCAACCAGTTCCGGCTTCTTTTCACCGGGCTTCAACGGTTTTTTTCGAGGCGGGTATCGGACGAAAGCGAGTCCGTCGGCAAACAATGCCGCGGCCTCAAACTGAGGTTTGATCACGACTTCTCCGGAACGATTGATGTAGCCCCACTTCCCACCTTGCTGGATCGGAAGCAGTCCATCCGAAGCATTCTGAGCGCGAGCGCGTTGCGAAGATCCCAAACAGGCGAGCAGCAGGAGTAACAAACAGATTAGTTTGATTGGGGGTGTCTTGTGCATTTGAGGGTCGCTCCTAAACGAACTTTAGACATGATTAACCGGATTGACAAGAAAATCTACGGATGGCACTCATCTTGCCGAGACCCTCTCGCACGTGCACATGTGTTCCAAACGAATGCACGCCTGCGAATCCTATGAGCGCTCTTGTTCCAAAAGTCACACGCGAACTTACAAGGATGAGGCGAACGCTGCGTCAAACGTTCGGCCTCGCGAAACTCCGTCCCGGCCAAGCGGAAGTCATACGTTCTGTCCTCGAGGGCAATAACACGCTCGCTATCATGCCGACCGGAGCAGGCAAGTCGCTCTGCTATCAACTCCCTTCGTTGCACTTGCCGGGTACGACAATAGTCGTGTCGCCGCTCATCTCCCTGATGAAAGACCAGGTCGATAAGTTGGAAGATGCAGGACTCGAAGCTGCGCAGTTGAATAGTGCGCTTACAACTGAGGAGCGCGAGGAGAACCTCGAGCAGATCAAGACCGAGCAAAGCGATTTCATCTTCGTTACGCCGGAGCGTTTCACCGATCAGGAATTTCTTGGTGAGTTGCGAAAGCGGACGATTAACTTCGTCGTGATTGACGAAGCACACTGTATCTCAGAATGGGGTCACGATTTTCGTCCGGCTTATTTATCTCTCGGCGCCGCGGTTAAGACACTGGGTTCACCACCTGTCTTAGCGTTGACTGCTACCGCGACCGCTGAAGTCACAGCCGATATCGAAAAACAACTTGATCTCGGAAAATTTCAAGTGGTGAAGACGGGTATTTATCGACCGAATCTTCATCTTGAAGTCAAACGAGTTACAAACGAACGCGAGAAGCACGAAGAGCTCATTCGCATACTCAATGAACACGACGGCGCCGGCATCATCTACGCTGCGACTGTTAAAACGGTTGAGGCGTTGACAGATTGGTTAAAAGCTTTCGATTTCAAAGTCGAGAAGTATCACGGACGAATGAAAGCAAGCGATCGCAAGCGGAATCAGGACGCATTTATGAACGATGAACTGAAAGCGATCGTGGCGACAAACGCCTTTGGAATGGGCATCGACAAACCCGACATCCGTTTTGTGGTTCATTATCAAATGCCCGGTTCGCTGGAAGCGTACTATCAAGAGGCGGGTCGCGCCGGTCGCGATGGTGAGCCGGCAACGTGCAGCTTGTTTTATCAACTAGAAGATCGACGCACGCACCAGTTCTTTCTCGGCGGCAAGTATCCGAAGTTCAACGACATTCTCGCCGTGTATCAAACGCTCGAGACACTGGAGTCTCCAGTTACTCTAGCGACTCTCCAGGAACGGATTGATACGTCGAGTGATGGCAAGGTGCGCGTCATACTGTCTCTGCTGAAAGAGTTGAAGATCGTCAGAGAGTTGCGCGGCAGTAAGTTTCGCCTGTTGAGAGTTGACGTAAAGCAACGCGAACTTGAAGAGCTCACGCGCATGTCGGAGGAAAAAGTTGAAAAGGACAAAGAGAAGTTGGAGCGGATGATGCAGTACGGGCAGAGTGCGATGTGTCGTTGGCAGCTCCTGCATGACTACTTTGGAAAAGAGATGAAAGATGAGCGCTGCGGGAAGTGTGATAACTGCGTTCATCCGCTGGAGGAGCAGATCGCATTGCCGGATCCTCAACGCGCGGCGGCGTATTTTTAGCGATGCTTGATTTGCTCCAGTGGCCCGCCATGGTAGTCACCGTCGTTGCATCGTGGATGGTTGGCTCGCAGAGAAAGTTCAAACGCAACTGGGGATTCTGGCTGTTCCTGTTGAGCAACGTGCTGTGGGTCGTATGGGGATGGCAGGACCACGCCTACGCACTGATCGTTCTTCAACTCTGCCTCGCGTTCATAAACATCCGCGGCGCTTGGAAGAATCGAACCTCCTGACTCTCGCTAGTCCTCGTCTCGAATCCGCGAACGTTTGCGCTCACCGTTACGTATGCGACTTTGTGTCCTTTTTAGTCACACCGCATGAGCTGAGCTCCGCATTTCGCGACGCGGGTACTTTGCAACAAGGTACGATTCTTAGCGTCGAGATCACGGAGCGCATGCAAACACCAATTTCAAAGTTATGGTTCCTTGAAGTCGTCTACTCTCCGGACGCGTTTCCTCAGCTTCCGAATCGACTTTTATTGAAGTGGGCCCACGAGCAGTCAGCCGCACCCCAGCGTGGTGATCCGGAGGTTGTGTTCTATCGAGATCTCGCCCCGTTGCTGTCATCACCGCCGATGGTCCAATGTTTCGCGACAGCGCCGCGCACTAGCGCAGAGCGGTGGTTAATCATCGAAGACCTGCGTTCCACTCACACGAATCCACCCTGGCCCGAGCGTCCCAGCGACATAGAGGTACACGAGGCTGTGGCTGTGCTGGCCCAGATCCACGCGCGTTGGTGGGAAGTGCCGGCACTTGGCTCGACGATCGGAGTTCCGCACACGGAAACGAAACTCCGGACGATGGTCCATGGCTTCAGGGATCATTTGCCCGCTTTCTTTAACGAGCTCGGAGACGATCTCCCGCTGTCCGATCGCCAGGTGCTCGAAGCAGTATTCAATTCCTCTCTTCAGCCATGGCTCCGGCTCGTGGATCCACGCGCGCTCACGGTTATCCACGGCGATGCTCATACGTGGAACTTTTTGTTCCCTCGCAGTGGACAGGGTATGCCGTATCTAGTTGACTGGCAGGTCTGGCATCTGGACCTCGGTGTACGGGATCTCGCCTTCATGATCGCTTTGCATTGGGACCGCACCGCACGTCAGCAACTTGAGCTTTCGTTGCTTCACCGCTACCACGAGGAACTGATCAAGGCGGGAATCGTTAACTACTCGTTCGACGATCTATTTCTGGACTATCGACGTTGTGCGGTGAGGAACCTGACCTTCCCGATCCTCTTCTGGTCGCGCGGCCTCCCGCGCTCAGCCTGGCGCAACCGTCTCGACTGCGCCCTCGCCGCATATCGCGATCTCGATTGCGCCGAACTCATTTAACGGGAACTCGCAAAGCCAGTAATGGGAACTCGCAAAGCCAGTAATGGGAAGTCGCAAAGCCAATAATGGGAAGTCGCAAAGCCAGAACACAGCGCCAACGGCGCGGAATATGATAGCCAGGGGCAAGCGCCGAACAACGTGAGGCGCGTCGCCCCTGGTTACTATGAAATAATTTGAACAGAGCACTGAAAGTGCGAAATATCAACGTCAATTATTCCGCTCTTTTAGAGCTTCATGTCATTGCGCGAATCTTACCAGGGGCGACGCGCCTCACGTTGTTCGGCGCTTGCTCTCATATTCCGCGCCGTTGGCGCTTGTAATAATGATTTTTATGCAAAGCTGGGTTGCAAATGACAAATTAGGTAAATTAGATATTAATCACGTAAAGTTGAGGGGTAATTACCTAATCGCACCGAAGCTGAGAATCGCCCTCGAATGAATCACGTGAAATGTCGAGCTCAAGCCGTCGTCCACTGTCCGTATTGTTGTATGACTCTCCGAACAACTTTATGCGCCGCGATCATCATCGCCGCCTCAGCCGCAAGTGTTTTGGCGCAGGAGGCGAAAGCGCAGCAGTTCGAACTCAAAGATCTCAACGGGCGCAGCGTGCGGTTGAGTGACTTTCGCGGGAAGGTTGTTCTTATCAACTTTTGGGCGACGTGGTGTCCGCCATGTCGTGCGGAAATGCCGGACCTCGTGAAACTCCAACGCGATCACCGCAAGGACGGTCTACAAATTATTGGAGTGACTTACCCGCCCGAAAAGAAGTCGCGCGTGCGCAGGTTTGCAAGGAGCCTCAAAGTTAACTACCCTATCATCCTCGGCACACGTGAAATCAAAGATCGTTTCAGTTCAGAGGAAACTCTGCCTCTAACGATCGTCATAAACCGCAACGGCAAAGTAAGCGACATAATCATCGGCATACTTCTTCGCGAAGAGTTCGATGAGAAGATCAAGCCGCTGTTAATGAAGGACAAAGAAGGAGAAATGATCAATGCGAAGTCGAATCACTAATCTTATTGTCAGCAGTGTCCTGGTTCTGACGTTCGGCGTGATTACCGCCGCGGCCTTCACGAAGACTGTCACCATTAAGGTCGAAGGAATGAAGTGCGAGAAATGCTCTGCATCGGTTACCAAAGCGCTGAAGGCGACCGAGGGCGTTCAAGATGCACAGGTGAGCTCCGACAAGGGCGAGGCCGTAATCAAGTACGACGATCAGAAGCTGGACGAAGCCAAGCTGCGTGAAGTTATCAACAGCACTGGTTTCAAGGCCGTGGCAGAGAAGGGCCAATAAAACTGCTCACCGACATCGATGGTCCGATCCGCTCCGACCAGTACGATCGGAGCGAATCGACATCATCGAAATTTCATTGGCGCCCCGGTGGTGACACAGGAACAAGCGAGCCGAACAGGCCATGGTCTTCATGTGCCGGGCCGGCCGTGAAGAACAAAGTGGTTGTCAGCCCGTTTGCGCTGCTCGCGGTCGTGCCGTGACCGAACTGCAGTGCCCAAAGCCCGTCGATCTGAACAGGTGGTCCACCCGCAGAATGCATCAGACCAACAGCCTCGAACTCACCATCGGAAGTGAGTTGTGTGGGATCAAAGGCATGAATGCGTCCATCACCGAAGTTGCCGACGAGTAAGTCGCCGCTGAACCGTCCAAAATCAGCAGGTGCTAACGCCAGGCCCCACGGAGAATTAAGTTCACCTGCGGAAGCAACTCGACGGATCAAGTTGCCTGACGTGTCGTAGGCATCGACGAAACCGTTTCCTGGTCCAGCCACGTCGTCTTCCTGATCCTCATCCTGAAGTGCATAGGTTACATAAATCGTGCCGCCAATGTTCTGTATTCCAAACGGCGCAAATCCTGCGGGAATGTTTGGATCGGTAAAAGCTCCGGCGATAGTGACGGCATGAAACGAGCTGTCAAAAATGTCGACTTTGCCGTTATGGAAATCGGTGGCATAGAGCATGGTGCCGGCGGTCGCACTATCGATAGCGAGTCCTTTATAGATAGCTCCATGCGCCGGCGCTTGTGGGTTGGGGACAACGGTCACGATTGGAGCGCCCTTGAATGCAGAGAGCGTGCCGTCCTCGCTCGAGAAGATGAATCGTGCAGGACTCGGTGCGCCGACGCCGTTGTTCACGACGAAACCCGTACCGCCGTTGAAGACGACTCCGGTTGGATTGCCTTGCGCGCCACCCGCGCCCGGAACCGTGAAGGTTGCCTGAATCGCGTTAGTGGCGATGTTGAATAGCGTCGTTTTGCCTGTACCGTTATCTGCAATCCACCAGGGCGTCGTGGGACCTGCTACCAGTCCCCACGCGTTGACCACGTTGGAGTCGGTGTGGTCCGCTGGAATGAACCCATCCGAGAGAATGTTGTGTTGAGCATAAAACTGTGTTGGACCTGGGGTCGCGTGTGACGCCCAAAGGTTGGGCATATAGATGATCAAAGCGAGAACTATAAGAGCCATCATCGCCACAAAGAGTTTCGTTCTGTTTCTCATTTTGAGCTCTCCTTTCGAGTCGGTCTCTCGATGCATAGCTACACGTAAGGTCCGAACGTACGATAACGTACGACCCAAGAAGCTTCCGAGAAAGATGCCCTTCAGCGCATACTCGAAACGAGAAGCGCTTCAGCAGGTTTTAACTTGAGGGGGGTTGAACCGGGCGCAGTTTATCACGGCTCTTTGGCGTAAGGGAATAATGATCGCATGATTCGGATATGATTGACGGACCGCGATTGCCAGAGAGTTTTCTTTAGCCGCAGATCTTCGCGGATGAACGCTGATCGATATGCGAGTCTATCTACGTCCGCCAGTGGAGCGAGATGCCGCCGAGTTTACCTCGCTTAATCGACGCAGCACATCGCTTCATCGTGGGCTTGCATCGCCACCAAAAACCCATGAACAGTTTCTTGCTTTTTTGACCCGCGTCCGACAGCCTGCTTCTGTTTCTTTTCTTGTTTGCCGGAATGAGGATGATGCAATTGTTGGTGCGATCATGCTGCATCAGATCTTTCAAGGACCATTCCGCAGTGCTTATCTTGGTTACTTCGTCGGAGCGCCCTTTGCCAATCGTGGTTACATGACTGAAGCACTCCAACTGATGCTTCGCTATGCCTTCAAAAAAATCAAACTCCATCGACTCGAAGCCAACATCCAGCCCGGCAATACCGCATCGATTGCGCTGGTGCGTCGCGCAGGTTTCAGACGCGAAGGATATTCACCGCGATACCTGAAGATCTGTGGACGTTGGCGCGATCACGAACGTTGGGCCATCACTGTGGAAGACTGGAGAAGTCTAAAGACAGACTGCATGATGGGTGACGGATGTTAACATGGATTTCCGAGGAGGGTAGTGCCTTGGACAAAGATGATCTACGTCCACCTGTGTGGGTTGGACATGTGCTGATGGAGACTGACCGCCTCGATCAAACGTCCGAGTTCATGCAGAAACTCGGGATGAGGCGAGTCGTGCAACGACCGGAAGTGGCAGTCCTCGAATTACGCGGCGGCACGCACCTCGTTCTTATCGCTAAGTCACAAGTTACTGGGGGCGAAGCATCGTTTGATTTGATGGTGGAAGACATTCGTGCTGCCCACGCGAAATTTGTTGGGCTTGGATTGAACCCCACGCCAATCGAGAGAATCTCTCGCGAACACGAAGGCTTCAAGTTAACGGAGCCCGCTGGACATACTGTTACTTTCTATTCGAGCCACGTTTCCGGCCCAGTGTAAGTTCATGCCGACTTCCACTGATGCCACGGGTTTCCCGTGGAGTCTTCGATATGGCGATGAACGTGAATGCTCCACGGCTTCTTCGTCCCAATTTTCTGGATTAAACCCAATCTTTCGGATCGGGCAAGCCGCACCCGAGACCTCCTGATCCACGCTAAATCCTCAGGTTTTTGCGGAATTTGTGCGAACTCGTTGCTGGGCATGTGAGTTGCGATTCTCCGCCGCAACTCGAAACCAACTCCCCCGTTTCAAAGGGCTCCCCTTTACCGATCTTCGTTAACGAAAGGATTCTCACCGTGACAACTAGAGCAAATAGAATTTCCACTGGGTTTGTGAGGTTGTTTTTATTCCTCCTTGTCACCTTTTCACTGATGGGTAGTGCGTTGGCCCAAGCCGGATCAACCGGCGCGATTTCGGGAACCGTCAAAGACGAAAAAGGAGCAATCGTTACGGGCGCTTAGGTGGAGGTTGTTAATTCTACTACCGGCCTGACTGAGCGAACCACAACCAGCGACAGTAATGGTAACTTCGGCGTTACACAGTTGCCTCCCGGTACCTACAAACTGGTAGTTACTGCGAGCGGCTTCTCGAAAGTCGAATTGCCGGACGTTAAAGTCAACGTTACTGAAACCACCACAGTCAACGTCCCTCTTAAAGTCGGACAAATCAGCGAGACGGTAACCGTCACGGAAGCCGCATCTCAAATCCAACTAAACTCCGCAACCACCGGGCAGACTCTCCAGTCAACCACGATCAATAACCTGCCCCTGGCCACGCGCAACTTCCTGACGTTGCTGACACTGTCCGCCGGCGCGAATACGGAAATGTTTCAGTCCGATGCGCTCGGTCGCGGAGCAGTCACGATCAACGTCAACGGTCAACGTCCGGTCAACAACAATTACCAACTCGAAGGCATCAACGCCAACGACATTAACCTGCCCGTTCTTGATAACGTCCCTCTTCCGAACCCGTCAACGGTGCAGGAGTTTAAGACTCAGACTTCGCTTTACGACGCTTCACAGGGAAGAAATGGTGGCGGCAACATTCAAGTCGCACTGAAGTCCGGCACCAGTGAATTTCATGGTGATACGTTCTTTTCCTGAGAAATGACAAACTGAATGCCAACGACTTTTTCCGGAACCGGAATGGTCAGCCGCGTCCGAGATATCGCCAGGGCGTCTACGGCGCGTCCATTGGCGGACCAATCTGGTTACCACATTTCGGCGAAGGCGGAGACGCTCTCCAGAGCACTCAGAATCGTCACTTCTTCTTCTTCAATTACCAGGGCACACACGCCGCATCGGGTACCGCAGCGGGAACAAACTTCGCGACCAACATTCCAGTGTTGCCGACTAATCGATCCGAAGCCAATCTGATTGCGACCTTTTTCCCCGGTGGACTGCCGTTGGGATTCACGAATCTCAATCCTGTTGCGCTCGCGTCTCTCAATCTGCCGGGAAACAAGTGCCCCGGTTTCGGTGACGCCTTCTGCATACCAACCGTAGCTCCGAACGCGGGTAATGGCGCCGCAGGGTTTCATGGTCCAGGTGGCACGCTGAGTCTTGGCTCGCTAAACAGAGCCGCGCTCGGCACGTTCAAGGACAACCAATTTACAATTACCACGGACCATCAGATAACGACGAACAACAAGCTGTCGTTCCGGTACTTCCAATCGACGAACGAAGCAGTTCGTCCATTCGGCACCGCCGGAACACTTCCATTTACACAGTTCGCGCCTGGCAGAAACAAGTTCGTGAAGGTGGGTTTCACAAGCGTTCTGTCTCCCCACTTTGTTAATGACTTCCGGGCAGGGTTCAACCGCTTCTTCTTTGCGACTGTTCCCACTGAGCCGATCTCATTGAGTGACATCGGTGCTGTTCGCGGCAACTCGGGCCAGTTTCCCGGAGCATACCAGGCCATCGTGACCGGATCGTTCAGCATTGGACCAGGCGCAACGACGATCGAGGCGGCACGTTCAATACTTTCGTTCTGGGTGACGATTTCTCCTGGAGTCGAGGAAGTCATCAGTTCCGTTTCGGAGGTGAGGGAAGTTACTACCAGTTGAACCGTTTCAATAACTTTGCCGCGCGCGGTTCAGTGACGTTCGGCAATGCGACCGGACTGGTTGGTTTCCAGAATTTCCTGCTGGGACGCGTAACAACTACTCAAGGCCGGGCCGGATTCTCGACTTTCTACTTCCGCGCCCTGGACCATTCGTATTATGTGCAGGACGATTGGAAGTTTAACCCGCGCCTGACTTTCAACCTCGGTTTCAGACTCGAAGGTTTGAGCATAGCTCACGAGAAATTCAACTTCCTTTCTAACTTCCGCGGTCTTGGCGATGGCGAACCACCGCCGCTCGCGATCATCAATCCGGAAGACACGCCGGTGGTTGGTACTCCCGGAGTCAGCCGTTGCACGATGTTGAAGTGCTTTAAGTTCTATCCAGCACCGCGCTTCGGTTTTGCCTATGACCTCTTCGGAAATCAGAAGACGGTCCTTCGCGGAGGTTATGGTGTTTACTTCCAGAGAGTTTCGAACCAGTCGCTCTTGCAAACCTCTGGTGGTTCACCATTCTCACTGGACTTTAGTGCGGCGCCATTTTCGGTGACTCCGCAGAATCCGTTCCCGGGCATACTGCCAAACTCTGCCTTCCCCTTGTCGACCGTAGCCAGAGTTCCACGCTTAACGGCGTTCCTGGCGGACGGAACTCCTGTGTTCGACAGTCCGAACGGCGCACCGCTGGGCGGATTCCGTTTCTTCCCCGAGCGTGATTTCGTTGCTCCTTACGCACAGCAGTGGAACATGACAGTGCAGCACCAACTTCCCTGGAGGATGGTTGCCGAAATTGGCTACGTTGGAACAAACGGCCGCCGGCTCATCGGAACTGGCGCTCCGGTCAACCCGGGCCAGTTCTGCACTATCGCAACGCCGTGCGTCATTCCCGCTTCTCTCGCAAGTGACGTTTCTGCCGGCGACATTCCAGCCGGTACTCCCGGAATCGCCAGAAACAGCGACGGCAGCATCACGATCACGCGCAGCTATGCCGAAAACATAAACGCACGCGTGCCACCGCAATATCTCGGGCTGGCTAACAGCCGGCTCTTTGCGCAGACGCAGAACGGTTTTTCCGCATACCATTCGCTGCAAGCCACGCTGGTCCGTCAGTTTTCTGACGGTATCTATTTGCAGGCTGCTTACACCTTCAGTAAGTCGATCGATAACGGCTCAGGCTCGAGCTTCACTGACGAGCTGAATGGACTTCTGGATATCGGCGACCTTCTAAACGCCAGGTCCAATAAAGGCCTTTCAGACTTCGATAGAACGCACCGCCTGGTCATCAGCTACAACATCGAGCTACCGTTCGGTAAGTGGCTGAGCAGTTGGCCACGCAAGCTCGTTGATGGTTGGTCCATCAATGGCGTAAGCACATTCCAGTCAGGCACTCCATTCCTGATTGCCGACTTTAGTGCCTTTACGCTGCAAGACACGGACTTCGTCAACGGCAGTCGCGCGACACTGGGATCAGGTGCGATCCTGACATCCGGTAGCGTCACTGATCGGCTCGATAATTTCGTCAATCTCGATGCGTTCATTGTGAGTGGACGGTGCGTTAACACAGGATGTTGGGCCAGTTGTACATGGATCTTAGTCAGTGGGAAAAAGCGGAAGGCAGTTTTCGCCAGGCAGTGAAAATTGATCCGAAAGCAATTTTGGCGTTGACGTCTCTGGGCGAAGTCTATCGGCGAGCGAAGAAATACGACGAGGCGCAAAAGATACTCGAAGAGGCGTTAATGCTCGATAACAATTCCTGGGAAAGCAACTTCACTCTCGGACGTATTTACTGGGAGAAGAAAGATATCGCGATGGCGGGGCGGTACGTGGCGCGTTCAATCGAGCTGCAACCGAACGTTGCCGAAGGTCATTTGCTGGCGGGAAACATTTTCATGCGCGCCGGTCTGCCTGACAACGCGCTGATCGAATACGAGGAATACCTGCGTCTCGCACCTAAGGGCGAGTTCTCCGCACAGACGCAAACCTTGGTTGATAAGCTGAAGAAAAATCAACGATCCAAATAACCCCTCCGCGCTTGATCGCTAAAGCCAGCGCCAACGGCGCGGAATATGGTCTGCAAGCGCTAACGAGGCTGAATATGAAGCGCCAACGGCGCGGAATACGGTGTGCAAACGCTAACGAGGCTGAATATGATCGCTAATGCCAGCGCCAACGGCGCGGAATATGACAGCCAGGGGCAAGCGCCGAACAACGTGAGGCGCGTCGCCCCTGGTTAACAACGCAAGATAGCCGTGAAGCTCTGAAGGAGCGGAATAATTGACATCGATATTTCGCACTTTCAATGCTCTATTGAAGTTGTTTCCTCGTAACCAGGGGCGACGCGTTCCGCTGCGCTTCACGCTTTCCCTTGGCTATCATATTGTGCGCCTTTGGCGCTCAGTTTCGACTCTTTGTGCAAAGCCAGCGCCGAGGGCGCGGAATATGATAGCTAGGGGCAAGCGCCGAACAACGTGAGGCGCGTCGCCCCTGGTTAACACCGCAAAATAGCCGTGAAGTTCTGAAGGAGCGGAATAATTGGCATCGATATTTCGCACTTTCAGTGCTCTATTGAAATTGTTTCCTCGACCAGGGGCGACGCGTTCCGCTGCGCTTCACGCTTGCCCCTGGCTATCATATTGTGCGCCTTTGGCGCTCGGTTCCGACTCTTTGTGCAAAGCCAGCGCCGAGGGCGCGGAATATGACAGCCAGGGGCAAGCGCCGAACAACGTGAGGCACATCGCCCCTGGTTAACACCGCAAAATAGCCGTGAAGCTCTGAAGGAGCGGAATAATTGCGTCGATATTTCGCACTTTCAGTGCTCTATTGAAATTGTTTCCTCGTAACCAGGGGCGACGCGTTCCGCTGCGCTTCACGCTTGCCCCTGGCTATCATATTGTGCGCCTTTGGCGCTCAGTTTCGACTCTTTGTGCAAAGCAAAATACCCGTGAAGCTCTATCATATTGCGCGCCTTTGGCGCTCAGTTCCGACTTTTTGTGCAAAGCCAGCCCTTCGCCAACTGCTTACATCGTTCTGAAGTAACGCATCAAAGACATAAATCCGAGGATGAACCTATCGCCCCATCTCGCGGCGAGCGTCCCAACAATGAGCGCGAATATCAGGTCTTCAGGGAAGGGACATCAGCCCCGACAGCGCGAGACCGGCCGCGAGAATAAAACCGATGATCACTAACTGGAAGGTTGCGCGGGGTGGTCCAGTACTGACATGATATGGACCTTCAACCAGTCAAATTGCAAAACACTAATTCCCGAAGGGGGTGTTGCAATGCAAAGCAAAGCCAGTATCGGCGGTCATCCGGTCCATCCGATACTGATTCCATTTCCGCTTGGTCTTTGGGTCACGTCATTCGCAGCCGACGTCCTTTTCTATTTTCTCCGGCATCCGACGCTGCTCGTGGTTTCTAAGTTCCTGCTTGCAGCCGGTTGCTTAGGCGCAGTTGCAGCAGCGATCCCGGGCATCATCGATTGGCTGACAATCAAGAACGGCGAGGTGAGGAAAGTCGCAAACTGGCACGCACGGCTCAATGTCATTGCGCTGATCGTGTTTGCGATTAGTCTCTTCCTGCGAATGAACAGCTACAGTCACTTCGTCGGCCACCGGCTCACTATTCCGTTTCTGCTTTCGCTCCTCGGCGTGATTCTGATCGCGATCTCAGGTTGGCTCGGTGGCGAGCTCGTTTTTCGGCATGGAGTGGGACAGACGCGAAACGGAGAGAAACCCTAACAGTCGTTTACTTGCGCGAGTTGGGTCTGCGGCAGCCGAGATGCTATACCTTAACCTGTCTCCTGTGAGCTACTGCATAGAAAGGGGAAGAAGATGAAACAGGTGAAGTCAAGTGTTTTCGCGTTGATTTTACTCGCGAGTCTATCAGTGCCGGCTTTCGCGGCACGTCACGATAGACATCGCTGCACCGATCACTGCGCTGACTCCTACAGGGTGAAGAAAGACGCCTGCCGTCTGATACCGCTCAAGCACGAACGCAAGATTTGTGAACGACGAGCGAAAGAAGCGAAAAACGATTGCAAGCACAGGTGTCACTAGCGCTGACACACTCGCCACAAATCTCTCCCCCACTTCAGAACTTCGCTACGATGAACGTTCCGCGGGCGCTTGCACTGTCTGAAGCGTGCGCATGACCGCATCCATTTGCCCATCGCGCTCACGCTGTTTACGCACCAGTTCTTCAAGCATCAGTTCACTCTTCAGATTTACTTTAAAATCCTGCTCAGCCGCGAGTCGATCTTTTTCAGCCGCACGATTCTGCGACATCATAATTACCGGTGCTTGAAGCGCGGCGAGAGTCGAGAGCAACAGATTAAGCAGGATGTAGGGATACGGATCCCATTGCGCGCCATTTTCGCCGTGCCCGAAGCGCGCCAGCAGAATCGAGTTGGTCGCCATCCATGTCAGTAGAATGCCACCGAAGATGAAAATGAATGTCCAGGACCCACCAAATGTTGCTACTCGATCGGCAATTCGCTGCCCAACCGTATATTGCTCCGCCATCACTTCGTTGATATTTCGCGATGCACGTTGAGCCACCAGTAAATTCGTTTGGCGGAGGCGCGCGCCGATCTCGCAAATGACATCGATGGCGCAATCAGGATGTGCCATTAAGAACTTCTGAAAGTTGTCGCTGCTCAGTCGGTGCAGGTGTGTATCGACAATGGCTGAGGCACTGCTCGAACGCTGACCACGATCGAGTACTGACAGTTCGCCAAAGAACTGGCCCGGGGTCAACTCCGCCAGCGTGACTTGCTTTACATCTTCATCAGTCACCCAGATACGGACAGAGCCTTCCTCGACCACGTACAGTGCGTCGCCCGCGTCGTATTCATGAAATATAACGTCGCCGGCTTTGTAGTTAACCTGCTCGACATCCTCGGCCAAATGCTCAAGCTCATGAGGTTCGAGACGCTGAAACAACGGAACTCGCGCCAAACTCTGCGCTTCATCGCTCAAGTTTGAATCGTCTGACATTGCAGGGTGTCCTTTCTGTTCCGCTCTTAGAACCGCAAGCGGTTTAAGAATTCAACATTAATTGCAAATGGGTCGGTCGTCGGCTGGTTTTGTGTAATGGTTTCTACTTCCTGGACCAGCTTCAGCACGGCGCCGCCCAAGTCCGTATCGTTTGAATTAATCTCGATACAATCCGGCGAATCAAATGGCGTGATAAACAAGTAACGCGGCACGTTGCTGGACATCGGCGCGGCAGGGCCGAGAATTAAGAGATGGTTATCCAAACGTGCATACCGGTGAGCGGAGCCCAACTGTCGCTCCCAGTGTAATTCTTTTTTTTCGGTTAAAGTGCTGAGCTGATCGATGAAGCGCCGCAGTCGATCAGTTGTTGCTGCATCTCGTGTCATTGCGATCTCCTTCATCCTTAAAACAGTTGACACTACCTGTAATACCTAACATGTTTCCGGCCCGAGAACTCAACCTCGAAAGACCTACCAAAATCCTTGATCGGAGGACCCTCAATGAAAGGCTTGGCGCTAACGATTCTACTCTCACTAGTAACTATTTCGACAACAATCCTGTCCAGGCGCAATGTCCCACGCCACGGGCAGCCGACGACGCATGTCAAGCTACGCGCAAAGAATATAAGGAATGATTCGGCTACCAGGGGCGAGGAAGCCCAAAGGACCCACGCCGCAAGTCGGAATAATGATTCATGGTGCAATGACCGATTTCCCGCTGACTTGCCATGCTCTCGAGTGTGTTACGAAGTACGCGGGCGATAACAGTTTATGAAGCTCCTAACGGCAGCGGTTTCGGACTGCCTTGCAGTTGGACCGGCAACTCCGGCGCGCAACAAATCTTGTCCAAACGCTTACGATCTGACTGCATCGCGGGATCGTTCGCCAACCACTCGCGCACCTGCGCCAGCACTTTCGCCGCGTTCTCATCCTTCGGCGTCGAAATCCGGTAGTGCATCCAGATTCCTTCGCGTCGCGCCGCGACAATACCCGCTCGACGTAAATAAGCCAGGTGCCGGCTAATCTTTGGCTGATTCGTTTTCAATATCTCCACGAAAAAACAAACGCAGACTTCCTGATCGCCAATGAGGTTGATGATTCGCAGTCTGGTTGAATCCGCCAACGCCCGAAAGAACAACTCACGATCGAAAGGTTTTTCTTTCCTTGTCATAACGGACTAAATCGTACCACAACACATGCGGCTTGACATATGTCTGCGCCTGGAGGATACTGCGTTACATATGTGCTTGTGCGTATGTATATCAGGAAGGAGTACTTGAAATGCAGAAGGAACAAAAACCGGTTCAGGCGCTGAAGGCGCATCTTGCGTTGAACGTCAAAGACGTGGAAGTGAGCCTCGAGTTTTATCGAAAACTCTTACGCATTGAACCGAGCAAAGTGCGAACAGGTTACGCAAAATTCGACGTTCAAAATCCACCCTTAAATCTGACTCTGAACCAGCACGTTTTTAACGAACGTGGTGCGCTCTCGCATCTCGGAATTCAGGTGGCGTCGACGGACGATGTTCTCGCCATTCGCGAGCAGTGGACCGAAGCGGGTCTGTTAACGCGTGACGAAATGCAAACGAGCTGCTGTTACGCACTGCAAGACAAGACGTGGGTGCGCGATCCCGATGGCAACGAGTGGGAAGTGTTCGTGGTGCTCGAGGACAATCTTGCCGAAACTGTGCCTTGCGAGTGCTGGACAGCCGAAAGCGCGGCTGCGTGCTGTGCGCCAACACCGATTGGAGTCACGAATGCATCAGCCGTTAGCGAGGCGGGTTGTTGCTGAAGCGTTAGGGACGTTTTTCCTGTTGGCCGCAGTTGTTGGGTCGGGCATCATGGCTGAGCGCCTCGCAAACGGAAACACAGCCCTCGCCTTGCTCGCCAACGCTGCGGCTACAGGAGCCGTTCTTATCGCTCTGATTATTAGTTTTGCGCCGCTATCGGGCGCGCACTTTAATCCAGTCGTGACGCTCTCTTTTGCTTTGCGTCGCGATTTACCCTGGCAGGTGGTTCCTTTCTATTTGCTCGCGCAGTTTGTGGGTGGAATGGGCGGCGTGATTGCAGCAAATCTGATGTTCGGTTTACCGGCGGTTTTTATATCTAGTCACCCGAGAGCGGGCATGGCCCAACTCCTCAGTGAATTCATCGCGACACTTGGATTGTTGAGTGTGATTCTTGCAGCCAGCCGCTCAACCATCGCTGTTGTAGCGGTTGCCGTAGGTGCGTACATAAGCGCGGCCTACTGGTTTACGGCGTCGACGTCCTTTGCGAATCCGGCAGTTACCGTCGCTCGTTGTTTGAGCGATACCTTTGCAGGAATTCGCCCGGCTGATGCGCCTGGTTTTGTTCTCGCTCAACTCGCCGGCGGTATCGCTGCAACAGTCTTGTTTCAATGGTTGATGCCGTCGCGAGATAATTAAGAACAGGCAATATGGAAAACAAACCGTACAAATTTTTGTTTCTGTGCACCGGCAATTCCGCTCGCAGTATCTTTGGCGAATACCTCTTGAGACATCTGGGCGGATCGCGCTTTCAGGTGTTCAGTGCCGGTTCGTTTCCCACGGGCAAAGTCAATCCGTTCGCGATTCAGGTCTTGAAGGACGTTTACAAGATCGATGGTTCGGAAGCTCGGAGTAAATCGTGGGAAGAGTTCAAAGACGTCGAATTTGATTTTGTTGTAACCGTCTGCGACAACGCTCG
>Ga0070681_10002444_pt1 | contig 17011 bp, 9 predicted proteins | sample KBSC83BmetaG_FD_65650 | JGI IMG/M metagenome (GOLD analysis project Ga0070681, IMG submission 65650) | Corn rhizosphere microbial communities from Kellogg Biological Station, Michigan, USA - KBS C8-3B metaG | ecosystem: Host-associated > Plants > Roots > Rhizosphere | place: USA: Michigan...
CGACGCTCCCCGTGGGTGGAGCTGTTGAGCAGGTACATGTCGAGGTCACCGTCGCTGTCATAGTCGAAGAACACGGCCTGTGTCGAATACCCGGCGAACTCGAGTCCGTACTCCTTCGTTCGGTCGGTGAACGTCCCGTTCCCGTTGTTGATGAACAGGATGTTGTGGCCCTTTTCGCCGAGGTAGCTGACGGCGGACACGTAGATGTCGAGGTGCCCGTCGCCGTTGACGTCGGCCATCGTGACGCCCGTCTTCCAGCCATCGGGCGCGGCGACGCCGGCGCGTTCGGTGATGTCCTCGAACTGGTAGTTGCCCTTGTTCCGATAGAGGTGGTTGGGGCCAATGTTGGAGCTGAAGTAGAGATCGGGCAGTCCGTCGCCGTCGACGTCACCCGCCGCGACGCCACCGCCGTTGTAGTAGTAGAGGTAGTTGAGGATGTTGAAGTCGGGGTTCTCGGGCAGCTGGTTCACGAACGTGACCCCCGTGCTCTTTGGTGAGAGCATCTCGAACATTGGCGTCGGCCGCGTTCCACGCTGACACGCCGCGAACACCGCTACGCCGAGTGCAACGGCGATGCGCCGCAGCCAGCTGTCATCCCGAGTCGCGGGAGTCCGCGGAGCCGGCAGACGAGGGATGACACAGATCATAAAATCCGTCGTCGCATCATCCTGCGCTTCTCGGTACATTCAGTAGGAAGACTCTGGTCTCCAGTGACATACCGCGCCCGGCCACCACGCCTGCGAGGAGTTTCCCTCATGTCGTCGTTCTCATCACGTCGCCTGTTCTGCAGCGCGCTGGCCCTGGGTTTTGCATCGGCCTGCTCCAGCGGAGGCGGCAGCCGGCACAATGAGCCTGCGCCTGAAGTGGGCAAAGCAGGTCAATCGGTGACCGCCAAGGATGTGTCGAACACGCCCTCGGGATCGGTCGAGAAAACTCTCGAGGGGCGCTTCCCTGGTGTCGTGGTGCTCAGGACCTCGAGTGGCGGACTCTCGATCCGCATTCGCGGCGCGGCGTCGGTGAACGCGCAGGGCACCAACGCCCCACTGTACGTGATCGACGGCACTCCCGTCGAGGCGGGCCCTGACGGCGATCTCCCCGGGCTGAACCCGTACGACATCGAGTCGATCAAGGTGCTCAAGGACGCCGCGAGTACCACGATGTACGGGTCGCGCGGCGGGCACGGCGTGATCATCATCAAGACCAAACACTAGACCGCGAAGCGGACGGCGCGCCACTCAGCTTCCTGGCGCGCCGCGAAACACCAGCGGGCGGTCGTTGTTGCGGGCGACGACGTACAGCGCTCCGTTGCGCGTGCGCACGCGCTGAATGTCGCGTATCTGGCCGGGCACGAAGAATCCGCTCTGCGTGGCGGGGATGGGCTTGAACGTTCCTCGTCCGTCGCCCTTCAGCATGAGCCCGTAGCTCGAATGCATCGCGCCGATGTCGATCCGTACCTCATCGAGATTCCCGCCAATGAGCAAGTCGGTCAGCCCGTCGCCATCCAGATCGTGTGGGAGGATGCCGTAGACTGGCGCCAGCTGAGCGTCCCGCGGTAGCGGGATGAGCGTGAACTTCCCGCCGCCGTCGTTGCGAACGAGCGTCGTGGCGAACGTTTCCGCCGACTTGAAGATGGCGTCGACCAGCTCCGACTTCGGGAACATGTCCGCCACGGTCTGCGTCGCGTAGTCCTTGTAGGTCGGGTAACGCGCCTTGAACATTGGCAGCGCCTTGAGGAGCTCGTCGCGCAGCGCGAGCGGGTAGCTCACTCCGTGGTTGAAGCACGACACGATCTGCTCGGAGTAGCCATTTCGGTCGAAGTCCTTCACGTACATCGTGACCGGTTCCGTGGCGCTCGCGTGGCACCGCGAGTTGAACCCCGCGTTACCGACAATGAAGTCCACCTTCCCGTCGGCGGTGAAGTCGCCCGCGACGATCCGGTTCCACCAGCCGGCGCTGTGCTCGAGGCCGGACGTGGTCATTGGCGTTAGGCGCCCGCCGCCGGCGTTGTGGAAGATCGTGATCGGCATCCACTCGCCGACGACCACGAGATCCTTCCGCCCATCGCCGTCGACGTCGCGCCAGACGGCGTCCGTGACCATCCCGACACGCGCGAGCTCCGGGGCGGAACGCGACGTCACGTCGGTGAAGTGCCCGCGCCCGTCGTTCTGCAGCAGCATGCTCTGCGGATTGGCACCGTACTTCCACGGCACGACGCGGCCTCCCACAAACAGGTCGATGTCGCCGTCTCCGTCGTAATCCTCGGCAACCACGTGAGAGCCGCTGCCTCCATCGGTCGGCAGACTGCCTTCGGCTTTGTGGAACTGGCCGTGCCCGTCGTTGAGGTAGAGTCGGTCCTGCAGGGCCGAGGCAAGCTCGCCGAACTCGCTGCCGCCGCTCACCACGTAGAGATCGGGATGTTTGTCGCCGTTCGCGTCGAAGAACACCGCGGCGACGTCTTCGGAGGCCGAGTCGGCGGCGAAGACGGTGGTGTTGCTCGGCGCGAAGCGACCGTCGGCTTGCTGGATGTAGAGCGCGCCCGGCTGGCCCTTCGCGCCACCGAAGTAGATGTCGTCGAGCCCGTCGCCGTTGACATCACCTACGGCGAGCGCGGGGCCTTCGGTGGAGACCATGCGCGGCATGAGCTGCTCACGGTCGAAGTCCGAGAACTGATTCTCACGGTGGATCCACCCAAGGCCGACTTGGTCCGTAACGTCAACCAAGAAAGGGGACCGCGATGAAGCGGAGGAAGCCGAAACGGCCGGATACTGTCCCGGAGGCCGAATATCCTTGGCCTTCGTGGCCTCAGACTGTCGAACCGTGATTCGTTTGTTCGTTGCCACACCGTTCAGGACGGTCTCTCGACCATCAGGCCATTCGACTCGCAGCGTGTCGATCGTTAGGCACGGCCCCACGCCGAACGTCAGCACGTAATCCACGCTCGACTGAAAGCCGCGCACCGGCTCGAGCTCCTGGACGAACTGCTCGCTCCCGCCGTAGAGCGTCACGCGAGTGCCGACAGCGAAGCGGTTCTGCCCTTCACCATCGAGCTGCACCTGGAGATAGTGGTTCTCCTTGTCCACGGTCCGGGCGTTGTTCCGGTAGATGAAGACCGGATCGTTGACGTTGTTGACCACGAGGTCGGGCGCGCCGTCGCCATCGAGGTCACCGTACGCGGCGCCGCTGGAGAAGCTCGGCGTGTCCAGCCCCCACGCTTTCGCATCGTTCGAGAACGACCAGTCTCCGTGGTTCCGAAACGCGAAGTCGGCGAGCTTCGTCGACGGCATGGCGTTGATGAGCTTCATGAAGTCCACCTTGCCCGCGCCAGCCGCCCGCGCGTCCTCCATCGTCCTCGCGTTCGCGAGGAACGCGATGTAGTCCTGCGACGTCACGTCGCGCAGGAGCCCGTTCGTGACGAAGATGTCCTTGTTGCCATCGAGGTCGAGGTCCGCGATCAGCGCACTCCAGCTCCAGTCGGTGCGTGACACGCCGGCCATCTGGCCGATGTCCGAGAACGTCGGCGTTTTTCCCGGACGCAGCGACGCATCGCCGTTGTTGTGCTGGAGCATGTTGCGCATGAACTGGTGGCCGTAGCCCGTGCGCACCTTCGCCTGGTAGACATCCCAGGTATCGAACGACGACGTCGTCTTGAGACGCACCTCGTCGTCAGGCAGCATGTCGGTCGTGTAGATGTCGGGCCATCCGTCGTTGTCGATGTCCGCGACGTCGAGCCCCATCGAGAAGTAGCTCGAGTAGGGCATCGCCTTCTCGAGCGACTCCGTGAACGTGCCGTCGCGGTTGTTGATGTAGAGGTAGTCGCGCTCGAAGAAGTCGTTCGACACGTAGATGTCGGGCCAGCCGTCGTGGTTCACGTCGGCCACGACGAGCCCGAGGCCGAATCCGACCTCACTGCCGAAAATCCCAGCCCGTGCGCTCACGTCCGTGAACTTTCCATTGTCGTTGCGATACAGCTTGTGACCGCCGTACGGATGCCTGACGTTCCGAAGGTTGCGGTTGTCGAAGCTGCTCACCGGCCTGGGTGAGTTGTTGATGATGAAGAGATCGAGGTCGCCGTCGTGGTCGTAGTCGAAGAACGCGGCCTGGGTCGAGTAGCCCTCGTCGGCGACGCCGTACTCACGGGCCATCTCCTTGAACCGCGGCGTGCCGTCGCTCGCGTTACCCTGGTTGATCCAGAGCTGGTTGGCGCGACTCTTCGGATCGCCCGAGCCGGCGCGACACAGGTAGATGTCGAGCCGTCCGTCGCCGTTCACATCGGCGAGCACCACGCCGGTCGTCCACGAACCCTTTTCGGTCTCGAGCCCTGATGCCTTCGTGATGTCGCGAAAGCGGAAGCTCCCGAGGTTGAGGTAGACGCGCGGGCCGTCCTGGTTGGACGTGAGTACGATCTCGGGGAGCGAGTCGCCGGTGAGATCGCCGATCGCGACGCCGCCGCCGTTGTAGAAGTTCCGGTACGTGAAAACGTTATGCTCCCGAGTCTCCACCAGCCGGTTCTCGAACGAGACGCCGGTGTACGTGGAGGGCAGTCGGGTGAACAGCGTGGTCCCGACCGGCGGCGGAGCGGCGTCGCTAGGGCCGCTGTCGGTGGCGCGCTCGCGGGAACAGCTTGCGGCGACGAAGCAGGACACGAAAAGCAGTCGCCGGACCACACACGCCATGGATGATCCTCAGAACAGCAATTGAACCGCAGAGGACGAAGAGGGACGCCGAGAGAACCTCCGCGTTCTCCGCGTTCTCGGCGTCCTCTGCGGTTCATTCCGTTTTTGCCGTAAGTTCCAAACCATAGGGGGAGGGCATCACCGCCCCTCCCCCTATGAGGTAATCCATGTCGCGCGGCTGCGCCACGCGACGCGATGGGCGTCAGTAGCCCGGGTTCTGTGTCAACTTCCCGTTGCTCTGAATCTGCGTCGCCGGAACCGGGAACAGCACGCGATAGGCTTCGCGCTGTCCCTTGAACTCTCGGGCGTCCGTGTAGTGCCCGAACCGAATCATGTCCTGCCGTCGCTTCATTTCGGCGACGAACTCGAACAAGCGTTCTCGCAGAAGGTCGTCGGTCGTGAGCGAGGCAAGCGGCTTCGGTGGGTTGAAGGCACGAGCACGAACAAGGTTCACGTCCGCGAGGGCCGCGCCCGTGTTCCCAAGGGCCAACTCCGCCTCGGCCCTGATCAGGTACATCTCGGCGAGCCGGAAGTACGGGAAGTCGTTCGGCATGGCGTCGCCGGCCAGCGCGTTAGGCAGCGGCGGGAACTTGTTGAACCGAACCCCCTCGCCCTCGCCAGCCGATTCGATGTTCCCGATCGACGGTGTGAAGACGAGCGGATTTCCGTTGCGGTCGTTGACCAGATTGCCTGTGTTGAAGCTGCGCTGCGGCCCCACGAGCCAGATCGAGTCCCGCTTGTCGGCCGCGTGGTCGAACGCGTTGTACGTCTCGGCGATCGTCGCGAAGCCGTTCCAGGGGCCGCCACCGCCCGTCGACAGCTGGTTGTAGTGCAGCGTCCGCATCGGGAAGCTCTCGCCGAGCCCCGGCTGGTTCGTGTGCGCGACGACGAAGATGTTCTCCGGCGAGCCTTCGTTCGATATGGAGAAGTTGTCCTTGAAGTTCGCCGCCAGCGAGTAGTTGCCGGAATTGATGACGGCGTTCGCGGCATCGATCGCGGCCTGGCAGGCGTCCTTGCCTCCGGCGACCGTGACCCCGGCGCATGAGTTGTAGCCGGTGGCGTTGATGCCCTGATCCTTGGTGAAGACGCCGGCGTTGATGTAGAGGCTCGCCAGCAACGCGTTGGCCGCGCCGCGTGTGAGGCGGCCGTACTCTGACGCGCTACGCGTCTCGGGGAGGTCCGGCGCCGCCGCAATCAGTTCCGCCTCGACGAACTTGAAGACCGAGTCGCGCGAGACGCGGGCGGTCGCCTCGAGCGCCGTGCCCGTCACGAGGGGAACGCCACCGAAGAAGTCCTGCAGCAGGTAGTAAAAGAAGGCCCGCAGCACCCTGAGCTCGGCCATCGCCTGAGTGGTCGTCGCAGTGGTCGAGCCCTGCTTCTGGAGCACATCGATCATCAGGTTCGCCCGCGCGACGCCGCTGAACATGTCGTTCCAGCTGTTGTTCATGTCGGCGAGGGCCGACCCACTGTTCGCCGTCCACGTCTGCCGGTAGATCTCGAGCCAGCGGCCGTTGTCGAACCAGTCGCTGCCTCGGGTGGGGACGACCATCTCGTCCGTCGTGATCTCGGCCAGGTTGTAATAGTCGTTGAGCGGGTTGCGGAGTCTCGCGTACACCGATGCGATGCCGGCAATGAGCTCGGCGTCACTCTTGAACGCGTTATCCGGCGTGAGCGCGTCGTTGGGGACCTCGGTCAGATCGGTGCACGCAAGCGGCGGGAGCGCTACGAGCGCAGCCAGCACGGCACCGCGGCCGATCTGCCGGATCGATTTGGATAGAAATGAAGTCATGGATTCGTATCCTCAGAACTCGATCTGCAGCCCGGTCGTGAACGTCCGAGCGCGTGGGAAGGTGACGTAATCGATGCCGCGCGATGCCAGGCCACCGTTGACGTACACCTCGGGGTCATAGCCGTTGTAGCCGCTGAACAGGAAGAGGTTGTCGCCGGACACGTACGCCCGCAGCGTACGAGAGAACTTGCTCACCGACCGCGCATCGAACGTGTACCCGATCGTGATGTTCTGCAGGCGGACGAACGAGCGGCTCTCGATCCAGCGCGACGAATAGATCGCCGGCTCGCCGATCGCGTCGGGATCATTGAGGGCGTCCTTCAGGAAATTGCGCCCCTGCTTCACGTTGCTCTTGGTCTGGTAAACGAGCGCCGTGTTGTTGAACACCTGGCCGCCGAACTCGCCGCGCCACAGCCAGCTCGCGTCGAAGTTGGCCCACCGTCCGCTGCTCGTTAGGCCGAGCGTGAAGTCAGGATTCGCGTTGCCCAGGATCTGGTCGTCATCGCCCGAGGGGACCGTCGTCTCGCCGTTCACGCACTCGGGGCGCTCCTTCGCGCAGAAGAACACCTGCTTCCCGTCCGCGTCCACCTTGAGGAACTTCGGGCCGAAGAACGTGCCGAGCGGCTCGCCGACGATGATGCGCTGCGACTCACGGCCCGACTGTCCCTGACCGTTCACGTCGCCGGTGGCGATGAACGAGCGACCTTCGCCCAGACTCGTCACCTTGTTGCGGTCGACCGTCCCAATGAGCCCCACGGTGAGGTTCCGCTTCGAGGCCTCGAAGACGCGCGCGTCGAGCGAGAACTCCACGCCGGTGTTCTGCAGGTCCCCGATGTTCTCGAGGCGAGTCGGCACGACGGCCGGCTGCGGGACCGGGACCTCGAGGATGAGGTCCTTCGTCTTCTTCTGATAGAAGTCGACGACGCCGCTGAACCGGTCATTATTGAAGCCGTAGTCGATGCCGACGTTGATCTGGTTCGACGTCTCCCACTTGAGGTCGGGGTTCGCGACCTGCGTCGCGCTCAACCCTGTCGTGAGCGTGCCACCGAACGGATAGCGGGCACCCGGGTCAGCCTTGAGCAGCAGCTGCGTTCCATACGGACGCACCGCCTGGTTGCCCTGGATACCCCAGCCGGCGCGGAGCGCGAGGGTCGAGATGCCTAACGGCTTGTTCGACATGAACGACTCTTCCGACAAGCGCCACGAACCGGAGATGGCCGGGAACGTCGACCACTGGTTGCCTTCCGCAAGGCGCGACGACCCGTCGTACCGGAGCACGCCCGTGAGGAAGTACTTGTTCGCGTAGCCGTAGTTCGCACGGCCGAAGAACGAGACCAGCTTGCTCTCGTTGTCGTAGGATTGCGGCGGTGGCGCCGCACCCGCGACGCCGGAGGCCAGGCTGTTCCACTTGAACTCGTCGCTGACGAATTGCTGCGCCTCGACCGAGAACCCGTAATTGTCGAAGGAGCTGTACTCGTAGCCGCCCACGATGTCGATCTCGTGCTTCTGGGCGAAGTTCGGGTTATAGGTCAGGAGTTGCTGGAAGTTCAGATTCTGCAGGTTCGTTTCGGCCTGGCGGGCATACCCGTTTGTCGCCGCGCCGATCGCGTTGGCCCGCGGGATATAGGTCTGTCGCACCGATCCGCTGTAGTCGACGCCCAACGTCGTCTGGGCCGTGAGGCTTGGCAGGAGCGTGAGCGTTCCGGTGACGTTGCCCAGGACGCGGTTCTCGGGTGCGACGTCCGAGATCTGCTTTACCAGGGCCACCGGGTTACGCGCGTCCTGCGCCCCCGAACCTGTCTCGTAGTACACGGTCTTGCCGGTCGCGGTGTCGACCACCATGACGGGCCGAGTGGGATTGTAGATCGCGACGTTCGTGAAGACGCCGCCCGTGAAGCCGCCGCCGTTCTCGAACGGGACGAAATCGTTGTTCACGCGCGACGCGGCGAGGTTGAGCCCGATGCCGAGCTTGCCGCCGAACGTGCTGTGCAACCCGTTGAGGCGACCCTGATAGCGCTTCATGCCACTCGAGAGCACGACACCCTGCTGCTCGAAGTAGTTGAGTGATGCGCGGTACTTCGTGGCCTCGGTCCCGCCGGCGAACGCGATGTTGTGATTTTGCGAGTACGCCTGGCGCGTGACCTCTTTCTCCCAATCTGTGTTCGCGGTGCCGAGTGATGCCGTGGTGTTCGGATCGAGATTGCCAGCCGTGATCTGCTGCTGCACGAACGACCGGTATTGGTTGCCGTCGAGGTAACCGAGCTCTTTCGTTGGCGATGCGGCGGCGGCGTAGCCCTCGTACCGCAGGCCGGTCTGCGAGCGCGCGGAGCCGCGCTTGGTCTGGATGAGAATGACGCCGTTCGCGCCGCGGCTGCCATAGATCGCCGTGGCCGAAGCGTCCTTCAGGACCGTGATCGACTCGATGTCGCTCGGGTTGATCGTGTTGAGCGGGCTGCGCGGGAGCGCGGCGTTGTAGCCCACGCTCGGGCTGCTGGCGACCGTCTGCTCGTTCTGCAGCGGCACGCCATCGACCACGTACAGCGGGTCGTTGCTCGCGCTGATCGACGTGCCGCCGCGAACGCGGATCTGCACGCCGGCGCCGGGCTCGCCGTTGTTCGTCACCATCTGGACACCGCTGACGCGGCCCTGGACCAGCTGGTTCGGGTTCGCGATGACGCCTTTGTTGGCGTCATCGGCGTTGACCTGCGCGACGGAGCCCGTGATCGCCTCGCGTCGCTGGCTGCCGTACCCGGTGACGACGACTTCACTCAGCGTCGCCGCGACGGCGCTCAGCGTGAAGTCCACGGTCGCGGTTCCGCCGGCCGAGACGGTTACGGACGATTCCTGAGCGCCGAATCCGATGCGAGTGATCCGGATTTTCTGTGCACCCGTCGGCACGCCCTGCAGGAAATAGCGGCCGTCGAGCCGCGTGAGGCCACCGATCTGCGTGCCGACCACCTGCACCTGCGCATTCGCGACCGGTTGCTGCGTCGTGGAGTCCACGACTCGGCCTGAGACGCTCCCGGTGCCCTGTGCGCGCAACGGGCTGCCTAACGCGGTGCCGATCAGCAACGCTGCCACCACCCAACGTTCCTTCGCCATATCCGTCCCTCCCGGCTACGGGTGCAAACGGTGCCTCGCTCCATGGCGGCGCACCGAAGTCAGAGCTCAGCGATGCACGTCCTTAAAGGATTCACGACGGTCGATGGAATCGATTCCACAACAGCGCACAACTAATCGGTCCTGCCAGGATCGGGAAAGCCGCGTACTCACAGCGCCACGGATACTGCCGTTTGAGTACGTCGGTAATAACGTCAGGCCCTCGGGACCGCAAGAACCCACCGGCGGAGGTAGTCGCGGACAGGGTGAATGGTGGTTACCCGACTCCCGCCTCGTTTGCGGGAATCACATACTGGTGGGCATGACCCTCACTCTGATCACCCTGTTCGTCCAACTAGCGGCCATCGCGCCGAGGCCAACGCCTCCGGTGCTCGCCTTCCCCGAGGCGGGACTCGACGACCCCACGGCGTATCGCGGCTACCAGACCCGGTTCTTCCGGGATGCCGCGGGCAACACGCTCCAGGTCTACCTCGACTCTCGCTCGGGCCGCGTCGTGAATCTCTGGGCCGACGGGGAGAACGAGAGCATCGGCTTCACCGTCCGGTCCGCCGGCAAACCGACGACGCTCCGATGGGGCGGCAGAGGGGCGACCGTCGCATCGACCAGTGGAAACCACGCGAGCCGCTCACTGGAGTACCAGCTGGCCGCGAACGGGGCACGAGTCGATCTCGGTCTCTTTCTGCTCGGATCGATGCGGGTCGAACGCGACCTCCAGTACTCCGAGAAACACCTTGGGCCGTTCGTATCGCCGGCATTCCGACTTCCCGAGATCGATGGGATGCTCGGACGGATCGAGCGGCTCGAGCCGGCCGCGCGGTCGCGACATCTCACACTGCTCGGGGCGGACCAAGTGAACACGCTTCGCTCGCGCCTGCTTCCCACCATCACGACCACCACGAGCGACTCGGTCTGGACGGCGAGGATCGTCCAACCATCGCTCGATGCGAGAGATACGCTCTCGCTCGAGCTCCGCGCCGACGCGAAGGCGTTCACGGCGTCGCGGGCGGGCGACTCGATCTCGCTCCGCGCGAAAGCCGGGAGTCAGGTGCGGTTCTCGGTGCGCATTTCGACCACGGGCAGGACCCTCACGCCGCTCACACGCCAGGAGATTTTCACTCCGGCGTTCCTCCAGTTCCTGGCGGCGGTCCAGGACTCCGGCCGCTCGGGCGGCCCCGCGGCCACACGGGCGCGGTGGCTCGAGCGCGAGGTTCGCGGCGTCGAGCTGCTCTCTTCGCACGAGAAGCTCATGGCCGGTCTGCCGACGTACGCGACGTATTTCGGGCGTGACATGCTCGTGAGCGCGCTCATGATGCGGCCAATCTGGCGGCCGGAGATGTCAGAGTTCGCCGTGGCGAGCGCGCTGCGGAAGCTCTCGCCCACCGGCCAGGTGAGCCACGAGGAAGCGCTCGGCGGTCAGGCCGTGCGGGAGGGGGCGGCGGAATACACGCGGCTCGTCGACACCTATCTCAAGGACGCGGCCGAAGGCAACCGGGCCGCGGCCGACACGGTTCTCGAGCGCGCGGGCGTGGTGCTCCGCGACCTTCGCCGCACGCGCGAGAACTACCACATGATCGATGACGAATTTCAGCTGGCGGTGCTCGCAGGGCGCTGGCTCGCCGACCCGGCAGTCACGGCGGGGCACAAGCGGGAATTTCTCGCCGACTCGTCCGACGGTGGCGGCACTCGGCTCGCGCGTCTCGTTCGGGAGCTCGGTCTCGTGACGCGGATGACGGCCGCGTATGCCGCCGACCCGATCGCGACGAACCTGGTGTCGTTCGAGCCGGCCGACTCGGGCCGGTGGTCTCCGGCGAGCTGGCGGGACAGCGGCGCGGGATACGGTGGTGGGCTCGGGCGGTATGCCATGGATGTCAACGCGATCTGGGCACCACACGCGCTGGAATCGATCGGCCGCATCATCACGGCCCTCGGGTCGCTGGGCGTGTCGCTCGACTCTCTCGCTGCCACGATGCCGGATCTGGCACCTAACGCGCCGCTCGGGCGGTACGCGCGCGATGCGCAGGCGCTCCACCAGGTCGTCGAGCGATGGTATGGCGCGTCAGCCCATTTCGTCGTCAGACTCTCGCCGGCGGAGGTCAGGACCAAGGTGGCGGCGCGTCTCGCGGCGATGCCTGCCGACGAGCGGAGTCACTGGACTGGCGTGCTCGCCGAGACGAGAGCCGATCGGGATTCTCTCGTGTTCCTGGCGCTTGCGCTCGACGCGGGAGGAAAACCTCTCGGAATCGCGAACAGCGATCCGGCGACCCGCCTCTTCCTCGGCGAGCGTGAGACTGGTGTCGTGGTGGACTCGGTGTCGCTCGTGGCGTCACTGCGCGACGTGCGGCTGTTCGTTCGCCCGTATCCCGTCGGCCTGCTCATCGATCGCGTGGGGCCGGTGGTCGCGAACGATGCGTATGCGACGCCGGCGATCTGGCGGGCGTTCAGCCGCGATCGGTATCACAGCCCTTACGTCGTGTGGGGCCGAGAGGTGAACCTATTCCTGCTGGGCGCGGCGGGACATGTGTCGGCCGCGACCAGCCACCCGGCGTACACGCGGGAAGTGCGCGCGGCGATCGCGAAGGTGCGTCGCACCGTGGAAGCGTCAGGGTTCCGCAGCGAGTTGTGGAGCTACGCGGTGCGCGGCGACCAGGTCGTCGCGATTCGCTACGGCAGCGGGGCCGACGTGCAGCTCTGGAGCACCACCGACCTGGCGGTGCAGTTCGCGCTGTCGCGACTCGGTCGTTAGGCGTCCGTTTGGTCCGTAAGGGGTCAGATTCGCAAATCATCGTTCGAACGCACGAGAAATCGGGAGCGTCATGCAGGATCTCACCACGGGACCACTCACGCGGCACCTGTTGAAGACGACGGGCTTCATGCTCGTCACGATGGTGTTCCAGACCCTCTACTTCCTGATCGACCTGTACTGGGTGGGGCGCCTCGGGACGGAGGCCGTGGCGGCGGTCGGCGTCGCCGGGAACCTGAGCTTCATCGTGCTGGCGCTCACGCAGATGCTCGGTGTCGGGACGACGACGGTGGTGTCGCACGCCGTCGGGCGGAAGGATCATGCGCTGGCCAAGTTCCTGTTCAACCAGTCGCAGGTGCTGTCGATGGTAGCGGGCGTAGTGTTCCTGCTCCTTGGCCTGGCGTTGCGCTCCCCGTATTCCGCCGCGATGGGTGCGGACGCGGAGACGGCGAAGCTCTCGGACGCGTACTTGCTCTGGTTCATCCCGGCACTCGCGCTTCAGTTCGCGCTGATAGCGATGGGATCGGCGCTCAGGGCGACCGGCAACTTCAAGCCGGGGATGATCGTGTCGACGGCGAGCGTGATCATCAACATGGTGCTCGCACCGTTCCTGATCTTCGGGTGGGGAACGGGTCACCCGTTCGGCGTCGCGGGCGCGGCGGTGTCGACGCTCGTCTCGATCCTGATCGCGTGCGTCTGGTTCACGAGCTACTTCTTCCGCAAGGACTCGTACCTGCACTTCGACACCGCGCTCTGGAAGCCGAAGCTCACCGAATGGCGTCGGATGCTGGCGATCGGGCTGCCGGCGGGCTTCGAGTTCGGGATGATGGCCGTGTATCTGGGCGTGGTGTACGCGATCACGCGACCGTTCGGCGCGGTGGCGCAGGCGGGGTTCGGGATCGGCCAGCGGATCGTGCAGGCGGGGTTCATGCCGGTGGTCGCGTTAGGCTTCGCCGTCGCGCCGGTGGCGGGGCAGAACTTCGGCGCCAGGCTACCGGAGCGCGTGAAGGCGACGTTCAAGGACGCGTCGCTCATGGCGGCGGCGGTGATGATGCTGTTCGCGGTCCTGTCGCACATCGCGCCGGCGTCGCTGGTCGGCATTTTCACGAGCGACCCGGCGGTGATCACCGTCGGCGTCGAGTATCTCCGCATCGTGTCGTGGAACTACGTCGCGTCGGGGCTGATCTTCGTGGCGTCGAGCATGTTCCAGGCGATGGGTAACACGATGCCGTCGCTGATCGCGTCGGCTGTGCGCATCCTGCTCATCACCATCCCGGTCGTGGTGTTGGCGAGACTGCCGGGATTTCAGCTGAGCACGATCTGGTATCTGTCGGTGGCGGCCGTGATCGTGCAGTTAGCTCTCGCCATGTATCTGTTGAGCCGCGAATTCCGCGGCCGGCTGAGCTTTGCCGTTCAGACGGCGAAGGCGGCCTAGTGCGGGAGGGCACATGCGAACGCGATCGTTCTTACTGCTGGCGGCGGTGCTCGTGGCCGCCGCCGGATGCGGCGGCAGCGGGGGCAGCTACGGATCGGGACCGACCAACACTGGCGGGAGCACGTCGACGCAGATCGCGGTCAAGAACAATCTGTTCGACCCGTCGTCCACGACGGTCCCGGTAGGGAGTACCGTGACGTGGACGTGGTCAGCGGGATCCGTCATTCACAACGTCACCTTCTCCGACGGCCCCAAGTCAGCCGACCAGTCCTCGGGCACCTACACACGCACGTTCACCACGGCTGGGTCATACCCCTACAACTGCACGATCCATCCCGGCATGAACGGCTCGGTCACGGTGCAATAGAAAGCCCAGTATGGGGTCAGACTCCTAGTTCATCGTTGCAGCGCAGAAGCATCGGGCGCACCGCACCGGCATCGCGATCCGGAAAGAGGGGAAAGACTAGACCTAACGCGGATTTCGAACATCGATTTCGCCGATGTTCGCAGATTCGGTCCGTGCGCGGCGACGGCTCCGACGGCACGTCCGGTCTCTCATCCTTTTTTTTTGTTCAACGACCTCGGGAAGCCCATGCGTCCCGATGTCGGCTCATTCTCAATCCTGGCTCGTGGCGAGAGCCTTCTCAGGGCTCGCATCTACGACGAAGGCGGTGTTCGGATGCTTCGGGATCGGGCGGATCCGCCAGATCGCTTCGGGAGCCGATCGAGGATGCTGGCACAACGAGCCGGATCATTGGTGAACGACTTCGGTCGGAAGCATCCGCGCGATGCCGAGCCGGCTAGGCCCCCGGATTTTAGTTCTCCGATCGGCCACGAAGCTCGGAGGGACCCGCCTCGCGGAACCCACCCGCGAGCACCGCAACGGTGAGGCTCGTCAGCACGACCACCAGCAGGCCGCCGCGGAGGTTCGTTAGCTGTGAGACGAACCCGATGAGGGGCGGACCGGCGAGGAAGCCCGTGTAGCCGAAGACCGACACCGTTGCGATCGCGGTCCCGGGCGTCGTGCCAGGGAGCGAGCCGGCCCTGGCGAGCATGAGCGGGAACGCGACGGAGAACCCCGCGCCGACCGCGCCAAAGCCGACGATCGCCGCCCAGGAGCTTCCCACGACGAGCGCGACGCCGAGGCCTAACGCGGCGAGCACGCCGCCCCCGCGCACGAGCGGCATCGCGCCAAAGCGGAGCGTGAGCGCGTCCCCGGCAAAACGTCCCGTCGCCATCGCCAGCGAGAATGCCGCGTAGCCGGCGGCCGCCGCGCCGGGTGTCGCGCCGGTGACGTCGCGGAGGTAGAGCGCGCTCCAGTCGGCCATCGCGCCCTCGCCGAGCAGCACGCAGAACGCCATGGTGCCTAACGTGAGGAGGATGCCGCGCGGACGCGCTGGCGCGGCCTCGCCCGTGTCCACGTCCGCGGAGGCCGGAAGCATTCCGCCCGTGACGAGCACGGCCAGCACCCCGGCGATGAGCGCGGTCGTAACCAGATGGGTGGCCGGCCCAACCGCGTGGTGAGCGACGACGCCGCCGATGGCTGACCCGGCGAGGCCGCCAGCACTCCACAGCGCATGGAAGCTGGACATGATCGGCCGCCCGTACGCCCGCTCGACCGTCGACGCCTGCGCGTTCATCGCGACGTCGAGCGTGCCGTGACCAACGCCGAGCGCCACGAGCGCGAGGACGAGCGCGACCGCGTTCGGCGCGAGCGCCGGCAGGAGCAGCGTCGCACCGAAGATCACCGCGCCAACCCGCGTCACCGGCCGACTGCCGTAGCGGGTCACGAGATGCCCCGCACGCGGCATGGCCACGAGCGCCCCGACTGCGACGCCGAGCAGCGCGACGCCGAGCGCGCCCTTGCTGAGCCCGAGCTTCGCCTGCACCGCCGGGATGCGGACGAGCCAGTTCGCGGTGGCTGCGCCGTTGATGAAGAAGATTGCCGCGACCGACGCCCGCGCGAGCCTGAGCGAACGCTCGGTACCAGCGGCGTCTAACGCCATGTCGTCGATGGATACCGCCCTTTCCCCTACCGTCATCTCGGCCTAACGTATCCACCTCGTAGCCAAGATGGAACTCCGGCACCTCCGGAGGTCGCGGCCGTCGCCGAAGCGCTCGACTTCGGCTGGGGGAAGACGGGGCGAGATGCCTAACGACTGGCTGGGCCCGCCCGCACTCGAACAACGGGTCAGAAGTCGATGCGCGTCACGAGCCTGAACTGGATGCCGTCGAGGTTCTGGCCGTCAGTCGCCACGGCGATCTTCGACCAGAAGATGTCCGACCCGATCTGGAAGTCGGGGCGTCCGGTGTAGTACACGCCGCCCTGAACGGTGCGATACCCGCCCGCGATGTTGCCGGTCTTGCCGGACCCGCTCTGTCCTCGATAGCCAAGCGACAAGCCGACCGGAGCCTGGTGGCGCTTGGCGAAGTCGAAGCCGACGAGTGCGCCATAGGTCGTGAGCGACTTGTTCGCTGAGTTCTCGCGTGCCGCGCCCGGCTCGAGCTCGCCGCTCAGTCCCACCCACGGCGCGATCGCCCATGCCCCGCGGAGACCGACGGACCACCGGTTCACCGGGTAGCTATTGAGCAACGCACCTGACTTCGACTCCGGATCGTACGTACTGTCAGCCACCTGCTGGGCGAATCCAAACGGGTTCACGTCGTACTGCGTGTTGCTCCGGGTGTCAGCGACGGCGGACACCACGTACTTTTGCCGAGTCAAGATCGGAACAGTCGCCCCGAACGCCGCGCCGAACGCCGCGGACACGCCAGTCGCCACGAGCGACGGGATGCTCGTGCCAAGCCGGGCGATGCCGCCAGCGCTGACGCGCAGCGCGAGCCACTTGGCGACCGCCTGCTGATACTCGAAGTCGACGAGCAGAAAGCCGACGTTGCCGCTGAGGGACCTGAGCGTGTCGCCCGACAGGTTGCGCACGGGGACCTTGAAGCCGACGGCGGTCCCGCCACCGGTCGAGTTCTGGAAGAACGTCGTGGCGAATGGGTCATCGACGACACTCGACGGCATGAAGCGGAAGCCATTGAGGCAGCGGTGACACGTCGAGTCGCTCTGGCCCTCGGCAGTCGTGGCAGACAACGCAATGAGCCCGAGCGCGGTCACTATGAGGTGGGAGCGCATGCGACATGCATGCGCGCGTTCCGCGGCCCGGACGAGTGTACCTTGGCTTATCGCCGAATTGATGCTGGGTTGATGTTGGACGGCGCGTCAGACCGTCGCCAAGATTCACGTCGCG
>Ga0070681_10002446_pt1 | contig 17007 bp, 15 predicted proteins | sample KBSC83BmetaG_FD_65650 | JGI IMG/M metagenome (GOLD analysis project Ga0070681, IMG submission 65650) | Corn rhizosphere microbial communities from Kellogg Biological Station, Michigan, USA - KBS C8-3B metaG | ecosystem: Host-associated > Plants > Roots > Rhizosphere | place: USA: Michigan...
GACATGGTCAGGCTGGTCCGCGAGAACAGAATCGCCGAGGCGCGCGCGCTGCAGCGCAGGGTGACGCCGCTCGCGCGGTCGATCGGCGGCGGTTTTGGCATCAGCGGATTGAAGGCGGCGCTGGATCTGGTCGGGTACGCAGGGGGAGCGCCGCGGCCGCCGCTGCGCCCGGCGTCGAAGCAGACCATCGAGACGATCCGCGGTCAGCTGGACGCGCTGGGAGTATTGCCAATCCGGGTTTAGGTCTGGCGCTGGGCGGACCTGAAGGTCCGCCCCTGCAAAGCGACAGGTCCGTCCTTCTCCCGACGGGCGCTTCCGCGTTTCGATTCGACGGTCGCAGAAGCCCTACACTATCAGTGATGCGATCGCTGCTCGTCGCCTTGCTCGCTGCTGTCGCCATCGCGTGCGCGACGAATCCCGCCACTGGCAAGCGCGAAATCAACCTGATGAGCGAGGCGCAGGAGATCTCCGCCGGGCAGGAAGCCGATGCGCAGGTGAAGATGGAGATGGGCGTCTACAACGACGCCGCGCTCCAGCAGTACATCAGCGGCATCGGCATGAAGCTCGCCGGCCTGTCCGAGCGGCCGAACCTCCCCTGGCACTACACCGTCGTTGACACCCCCGCCATCAACGCCTTCGCGCTGCCCGGCGGCTACATCTACATCACGCGCGGCATCCTCCCATTTCTGAACGACGAGGCGCAGCTCGCCGGCGTGCTCGGCCACGAAACGGGACACGTCACGGCGCGGCATGCGGCGCAGCAATATACGCGTGCCGTCGGCGGTACGATCGGTCTCGTTGCGCTGGGCATCTTCGTGCCCGGCGCGCAATCGCTCGGCGGCGTCGCGCAGCAGGCGCTGGGCGTTCTTTTCCTGAAGTACGGGCGTGACGACGAGCTGGAGGCCGATCAACTCGGCGCGCGCTACGCGTCGCGCGCGCAGTGGGATCCGGCAGCGGTGCCGGAGATGTTGACGACGCTCGGGCGGCTCGACGAAGCGTCGGGTCAAAGCAAAGGCGTGCCCAACTGGCTCGAGACGCACCCCGAGCCATTGACGCGCGTGAAAGATATCCAGACGACCGTGCAGCAGCTCTCCGCCGGCCGGACCGACTTCGTGCGCAATCAGGACAGTCTCTTCCGCGCCATCGACGGCATCATCTACGGCGACAACCCTGATCAGGGCGTCGTGCGCGGCGCGACGTTCATTCATCCGCCGCTGCGTTTCAGTATCGATTTTCCCAACGGCTGGGACGTGCAGAACAGCCCCGATCAGGTCGTCGCGAAGGCGCCGGACGCCGAGATATATATGCTGCTGCAGCAAATCGAGATGCCGCGCGGCAACGGCATCGAGGACATCGCCCGCGCGTCGATGCAGAACGCCGGCTTCCGGATCCAGAGCGGCAGCCGCCAGCAGATCAACGGACTGGACGCGTTCATCGGCCTCTATCAGGGCCAGCTCCAGGGGCTGGGTAATGTGACAATGCGCGCCGCGCACATCGTCCACAATGGGAACGTTTACCTCGTCGCGGGTTTCAGCGCGCCCCATGTATTCGGTCCGCTGGACGACGCCATCCTTCGAAGCATCCGGACGTTCAAGCCGTTGACCGCGGCGGAAGCCGAAGGCGTGCACCCCAATCGCGTGGACATCTACGTCGTCCGCCAGGGCGATTCGTGGCAATCGATCGCGGATCGGTCCGGCGGAGTGCTCAAGCCGACAACGCTCGCGATCATGAACGGTGCGGAGCCGAACTCACAGCCGACGGTAGGACGACGAATCAAGATCGTGGTGGGAGGCTAGTCTGAAGGACGTGCGCCGTTATCTGGCGCGCGCTGCCGCGGCGGTCGCAGCGGCTGCGTTCGCGTTCTTCGCCTACGTGTATCTCACTCTGCCGGACGTTCGCCCCCTCGCGACCACCAATCCGAAGACCACCGCGTTCATGGCGCTGCGCGAGCGCGAAGCCGCGCAGCAGGGCCTGCGGCAGCGTCACTATCAGGTGTGGGTCCCCTACACGCGCATTTCCCAGAGCGTGAAACGCGCAGTGCTCGTCGCCGAAGACGACGCCTTCTGGCAGCACGAGGGGATCGACATGGAGCAGTTGAAGATCTCCATCCGGAACGACATCGAGCGGGGAAGGGCGATTCGTGGCGGCAGCACCATCACGCAGCAGCTCGCGAAGAACCTGTTTCTGTCGCCCTCACGCGATCCCGTGCGCAAGCTGCGTGAACTCATCATCGCGCGGCGGCTCGAGGCGGCGCTGTCGAAGTCACGCATCTTCGAGATCTATCTGAACGTCATCGAATGGGGCGACGGGATCTGGGGCGTGGAAGCCGCGGCTCGAAGTTATTTCGGTACGTCGGCGGCGGCCTTGACCGCGCCGCAAGCCGCGCTGCTCGCGGGCGCCATCATCAATCCGCGCATGTATAGCCCCGCGCATCCGAACACGCGACTGCTGCGGCGGCAGCGCATCATTCTGTCGCGCATGGGCGGCTATGTGCCTCCCACGACGGTGCCGGTCGTGAACAATGCGCCGCAACCCAGTGGCGTGAACCGCGACAGTGAAACGGCGGCGCCGGACGACGAAATCACCGAGCCCGCGCCGCAGTCCGGGGACGAGGGCATCGCTCCGCCCGAGCGCCCCGCACCTACGGAACCCTCTGAGCCTTCTGAACCTTCTGAACCCGCTGAACCTCTCGGTAACTAGCTGAGCCATAAAAAATTCATACAGCTGAGTGCAGTCGCACGCAGGCGATGCCGAGATCTGCGGTGAAAGGACAGCGGCGGTTCGCGACGGTTACGCATCCGCTTGCGCTTTTCGCGACAGGTCCCGCACAATAGGCGCGGCTCGTCGCTGTAACTCTTACAACGAAACGGCTTTGATCAATTACACCGAGCGCATCTCGCTGCTCATGGAGGACGTGGTGTCGCGCGTGCCGACACTGTCGTTCATCGACATGAGCAAGGTCCTGGTCTTCGCCCGCGGCGGCCGAACACACGCCGAAGGTGCTTACGCGACCTGCCATTGCATCAGCCTGCCCTCAAGCGAGCCCGGCTATTACTTCTGGCGCGATCGCAAAAGCGGACGCCTCACCAGACGGTCCGAATGGTTCGTCACGAAGTCGCCGAAGGTCACCATCGGGACGCAACCAATTGACTACATGATCTCGTTTGCGCTGCCACGCTTCTGCGATCAGCAGCTATCGCGCACACGTAAGCAGGTGCACTACAGCGGCGAGCCGAACTGGATCGCGAAGCTGGACACGATCATTCACGAGCTGTATCACATCGATCCCGCGCGCCCCGGCATCCGCCGAATGGAACGCGCGGACGGCACCGAATCGGCGAACTCTCACGGCGATCGTTTCTTCCAGGACGTCGTGGACATGGTCCGCGTCTATCTCGACACCAGACCCGATCCACAGACGTACGACTTCCTGCAGTATTCGTTCGCGGAGCTGGCCGAGACGTTCGGCGGCGTGGTGGGGACGACCTTCAGAACGTTTCCCTCGTATCCGCAGCGATATACCGAGGTGTTGAATCCGCAGCCGCCGGCGCCGGCGGAACTGGGACCATGCCGGCTCGACCCGCTCAAGACTCCGCGCGTCCCGACGCGCTTCACCGAGGATGACATCGTGGTGCGCGAGTTCCTTCCGAACACATCGCGCGGGCTGGTTCGCAAAGGCAGGTTCTGCGCCGCGTAACGCCGCGCGAGCGTTCCAGAGTTATTGGGTCGGTGTCGTCTCGTCCGGTGGCCATGAATCGACGCGCCGCGCGCCGACAAAGCGCTTCGACCAATACGACACAGTAAACCGCTCCACTCGCACCACGCCGTTCGAGCTCGGTGCGTGCACGAATTGATCGCCGCCGATCGCGAGACCGACGTGCGAGGCACCGCGGCTCACGGTCTCGAAGAACAGCAGATCTCCCGGCATCACATCGCGCAGCTCGATCTTCTGTCCTGCGCCGTATTGATCGCGCACTTCGCGTGGGAGGCGAATGCCGTGCTGCGCGAAGACCCATTGCACGAGGCCGCTGCAATCGAATCCGGACGGGTCGCTGCCCCCGTTCCGGTATGGGATGCCTCGCAGCATCATTGCGGTTGAGACGATCGCCACCGGTCCCGCGGGAGGGCTGATAACGGCCGGGCTGTCCGGCGCGCCAGCACCGGGTTCAGACGTCGGCGGAAGCGGCGCGCCAGGGAACGGCCGAGGACGCGGAGGACCTCCGCCTGTGGCGCACGCGGTCGCGGTGATGGCGATCAAAACGCAAAATTCAAAGTGCAGGATGCGAACTCGAAGCGTACGGGGGCGGGAAATCGCAGGCGTTGCGCCTGCGAACTCAGCGTTCAACGCTCGCCGCGTTTGCATGCGGCCTGGTGAATCCTGCATTCCGGCGTGCTCATTCTAACCGCGTAACCCCTTTTGTTACTTCAGGTTTGGGCATGCGGATTCTTGACACCCTGCCTACCGTCCTGCATCATGTTCATCAGTATGGAGCAAGCGCTCCTTCTGAACGCGTCGTACGAACCTCTCAAGGTGGTTCACTGGCAGAAGGCGATCACGCTCTGGTGCCAGGGAAAAGTGGAGGTGATCGCGCACCATGAGCGCGAGATAAGGACCGTTACGCTCACGTTCAAGCTCCCCTCAGTCATTCGCCTCCTCCGATTCGTCAAGATCAAGCGCCGGTTCGATTACGTGCCCTTCTCGCGGGCGAACATCTACGCGCGGGATAACCACACCTGCCAGTACTGCAACGACGCGTTCCCCACGTCCGAGCTGACGTTCGACCACGTGATTCCGGTGGCGCAAGGCGGCCGCAAGGACTGGGAGAACATTGTCACGTGTTGCGTGAGCTGCAACCGGAAGAAGGGCGGACGCACTCCGGCTGAGGCAGGCATGCGCCTGCAGCGGCATCCGCGACGTCCGGACTCGGCGCCGGCGATACGTATCACGGTCGGACTCCGCAACGCGCCGGAAAGCTGGCGCGACTACTTGTACTGGAACATGGAGCTGGACGAGAGCTAGCCGCACTACACTCACGAGAGTGGCTCCCGTCGTGAGCGCCGTCATTCCGAAACGCGCCGTAGGCCGCGGCCGCGTCACCATTACCGGTTCGGGCTTTCCTGTAGATATTGCGGAGGTAACGCTCCGGGACACACCTGCGCGCGTCGCCTTCGCGTCGAGTCAGCGTTTGGTGATCACGATTCCTGACGAGCTCGAAGGTGGACACAGCCCGGTGCGGCTTGGCGATGCGACGGTTGGCGAAGTGTCGATCGGCACCGTCTGGGCGACCGGCCTGCATCAGGTGGATAACCCGGTTTTCAGCCGCGACGGCAATCTGTTCGTCACCTACAGCGGTACGCGGGGGCAGGAAACACCGATTTCGATTTTCCGCGTCACGCCGTCCGGCACGCGCGAACCGTTCGCATCCGGCGTGGTCAATGCCACGTCGATGGCGATCGGGCCGGATGGAAAGCTGTACGTCTCAAGTCGCTTCGAAGGCGCCGTGTATCGCGTCGCGCCCGATGGCACACCGGAGCAGGTGGCCTCGGACCTGGGCGTTGCGTGCGGCATCGCGTTCGACGAGGAAGGCTGGATGTTTGTCGGCGATCGATCGGGGACGATTTTCCGCGTGCGCGATGGCCGCGCGGCCGCGTTTGCGGCGCTACCGGCGAGCGTCGCTGCTTTTCATCTCGCGATGGGCCCCGACGGCGATCTCTATGTCACGGCGCCAACCCTGGGCAGCTACGATCCGATCTACCGCATCGACAGAAAGGGGCAGGTCACAGCGATTGCGGCGTCACTCGGACGGCCGCAGGGTCTGGCATTCGGCCCGGATCGCAAGCTGTACATCATCGACGCACTCGCGGGAGCGAGCGGACTGCACCGCCTGGAGCCGGACGGCACGTTCACGCCGATCGTTGCCGGCGGGACGCTCGTTGGCGTAGCCTTCGGTCCGGGCGGCGAGCTGGTCGTCGCGTCGAATGAAACCGCCTATCGTTTCGACTAGCGCGCAGACGCCGAACCGCAGCCGACCACGTGTCCCAACTCTTTGCACGAAAACCGATCGCCGAGCTGCAGCCCGACGCCACCGCTCCGTACGCATTGAAGCGTGTGCTTGGCGCGGGCGATCTCATCATGCTGGCAATCGGCGCGGTGATCGGCGCCGGCATCTTCGGCGCGATCGGCACCGCTGCCGCCGGGCAGACCGGTCCAAACGGCGAGATCATTCGCTACGGAGCCGGGCCCGCCCTCGTCTTTTCGTTCCTGCTCCTCGGCGGCGCGTGTGCGCTGGCCGCGCTGTGCTACGCGGAGCTGGCGGCAATGATTCCGCAGGCGGGCAGTGCATACGCCTATTCGTACGCGACGCTCGGCGAGCTGGTGGCGTGGATCATCGGGTGGGATCTGATCCTCGAGTACGCCGTGGGCAACGTTGCGGTGGCGATCTCCTGGGGCGATTACTTCACGACGCTCCTGCGCGGCGCCGGCATTCACTTGCCGCCGTTTCTCACGACCGGATACCGCACAGCGCTTCTCAGCTCGGATCCGGCCGTGCACGGCCTGCTCGATGCCGCTCCTCGCCTGGCGGGCGTGCCGATGCTCGTGAACGTCCCGGCATTCGGCATTGTGATGCTGGTTACGTGGTTGCTGCTGCGCGGCGCACGCGAGAGTTCCACGGCCAACAACGTGATGGTCGTGATCAAGCTGCTCGCGCTCGGCCTGTTCGTCGGCGTCGGTCTGCTCAACATCCACACAGAGAACTACACGCCATTTGCGCCGAACGGATTCACCGGCATCCACCAGGGCGCCGCGATTGTGTTCTTCGCGTATATCGGGTTCGACGCGATTTCGACGGCCGCGGAAGAGACGCGGGACCCGCAACGCAACCTGCCGCTTGGCATCCTTGGCGGGCTCGCCGTCTGCACCGTCATCTACGTCATCGTGGGAGCGGTGCTGACCGGCATGGTGCCGTATCAGCAGCTCGCGGTCGCGGATCCGCTGGCGCGCGCGCTCCAGCTCGCCGGATATGCACGCGCCGGCTGGGTCGTGGCGCTCGGAGCAGCCATCTCGATGGCAGCCGTGCTGCTGGTGTTTCAGTACGGTCAGCCCCGCATCTTTTTCTCGATGGCGCGTGACGGCCTGTTGCCGCAGTGGGCGGCGCGGGTAGACGAGCGCACGCGCGTTCCGTACACGACTACGCTTCTCACGGGGATCGTCGTCGCGATCGCTTCCATGATCGGCGATGCCGCCGAGACGTATGACCTCACGAACATCGGGACGCTCTTCGCGTTCGTTCTGGTGTGTCTGGGCGTTCTCGTGCTGCGCGTCAACGAGCCGAATCGGCCCCGTCCGTTCAAGGTTCCCCTTGCCTGGGTCGTCGCGCCGCTTGGGGCGGTCGCCTGCGCGTTCGTCATGATCGGCCTGCCGCGTCAGGCCTGGGAGCGGTTCTTCGTGTGGCTCGTCATCGGCGCCATCCTCTACGGAACCTACGGTTATAGGCATTCGCGCTTGCGGCGGGCGGCCTAAGGCGGTCCCTACGAGAGCCCCGTACGAAGGGGGGCTTCAGCGGGCCCATCCCCGTACGTAGGGCCGGCTTCAGCCGGCCCATCGCGCTTTAACCGGCCCGTCAGCGGCTTCGCTCGCCTATCCGTTAAAATGATCATTTCGAAGTTCCGTCAGATTCGTGTCATAGGGATATGAGCCACGGCTGGATCGCGGTGCGCGGCGCCCGCGTTCACAACCTCAAGAATATCGACGTCGATCTCCCGCGGGATCAGCTGGTCGTCATCACGGGCCTTTCGGGGTCCGGGAAGTCGTCGCTCGCCTTCGACACCATCTACGCCGAAGGACAGCGGCGGTATGTCGAGTCGCTGTCCGCCTACGCCCGCCAGTTTCTCGAGCAGATGGAGAAGCCTGACGTCGATCTCATCGACGGCCTGTCGCCCGCCATCTCCATCGAACAGAAAACGACAGGCTCCAATCCGCGATCGACCGTTGGTACTGTCACAGAAATCTACGACTACCTGCGATTACTGTTCGCCAACATCGGCGTGCCGCACTGCTACAACTGCGGCCGCGAGATTGCCTCGCAGTCGCTGGAGCGGATTCTGGACCTGGTGATGCTCTCTCCGAACGACGCGCGCATCAATGTGCTCGCGCCGGTCGTGCGCGGGCGAAAGGGCGAGTTCAAGAAGGAGTTGATTGCGCTGCGGCAGCGCGGCTTCACGAAGGCGCGCATCGACGGCCAGTTCCGCTCGCTCGATGAGGACATCAAGCTCGATCGCCGCCGCAACCACAACATCGACGTGGTCGTCGATCGGCTCATCGTCAAGTCAGGCATCGAACGACGGCTGTCCGAATCGCTCGAAACCGCGCTCACGCTCGCCGACGACATCGTCGTCATCAATACGTATGAAGGTGGCGATCAGCTGTTCTCGCGTCGGCTGGCATGCGTCACGTGCGGCATCTCGATGCCCGAGATGACGCCGCGCGCCTTCTCCTTCAACTCGCCGCACGGCGCATGTCCGGAGTGCCAGGGCCTTGGCGCGACCTACGACTTCGAGCCCCGGCTCGTGGTTTCGGATGAATCGAAGTCGCTGCTCGGCGGCGCCATCGCGCCCTGGGCGCGAGGGGACCGCAAGCTCGTGAAGGACGCGATCGGCCGGCTGTCGCAGACCTTCGGCATCGATCCCGATGCGCCCTTCGCCAAGCTGCCGAAGAAGCATCGCGACCTCATTCTGTTCGGCCCTCCCGCCGGAGGCGTGAAGGGCGGTGTCAAGCTCGCGAAGCCGCTGCGTCGCGTGGACGATGGCGCGGACGAGGGTGACGGGGACGAGGAGTTCGAGCTGCCGAAAAAGCGTCGCGCCGAAGCCGCGTCCGCGAAGGCGGACGATCCGTTCGGCCGCGGTTTCGAAGGCGTGATCCCGAACCTGCGGCGACGGTACGAGGAAGGATCCTGGGCCGTGCAGGAGGACCTCGAGCCGTACCGCACCCTGCGGGAGTGTCCAACCTGCAAAGGCCAGCGGTTGAAGCCGGAGAGTCTCGCCGTGCGCGTGAAGGAGCGGGGGATCGCCGAGTACGTGAACCTGCCGATCAGCGAAGCGCGCGAGGTGTTCGAGCATTTCGACCTCACCGATCGTGAAGCGCTGATTGCCACGCGCGTCGTTCGGGAAATACGCGAGCGGCTGACATTCCTGCATGACGTCGGCGTCGGCTACCTGACGCTGAATCGCAGCGCAGCCACACTGTCTGGCGGCGAGGGCCAGCGGATCCGGCTCGCGACGCAGATTGGCGCGAACCTGACCGGCGTGCTGTATGTGCTCGACGAGCCGTCGATCGGGTTGCACCAGCGTGACAATCGCAAGCTGCTGTCCACGCTCAATCGTCTCCGCGATCTGGGCAACACCGTCGTGGTGGTCGAGCACGACGAGGAAACGATTCGGACTGCGGACTGGGTGGTCGATCTGGGCCCTGGCGCCGGCGAGCACGGTGGGCACGTGATCTTTCAGGGATTGCCTCAGGCGCTGCTGACGCCGCCGACCGCGGGGAACGGCGGCAACGGAAACGCCGAGTCGCTGACCGGCGCCTATCTGCGCGGCGAACGCCGCATTCCGACACCGCGAGTGCGGCGCGTTCCGCTCAAAGGCGAGCTCGTCATCCGTGGCGCCCGCGCGAACAACCTGAAGAACGTGGACGTGACGATTCCGCTCGGCACACTGACCGCCGTTACGGGTGTGAGCGGCTCGGGCAAGTCGACGCTCGTCAACGACATCCTGTATCGCTCGCTGGCGCACACTTTGTACAAGGCGACGACCGATCCGGGCCCCCACGACCGCATCGATGGCATCGAGTTGATCGACAAGGTGATCGAGATCGATCAGTCGCCCATCGGCCGAACGCCGCGAAGCAATCCGGCGACCTACACCGGCATGTTCACGTTCATCCGTGAGCTGTTCGCGATGATGCCCGAGGCAAAGGCGCGCGGCTTCAAGCCAGGGCGCTTTTCATTCAACGTGAAGGGCGGCCGCTGCGAAGCGTGTCAGGGCGACGGTGTCATCGCCATCGAGATGCACTTCCTGCCGGATGTCTACGTCACGTGTGAGCAGTGCAAGGGGCGGCGGTACAACCGCGAAACGCTCGATATTCAGTATCGCGGCAAGTCGATTGCCGAAGTGCTGGATCTCACGGTCGATCAGGCGCTGCCGCTGCTCGAGAACTTCCCCCCGATCGCCAACAAGCTGCGAACGCTGCAGGACGTCGGTCTCGGCTACATCGAGCTCGGACAGTCAGCGACCACGCTGAGCGGCGGCGAAGCGCAGCGCGTGAAGCTGTCGCGCGAGCTGTCGCGTCGCAGCACGGGACGGACGCTATATATCCTCGACGAGCCCACCACAGGCCTGCATTTCGAGGACACGCGCAAGCTGCTGGACGTCCTGAATAAGCTCGTCGATCAGGGCAACACGGTCGTGGTCATCGAACACAACCTGGACGTGATTCGCTGCGCCGACTATCTGATCGACCTCGGGCCGGAGGGAGGCGCAGCCGGAGGCCGCGTGATCGCCTGCGGGACTCCGGAGGAGGTCGCCGCGAATCCGAAGTCCATGACCGGCCAGTACCTCCAGCCTCTGCTCGGCGCTGCATAGGTCAGTTCCCCTCATTGGAGTCGGAGTACTCGGATGCGAGTCGGAGTACGACGGTTTGTACTCCGACTCCACGAGTCCGTACTCCGACTCCACGAGTCCGTACTCCGACTCTCGGAGCCGTACTCCGACTCAGATTTCAGTTTTTCCAACGATCTCGCTGTGTTAAAGTCGCCACAGCTGACGGGCGAACGGTTGTGGTTGCGTCGCTACAGTGCGATGGCGATTCGATCGGATCGGATTCCCGCCAGCAGGCTAAATCATCAGTCGGTAAGAGCTTAGGAGGCGTTCACGAGAAACGCCGTCGGCGGGCACCCTGCTTGCTTGGTCCCAGGCACCCCCGCACACGGCCACAGCTGCTGATGAACGCACAACGGACGCTTCGTCGACCGATCTCCTGCGCAGGCATCGGTCTCCATTCGGGCAAAAAGGTGACGCTGTCACTCAAGCCCGCACCTTCTGACTTCGGCATCCGTTTCCGGCGTTCCGATCTCGGTGGCCTGGAAGTGGCGGCCAGCGTCAGCCACCTCGGCGCCATCAACCTGGCCACTGGCCTGGCCGCCGAGGCTGTCAATGTGAGCACCGTCGAGCACCTGCTCGCCGCGCTCGTCAGCCTCGGCGTCGACAACGTGATCGTCGAGCTGAACTCCGCGGAGGTGCCGATCATGGACGGCAGCGCCGCGCCGTTCATCTACCTGATTCACGAAGCTGGCATTAAACGGCTGCCTGCGGCACGCCGCTACCTGAAAATTCTCAGACCGCTGTCACTGGTCCACGGCGACAAGCGCATCGCGATCTATCCGTCCGATCACTTCAAGGTGACGTACAGCATCGCGTTCGACCATCCGCTGCTGCGTCATCAGTCGCGCACGATCCGCGTCACCGAGGATGCGTTCATCGACGACATCGCCCCCGCCCGCACATTCGGCTTCCTGAAGGAAGTCGAGTGGATGCGGCAGCAGGGACTCGCGCTCGGCGGCTCACTTGAAAACGCCATCGTCATCGGCGACACGGGCGTCCTGAACAATTCCCTGCGCTTTGATGATGAATTCGTCCGCCATAAGATCCTCGACATCATCGGGGACATGGCGCTCGTTGGGCACCCGCTGATCGGCCACCTTGTCGCTCACCGCGGGGGCCACGCGCTGCATACGGAATTCGCATCGATGGTGCTGCGCGAAACCGACGCCTGGACGCTCGTCGAAGTGCCGCTGGACGTCCCTGTTGCGCAGCCGTCTCTCGGCGCCCTGAAGGGCGTGCGCGCGGTCAACTAGGCGCGCGAGCTCCACTCACAGCTGGCCTTCGAATCCCACAAGGTAGACCGGGCAGTATTCCGTCTCGTATCCTTAGCAGTCGACACAGATTATTGAGCCGCCGCACAGGGTGTTGGATACGTTCAACGCCTTCGACACGGGATGCCCGAAGGCCGGTTTCCCATCGAACATCCGGTCGAAGCCCGCCGGTCCAGCGGCGTCGTCAGGTCGGCATCAACTGCGGTTTGCAGCGGTGTCTGCGACAGTAGCCGCTAAGGGAAGCGGGGAAGTCGGGAGGAAGGCCATGAGGAAGCTTCTTGTCATGATCGTCGCCGTGACGGCAGTCACCGTGGCACTGCGTGCGCAGGCGGGCGGCCAGCGCGTCGACAATCCAGGACGGGGCGATGGCCAGGAGACCAACAATCCTCAGGGTGTGCTGACTGACGCCGGTGGCATCCGCTACATCAATCCTGGGAGTCCCACCATTCCCGACGCGGACATCGACAAGTACCCGATACCGCGCATGCCGGATGGACATCCGGATCTGACCGGCCCGTGGGTCGGCGGCGGTTCGAATGGCGACATCGAGGTAGACGGCGGTCTCAAGCCGGGTGAGTTGCCCCTGCAGCCGTGGGCGCGCGAGCTGCGCGACAAGCGGCTGTCGAAGGACGAACCCTACACGTCATGCCTGCCGATGAGCGTGCCGCGCGTGAACCCGTATCCGTGGAAGTTCGTCTACAACTACGAATCGACAGGGCTGACGCACATCTACATCCTTCACGAAACTGGCGATGCCGGCGCGCATCGCGTCGTCTACATGGACGGCCGGCCGCACCCCAAGAATCTCGTGCCGACGTGGTGGGGCCACTCGGTCGGCCACTGGGAAGGCGATACGCTGGTCATCGACACCGTCGGCTACAACGACAGGTTCTGGTTCGACAGCCGCGGCACACCGCACACCGAGCAGTTGCACACGGTCGAGCGCTGGACGCGGACACACTGGGGTCGTATCGAGGATGACTTCACGCTGGAAGATCCGGGGGCGTTGACCAAGCCTGTGAAGCTGCATTTCAGCGGCCGGCTGCTGCGACCGGACCGCGAAGGCCATGCGGATCTGATGGAGTTCATCTGTCTCGAGGACAACCAGTACGGGAGTGCCGCAGGGATTACCGTCGGGGCAGGGACGGACGGCAAAAAATAGACGGGGAGACTGGCAATGAGGAAGTTCGGCATCCTGGTCATGGCGCTGGCGATATTCGGCGCCGCGGCTCCCGTTCTCGCGCATCACGGGTTCGACACCGAATACGATGCGCAAAAGCACATCAAGCTCGAGGGCGTCGTGACGATGGTGGCGTGGACGAATCCTCACATGCGCGTGTACGTCGACGTGAAGGACAAGGACGGGAAGGTGACCAACTGGAACATGGAGCTCACCAGCCCAAACACGATCCGGCGTCAGGGCTGGGGGCCGGACGACCTGAAAGCGGGCGACGAAGTGATTTTCGAGGGCTATGGCGGCAAGGTTGTCGAAAGCCGCGGCTCGTTGCAGACGATCATGAAGAAGAGCGACATGAAACCGCTGTTCGGCGCCGGTGGTCCCGACGCAGCAGACCCGGTGAAGCAGTAGGGCATCGTGACGCGTCGGCACACGATTTCGGCGGCCACTGCACTGGGTATCGCGTGCTGGCTGGGTGTGGCGGTCATCGCGCAACAGGCGCAGGGCACGGCACCTGCCGCCGTGCCGATGTCCGACCAGGTGTTCAAGAACATCCAGGTTCTGAAAGGCATTCCGGTCGATCAGTTCATGGACGCGATGGGGATGTTTTCCTCCTCACTTGGCTATGACTGTTCGAGCTGCCATTCGCAGGAAATCCACACCGACCGCGCAGCCTTCGCCATTACCACGCCGCTCATTACCCGCGCGCGCCAGATGATTGCGATGGTGAACGGCCTCAACGAAGCGAATTTCGGGGGGCGGCCGCGGGTGACGTGCTACACCTGTCACCGCACCAGTCCATCGCCCGAGGACATACCGAGCCTCGCCGCGCAGTACGCGGACGTCGTCTACGATCCGAATGCGCTGGCCCTCGTGCGCAGCCGCAGCGTCACGCCCGATCAGGTGTTCGCGAAATACATGCAGGCGCTCGGCGGCGCGCCGAAGCTCGCGGCGCTCACCAGCATCGTCGCGCGCGGTACCTACGGCGGCTTCAATACGGGCGGCGCGGATCTGCCCCTCGAAATCACCGCGAAAGCGCCGAATCAGCGTGTGCAGATTGTCCGCGCGCCCGACGCCGAGAACGTGAAGACGTACAACGGCCAGAAGGCGTGGGTGTCGGAATCGTGGCGCCCCCTGCCGCTGATGGAGCTCACCGCCGGCAATCTCGAAGGCGCACGCATCGAGGCGCTGACGTTGTTCCCCGCCACGATCAAGGACGCGTTCACCGGATGGCAGGTGGGCAGCGCCACGATTGACGACAAGCCAGTGCAGGTGCTGCAGGGACGAAGCGACGGCCAGCCCGTGAACTTCTACTTTGATCAGGCCGGATTGCTCGTGCGCACGGTGCGCTGGAATCGGACGCCGGTCGGCACTGTCCCGACGCAGATGGACTTCTCAGACTATCGGGACGTCAGCGGCGTGAAGATGCCGTTCAAGACGGTGATCACGTGGACGGACGGGCAGAACACAATCGCGCTGAGCCAGGTGCAGGTGAACGTCCCTGTGGACGCGTCGAAGTTCGCCATCCCGAAGCCGTTCGCGCCCCTCAAATAACGGACGCCCTACTTGGCGATCTTCTTCATGTAGGCTTCGAGCTTGTCGTTCTCGTACCGCACCGTGTTGAGGAACAGGCTCTCGAGCAGATAGGCGCGTCGCTCGCCCTCATCCATCTGATCGATCAGATGATTGATCTCGCTGGTCATGTCCTCGAACGTTCGGCTCAGTTCGCTCCTCGCCGTCACCTCGCGATACAGCGTCTCCATGATGGCGAGCAGGTCGCCATCGAGGGGAATGGCGGCGCCGGTCGTCGTCTTGATGGTTCGCATGGCTACGCTCCGAAGCTCCTGATGGCCGACGGCTCGTCGGCGTGAATCTCCAGGAAGTTGTGGGCCCCGGTCATGGTCAGCATCGTCTCGACGCGCTTCTGAACGCCGGTCAGCTTCAGCGCGCCGCCAGCCGCCGTGGCCTGCCTATACAGGTCCATCAAGCACCCGATCGTCGCGCTGTCCACATATGTCACGGATGACATGTCGAGGAGGAGTTTCGGTTCGCCGCTGCTGATGAGGCCCGAGAGCGTGCCGGCGAACTCCGACAGCAGCGGGTACATCAACCGGCTTTCCTGAACGCGCACGATGGCGACGCCGTGCGCACGGTCGGTCGTGAGATTCATCCTGACACTCCGGTTCTGGCGTGCGAATCCTGACGCTCGCGAAGACGAGCAATCTGGCGCGCAAGTTCCGTCCGCCCACGGTTGATGCGCGACTTGACCGTGCCCTCGGGAACACCGAGCCGTTCCGCGATTTCCTGGTAGGTCAGCTCCTGGATGTCGCGCAGCATGACAGCCGTGCGCAGCGACGGCGCGAGCTTGTCAAGCGCATGGCGGAGCAGCGCCACGCGGTCGCGCCGTTCGAGGGCCGTCTGCGGGCTCTCCATCGACGACGGCTGCGGCAACCCGACGACGTCCACGTCGTGGCGCACCATGTCGTGCTCGCGCCTGGTGCTGCGGTAATGATCGATGCACAGATTGCGGCTGACGCTGATGAGCCACGTCGAGAAGTTCGCGCGCCGGTCAAAGGTGCCGAGCGACTTGAACAGTTTGAGAAAGACGTCCTGCGCCAGATCCTCGGCCTCGTCGTGCCGCCCGACGAACTTGTACGCAATGTTGAAGACTCTGCGCCAATAGAGGCCGACGATGACGTCCCATGCGGACTGATCACCACTGAGACAGCGTTCGATGAGGGAATCGATGTCCTGAGGTACGGGAGACGCGGCGTCGGCAACCATCAGCGTTCGCCTGAAAAGCCGTGGCGTGCTGGAGCTTCGATGGCGGGAATGTGCGCATGATAACATGCGATTCGCTCGTGTACCAACCGTTTCAGCCGGCAGGTGAGGCACTGGCCTGCGACGGCGTCAGCATCCAATCCATCGTCGAGCACGCGGGCACGCCGACTTACATCTACAGCGCGCGCGCAATCCGCGAGGCCTATCGCGCCCTCGATGCGGCGTTTGCGTCCTACCCGCACGCCATCCATTACGCGCTGAAGGCGAATTCCACGCTTGCGATCGTCCGCCTGCTGCGGGAGCTCGGCAGCCGCGCCGATGCGAATTCTGGCGGCGAGATCAAGGTTGCCGAGCGCGCCGGGTTCGTTCCATCCGACATCGTCTTCACCGGCGTGGGGAAGACGCGCGAAGAGCTCGAGTACGCGGTCGCGCGCGGTATCGGCACCATCAACGCGGAGTCTGCAGGCGAGCTCGATCGCATCGCAGCGATCGCCCGTTCGCTCGGCCGTGTCGCGCGCGTCGCGGTGCGCGTCAATCCTGACATCGACGCGATGAGCCACCCGAACATCTCGACGGGGCTGAAAACGAACAAGTTCGGCGTGGCACTGCAGGAGGCGCGCGCCATTTACGCAGCGCGGCGCGCGACGGCGGGTCTGCAGTTCGTCGGCGTCCATATCCACATCGGGTCGCAGATCACCACGATCGAGCCGCTGCGGCGTGCCGCAACGGCTCTCGTGTCGCTCGCGCTGGAGTTGCGCGACGACGGTTTCGTGCTGGAGCACGTGGATCTCGGCGGCGGACTTGGCATCGCGTACGAAGGACGTCCCATCATCAACCCCGTGGACTACGCGCGTGCCGTTGTCCCCGAGTTGCGGCGCATCGGCCTGCCCGTCGTCCTCGAACCCGGGCGTGCGGTCGTCGGCCACGCGGGCGCGCTTGTCGCGCGCATCGTGGACACGAAATGCTTTCCGGACGGCCGTCGCTTCGCGGTCCTCGATGCGGGGATGGGAGAGCTGATTCGACCAGCGCTCTACGGGTCGTTTCATCGCATCCTGCCCATCGTGACGCGTCCCGGTCCCGAAACCGCCTGGGATGTCGTCGGCCCGATCTGCGAAAGCAGCG
>Ga0070681_10002448_pt1 | contig 17001 bp, 14 predicted proteins | sample KBSC83BmetaG_FD_65650 | JGI IMG/M metagenome (GOLD analysis project Ga0070681, IMG submission 65650) | Corn rhizosphere microbial communities from Kellogg Biological Station, Michigan, USA - KBS C8-3B metaG | ecosystem: Host-associated > Plants > Roots > Rhizosphere | place: USA: Michigan...
GCGCTGCGCGAGGCGCTCGACGCATTGATCCGCGACAACCCGGGCGTGCGCCCCGAGAAGCTCGTGTCGGCGCACATCGCCGGCGACAACGGCGAGGGCGTGCGTGGCAGCACCGCGTTCCTCGCGCTCGCGCGCGACCGGCGCATCGTCGAGCTCGTGTCGGGCGTGATCGGCGACGATGTCGTGCTATGGGGCTGCCACGTGTTCTGCAAGCCCGCCGGCGAGGGCTACGAGACGCCGTGGCACCAGGACGGGCACTACTGGCCGATCCGCCCGCTCGCCACCTGCACCGCATGGGTCGCGCTGGAGCATTCGACCGTCGAGAACGGCTGCCTGCGCGTGATCCCGCGCTCGCACCGCGGCCACGTGCTGCATCCGCACCTTCACGAGGATCGCAGCGATCTCACGCTCAATCAACGGATGGCCGACGATGCATTCGACGCGCGCGACGCCGTCGACATCGAGCTCGAGCCGGGGCAGATGTCGCTGCACGACGTGTACATGATCCACGGCGCGGCGCCCAATCGCTCGACCAAGCGGCGCACCGGCGTCGCGCTGCGCTACATGCCCGCCACCTCGCACTTCGATCGCGCGCTGCGCCCGGTCGACGGCCAGTCGGGCGTGCCGGTCAATTTCGCGCAGCGTCCGCTGTGGCTCGTGAAGGGCGTCGACCGCAGCGGCCGCAACGACTTCGCCACCGGGCACCGGCGATAGACTGACTGCGTGGGTCGCGACAACAGCGCTGCTGGCGAAGTCGCCGGGCGGCGCATCAGGCGCAGATGCACCCGGACACGCGCCGCTAGCGCTTCGCGATCACGCCCTGCGCGCCCATCGGCGCCGCGCGCGTGTATTGGCGCGGCACATGCACGTGCGCACCCAAGGCCGCGGCCGCGTGCCATGGCCAGCGCGGATCCCACAGGATGCCGCGCGCCAGCGCGACGAGGTCGGCGTCGCCCGCGGCGATCAGCGCGTCGGCCTGGGCCGGATCGGTGATGAGGCCCACGGCGATCGTCGCCATCGACGACGCAGCGCGCACCGCGCGCGCGAGCGGCACCTGGTAGCCGGGTCCCAGCGGGATCTTCTGCAGCGGCGAGACGCCCCCGCTCGACACGTCGATGAAATCGCAGCCCAGTGCGCGCAACCGCACCGCCAGCGCGAGCGAATCCTCGAGCGTCCAGCCGCCGTCGACCCAGTCGGTCGCCGAGATGCGCACGCCGAGCGGGCGCGGCGCCCGCCACGCGTCGCGCACTGCCGCGAACACTTCGAGCGGAAAGCGGATGCGGCCCTCGAACGTGCCGCCGTACGCGTCTTCACGACGATTGGCGAGCGGCGACAGGAACTCGTCGAGCAGGTAGCCGTGCGCGAAATGGAGCTCGACGGCATCGAGGCCGATGCGCTCGGCGCGGCGCGCCGCGGCGACGAAGGCGTCGCGCACTTCGTCGAGATCCTGCCGCGTCATCGCGCGCGGCACCGGGTCGCCGGGCTGAAACGCGAGCGCCGATGGCGCGACGGTCTCCCAGTCGCCGTCGCCGGGCGCGACGCCGCGACCGCCGTCCCAAGGCGGCGTGCGCGACCCCTTGCGCCCCGCGTGCGCGAGCTGGATGGCGACCGGCACGGGCGGTGCGGCGGCGCGCGCGATCGCGAGCCCGCGCGCGATCGCCTCCTCGCAGCCGTCGTCGTAGAGCCCGAGGCAGCCGGGCGTGATGCGGCCCACCGGCGTCACCGCCGTCGCCTCGATGAACACGAGGCCCGCGTTCGCCTGCATCAATTGTCCCCAGTGCACGCGGTGCCAGTCGGTGGCGCGTCCATCGATCGCCGAGTATTGGCACATCGGCGAGACGACGATGCGGCTCGCGAGGGCAAGCTCGCGCAGCTTGAACGGGGAGAAGAGCCGGGGTTTCGTGGTCGTCATGCGAGTCCTGTTCGCGCCCGCCGCCGCACCGGGGCGGCACGTCGCGCGAAAAAAAACCGCCCTTGCGGGCGGTCCGTGATCACTCGTGAAAGGCCCGATCGCTGCGTCAGACCTTCTTGATCTTCTCGAGCATCTTGAAGATGCCCTTGGGCGCGCCGACGAACATCCGCTTGTAGGTCTTCGGCAGGCAACGGCGCTCGAGCGTGTTGCGGCGGGTACGGCTGCGGGATTCGGCCATCGATCTCTCCTTGGCGCACGCCGCCCGCGGTCCGGGCGTCGCGCAAAAGCTGCAATTCTACCTCTTCGCCTTCGCCCAGGCTTCGGCGTACTCACCCGGGCGCGCGACGACGGCGACGTCGTAGCGGACCGCGCGCGGCGGCGTGGCGCCCGCGTCGTCGAACGCAAGCGACGTCTTGCCGACGCTCGCCGCGCGGAAGCGATAGAGCGTCTCGTTGGGCGCACCGGTCGTACCGGGGGCCACCTCGGGCGGCATCAGGTCGGCCATGCCGATCTGCTGCAGCACCGCGTCGCTCGCCACCTGCGGCCGCCAGAAGCCATCCTTCGACGCCGCCGGCGGCATCGCCACGACCAGCGTGTCGCCCTGGAAGAGCGTGACGGCACGCCCGGCGTCGTCGGCGCGCACCAGCGTCGGCGCCTGCGGCAGGTGCGAGGCGCAGCCCGCCACGAGCGCGGCGCAGAGCACAGCGAGCGCGGCGCCGATCCTCACGCGCCAACCTTCTCGCGCACCGCTCTGGCCGGCGCAACGCCTGCGGCCGCGGCGAGGGCCTCGGCGCGATCGGTCGCCTCCCACGTGAACTCCGGCTCGTCGCGGCCGAAGTGGCCATACGCGGCGGTCTTCTCGTAGATCGGCCGCAACAGGTCCAACATGTTGATGATGCCCTTCGGCCGCAGGTCGAAGTGCTCGTGCACGAGTGCGGCGATCTTCTCGTCGGCGATGCGGCCGGTGCCATTGGTGTACACGGTCACGTTCATCGGCTTCGCGACGCCGATCGCATAGGCGATCTGCACCTCGCATTGGCGCGCGAGGCCCGCGGCGACGACGTTCTTGGCGACGTAGCGCGCGGCATACGCGGCCGAGCGGTCGACCTTCGACGGGTCCTTGCCGGAGAACGCGCCGCCGCCATGCGGCGCGGCGCCGCCATAGGTGTCGACGATGATCTTGCGGCCGGTGACGCCGGCGTCGCCGTGCGGGCCGCCGATCTCGAAGCGCCCGGTGGGATTGACGAGGAAGCGCGCGCCGCCGATCAGCTCCTTCGGCAGCACCGGCTTGATGATCTCCTCGATCACCGCCTCGGCAAGATCCTTCTGCCGGTCGTTCATCGACGGGTCGTGCTGGGTCGACAGCACGACGGTGTCGATCGAATGCGGCTTGTTGTCGCGATAGCGCACCGTGAGCTGGCTCTTGGCGTCCGGGCGCAGGAAAGGCAGGCGGCCGTCACGCCGCACCTCGCTCTGGCGCTGCACGAGGCGATGCGCGTAATAGATGGGGAACGGCATCAGCGACGGCGTCTCGTCGCAGGCGTATCCGAACATCAGGCCCTGGTCGCCGGCGCCCTGGTTCAAGTAGTCGTCGGAGGCGCGGTCGACGCCCTGCGCGATGTCGGGCGACTGCTTGCCGTAGCACACCATCACCGCGCAGCCGTTGGCGTCGAAGCGCAGCGCCGGGTCGTTGTAGCCGATGCGGCGGATGGTGTCGCGCGCGGTTTTCGCGAAATCGACGGTGGCGTGCGTGGTGATCTCGCCGGCCATGACCACCATGCCGGTCGACACGAGCGTCTCGGCCGCGACGCGGCCCGTCGGGTCCTGCTTCAGGATCGCGTCGAGCACGGCATCGGAGATCTGGTCGGCGACCTTGTCGGGATGCCCCTCCGAGACCGACTCGGACGTGAACAGGTATTCGCTCATGCAAAGGCCTCCATGACACTTGCGGCACGACACCGCGCCGCCGTCGTGACGATGCGTTGTAAAGTCCACGATTCTAGCAGAGCGACCCCTCGTACCTCCGCTCGCCCGCCCGTGCGCACCATGCCGAACGCCGCCATCCGCGACCCCGATCCCGCCGCGATCGCCGAGGCTGCCACGCGCCTCGCCGGCGGCGAGCTCGTCGCGTTTCCCACCGAGACCGTCTACGGCCTCGGCGCCAATGCCGAGGACGCCGCCGCGGTGCGCAGGCTCTACGCGGCCAAGGGCCGGCCCGCGGCGCATCCGGTGATCGTGCACGTCGCCGACGCCGCGTCGATCGGGCGCTGGGCGCGCGACGTGCCCGACGGCGCGCGCCGGCTCGCCGAAGCATTCTGGCCCGGTCCGCTGACGCTGATCCTCCCGCGCGCGCAAGGCGTCGACGACGTCGTCACCGGCGGTCAGGACAGCGTCGGGCTGCGCGTGCCGTCGCATCCCGTGGCGCGCGCGCTTCTCGCGGCATTCCGCGACCGTGGCGGGCACGGCATCGCGGCACCTTCAGCCAACCGCTTCGGCCACGTGTCGGCGACGACCGCGCAGCATGTCGCCGACGACTTCGGCGACGCGGTGGCGATGATCCTCGACGGCGGCGCGGCGCCGGTCGGCATCGAGAGCACGATCGTCGCGTTCCGCGACGGCGTGCCGATGCTGCTGCGCCCCGGCGGGATCGCCTCGGCGGCGATCGAGGCGGCGCTGGGGGAGCGCCTGCATGCCCGCGACGACCATGCGCCGCGCGCGTCGGGCACGCTCGCCTCCCATTACGCGCCGCGCACCCGTGCGCGGCTCGTCGCCGCGCACGCGCTTGCGGCCGAGATCGCGCAGCACGCCGAGCGTGACGAGGCGGTGGCCGTGCTCGCGCGCACCGCGCCCTGTCCCGCGGAATTCGACGGCCGCTGGATCGCGGCGCCCGCCGACGCCGAAGGCTATGCGCGCACGCTGTACGCAGCGCTTCGCGAGCTCGACGCCGCGCACGCCGACGCGATCCTCATCGAGGCCGTTCCCGACGCGCCGCCGTGGCAGGCGGTGCGCGACCGGCTCGCGCGCGCGACGCGCTGAAGGCGGGCCCTCGCCCCGATCCTCTCCCGCGGCGGGAGCGGGACGCGTTTCAGCGGCACGCGTCGCTTGATGCGCGCACGAGGAACGGCACGATCGCGTCGGCGAGATCGGCGCCATGGCCGACGAGATAGTGGTCGGCGCCCGCCACCTTGAGCGTCGAAGAGCATGCCGACGTGCCGAGCGCGAGGGCGCGCAGCGGCGCGTTGGACCTGACCGCCGCGAGGTCGCGCTCGGCGACGATGTCGAGCACCGGCGGCAGCGTCATCGTCGCGAACGGCACGCCCATGCCGATCGCCACGAATGCGACGACCGGCGCATGCTCGGGGCGCGCGAGCCAGGCGTTCGCCATCGCGGCGCCGAGGCTGTGCGCGACGACCGCGACCGGCCGTTGCTCCTTCGCGGCGAGCCAATGCACCGCGACGTCGATGCGGTCGCCGGCGATGGGAAAGAGCGCCGTGTATTCGACGGGCAGCGCATCGCCGCCGAGCACCGGCATCTGCACGGACAATGTCGACACGCCGCGCTCGGCGAGCGCGCCGCGCAATTCGCCGATGACGCCGAAGTCGGGTTGCACGCCGAGGCCATGCACGATCACCGCGGCGCCCACCGGCGCTCCCGACGCCTTCGTGTACAGCGCGAGCACGTGCGGGCGGTCGGGCATGTCGAGGTACACGGCGTCTCCGACCATGACCGACGGCGCGACCTCGTCGGCCCAGCGCGCCTCGCGTGCGTAATCGGGTTTGGCCGCAGCGGCCTGCGCCGGCGACGTCACCGGCATGAGCGCAAATGCCGCGGCGACGATGATCGCGCACAGCGCCGGACGAGCTTGGGATCGCAGGTTCATCGCACGCACTGATACCATCGGCGCGACGCCGCGCCGCACGCGGCGATGATAACCGTTACCGCACATGCCGCCGATCGTCGTCGTCGCCGCGGATTCGTTCAAGGGCTCGCTCGACGCGCGCGAGGCGTCGCAGGCGATCGGCCGCGGCGTCGCCGCGGCGCATGCCGGCACCGAAATCCGGCTGCGGCCGATGGCCGACGGCGGCGAGGGCACGCTCGACGCGCTCGTCGCGGCATCGCCCGGCAGCCGCCGCCGCACGATCGCCACGCGCGGCGCGTCGGGCGCCGCACTCGATGCCGACGTCGCCACGCTCGCCAACGGGGACGGCGTGATCGAGGTCGCGGCGATCGTCGGGCTCACCGATCGCGCGGCCACGGCCACCGATGTCCGCCGTCGCGAGACGCGCGGCGTGGGACTCGCGATCCGCGCGCTGCTGGACGACGGCTGCCGCGCGATCGCGATCGGCTTGGGCGGCAGCAGCACCAACGACGGTGGCGCGGGGCTCCTCGCCGCGCTCGGGCTGCGCTTCCTCGATGCGACGGGCCGGGAGGTCGCGCCGACGCCGGAGGGTCTCTCGCAACTCGCACGCGTCGACGCCGGCGCGCTCGACCCTCGGCTCGCGGCAACGCGCATCACCGCCATGGCGGATGTCGACAATCCACTCGCCGGTGCGCGCGGCGCCACCGCGGTGTTCGGCCCGCAGAAGGGCGTCGCCGCCGACCATGTCGACGCGATCGACCGATCGCTCGCGAATTACGCCGCGCTCGTCGAAGCCGCACTCGGCGTGCGTGCCGCGCAGTCGCCCGGCGCCGGCGCCGCCGGCGGGCTCGGCTTCGCGCTGCAGGCGCTCGGCGCGCGCTACGCGAGCGGCGCTGCGATCGTCGCGGATTTGAACGGCCTCGACGCCGCGCTCGACGGCGCCGACTGGGCGATCGCCGGCGAGGGGCGCTCCGACGCGCAGACGGCGATGCACAAGGCGCCGTGGGTCGTGGCCGGGCGCGCGCGGGCGAAGCACGTACCGGTGTCGCTCCTGTCGGGCGCGATCGATCCGGCCGCAGGCGCGGTGCTCGACGCGGCGTTCGACGGCTGCTTCGCGCTGCCGCCCGGCCCCGCCACGCTCGATGCGTCGATCGCGCGGGCACGCGAATGGCTCGAGGCGCGCGCCTTCGCGATGGCGCGGCTCTTCTTCAGCGCGCGTCGTTGACGGCGTCGACGAGCTCGAGTCCGCCCAGCGCGGCGAAATGCCGCGCCGGATGGCCGAGCTGCGGGTCGTCCTCGATCGCGCGCGCGAGGATGCGCGGGTCCATGCCGGTGATGCGCGCGAGCGCCGGCGGCTCCATCGCCACGATGCGGCTGCGGCGCGACGCGTAGAGGCGGTCGGCCTGCAGCGCGTTGGCGAAGAACGCGGCGCTGTGGCCGACGCCGTCGACGACGCCGACGATCGCGACGCCACGCGCGCGAAGCTCGGCGAGCACGAGCGCGTGATGCGCGAAGTAACGCGACAGCGCGACGCGCTCGGCGGCGGCGCTCGCCGCGTGACCGCGCGAATGCTCGACGATGACGAGCGTCGTCACGCCGCGCGGCAGCGCGCGCAGCGCCGCGTCGACACCGATCAGCTCCTGCGCGGTGACGTCGCCGACGAACGGCGCGAGCACGGCGCGCGCACCCTCGACGTCGAGTGTCGGCCCGGCGGCGACCGGCGGCGCCGCGGCGGCAAGGCGCGCCTGCGCGCGCGCCATCGCCTCGGCGAATGGCACCGCCGTCGCCTCGCGCGCCGCGATCCACGCGCGCATCGACGCGGGCGCGCCGTCGACGATCTCGGCGACGCCGTCTTCCGCGCGCGCCGGCGCGCCGAAGAGCGCGGCCACCGCCGCGCGATCGGCCGGGTCGAGCTCGCCGCGGCCGCGCGAGAGCGCGATGACCTGCGGCCCGGACAATCCGAAGCGCGCCTCGGGAAGGAGCGCCAGCGCGCCGCAGGCGGCGGCGAATACCGACATGCCGCCGAACACGTCGCCCACGCCGATCGCGAATGTCGCGAGGCCGCCCGCGCGCGCGTCGCACAGGCCTTTCAGCGCGCGGCCGAGCGAGAGCTCGCCGCCATTGGCCTCGTGCAGACGCACGCCGGCCGACGCGGCGAGGACGAGAAACGGCCGCCGCGCGTCGACGGCGCGCGCGATCGCGGCCGCGAGCTTCATGCCATGCCGCTCGCCGACGCTGCCGCCCAGGAAGCGCGGATCCTGCGCGACCGCCTCGAACGCGCGCCCGCCGATGGTGAGCGTCGCGGCGACGATGCCGTCGTCGTCCTGCGCGTCGATGCCGAAGCGCGCGAGGTTGGCGCTGGGCGTATGCCGCTCATGCTCGACGAAGCGGTCGTCGTCGGCGAGCGCGGCGAGGCGCTCGCGAGGCGTCGTTGTCGATGTCGCGTTCACGTCGCGGGTGACGGATCGCTATGGAATAATCGAAAAGCTAACACGTGGCGGCGATGGACGCGAACCTCTACACGCTTTTCGAGCGGCACTTCCCGGACGAGCGCTCCCAGCCCTGCCTCGTCGTGCCGGGCGGCGCCGCCATCGGCTACGACGCGCTCGATCGCCTGTCGGCGCAGATCGCGCACGCGCTCGTCGCCGCCGGCTGCCGGCCGGGTGACCGCGTCGCCGTGCAGGTCGACAAGCACTGGCAGATGCTGGCGCTCTACCTCGCCAGCTTGCGCGCCGGGCTCGTCTACCTGCCGCTCAATACCGCTTACCAGCGCGGCGAGCTCGAGTACTTCTTCGCCGACGCGCGGCCGCGCGTCGTCGTCTGCCGCGACGCGATGCTGGGTGTGTGCGCGACGCTCGCCCGCGACGCTACCGTCCTCACCCTCGACGCGCACGGCGGCGAGCTCGTCGACCGCGCCGCCGGGCTGCCCGAGACGTTCGTCACGGTGCCGCGCGCGCCCGACGACCTCGCCGCGATCCTGTACACGAGCGGCACCACGGGCCGCTCGAAGGGCGCGATGCTGTCGCACCGCAACCTCGCGAGCAACGCGCTGGCGCTCGTCGAGGCGTGGCAATTCAACCACGGCGACGTGCTCCTGCACGCGCTGCCCGTCTACCACGTCCACGGGCTCTTCGTCGCCGTGCACTGCGTGCTGCTTGCCGGCGCGCGCATGCTGTGGCTCCCGCGCTTCGACGCGCACGAGGTCGCCGCGCTGCTGCCGAAGTCGACCGTGTTGATGGGCGTGCCGACGTTCTACACGCGCCTCCTCGCCGAGCCTTCGTTCACGCGCGCGGCCGCGGCGCATGTGCGGCTCTTCGTGTCGGGTTCGGCGCCGCTCCTCGCCGAGACGTTCGCGGCGTTCGAGGCGCGCACCGGGCAGCGGATCCTCGAGCGCTACGGGCTCACCGAGACCGGCATGAACACGTCCAACCCGTACGCGGGGCCGCGACTCGCCGGCACCGTCGGACCGCCGTTGCCGGGGGTCGAGGTGCGCATCCTCGACGAGCGGCGCGTACCGTGCGCGCCCGGCGTCGTCGGCGCGATCGAGGTGCGCGGCCCCAACGTGTTTCGCGGCTACTGGCGGATGCCGGACAAGACGCGCGAGGCGATCGACGCCGACGGCTGGTTCGCCACCGGCGACCTGGGCTCATGGACCGCCGAAGGCTACGTCGTGATCTCCGGCCGCGCCAAGGACCTCATCATCAGCGGCGGGCTCAACATCTACCCGAAGGAAATCGAGGAGCGCATCGACGCGCTCGAGGGTGTCGTCGAATCGGCGGTGGTGGGTGTCGCCGACGCCGATTTCGGCGAGGCTGTCGTCGCCGTCGTCGTGGCCAGCGACGGCCACGCGCTGACCGAGGCGTCGGTCATCGCCTCGCTGCGCGGCGAGATCGCGCATTTCAAGGTGCCGAAGCGCGTGGTGTTCGCCCTCGAGCTGCCGCGCAACGCGATGGGCAAGGTGCAGAAGAACGCGTTGCGCGAGAAGCTCGCCGGCGGCACCGCGTCGGCGTAGCGGCCGTCGTCATCCCGGCACTCGTCATCCCCGCGAAAGCGGGGATCCAGCCGTAACGTGACGGCCTGTCGCCGGCGCGCCCATCGAGGCGTCAGACCTGGATTCCCGTACTCGGGAATGACGCAAGACGCTACGCCGCGCCGCGCGCGGCGGGCTTGCCGCCGCCGCCGCCGCCGCCCTTGCGGGCCGCCGTGATCAACGCGCCGATGACCGGCCACAGCAGCATGGCGATCGCGAGCGCGCAGATCGAGCCGACGAGGCCGTTCGACCAGAACACCGCCAGGCTGCCGTTCGACGCCAGCATCGACTGTCGGAACGCCGTCTCCGCCGAGTCGCCGAGGACGAGCGCGAGCACCAGCGGCGCCATCGGATACTTGAGCTTCTTGAACACGTAGCCGATCACGCCGAACACGATCATCATCGCCACGTCGAACATCGAGTTGTGCACGGTGTACGCGCCGATCGCGCAGATCACGAGGATGATCGGCGCGATGATCGAGAACGGCACGCGCAGGATCGCCGCCCACCACGGCACCGTCGTCAGCACGATCGCGAGTCCGACGATGTTGCCGAGGTACATCGACGCGATCAGCCCCCAGACGAAGTCGGGCTTCTCGACGAAGAGCAGCGGGCCGGGCTGCAGGCCCCAGATGAGGAGCCCGCCCAACAGCACCGCCGCGGTGGGCGAACCGGGAATGCCGAGCGTCAGCATCGGCAGGAGCGCGCTGGTGCCGGCCGCGTGCGCCGCAGTCTCCGGCGCCACGACGCCTTCGATCACGCCGTCGCCGAACTCGTTGCCGCGCTTCGACATGCGCCTTGCGATGCCGTAGCTCATGAACGACGCCGGCGTCGCGCCGCCGGGCGTCACGCCCATCCAGCAGCCGACGAGGCAGGCGCGCAGGCTGGTCGCCCAGTAGCGCCCGAGCTCGGCCCAGGTCTTGAGCACGATGGCCGGGTCGATCTTGCCGCTCTTGCCCTTGAACGCGAGGCCTTCCTCCATCGTCAGGAGGATCTCGCCGAGGCCGAACAGGCCGATCACCGCGATCAGGAAGTCGAAGCCTTGCAGCAGGCTCGTGAAGCCGTAGGTCATCCGCAGCGTGCCGGTGACGGTGTCGAGGCCGACGGCGGCGAGCGCGAAACCCAGCATCATCGCCACGATCGTCTTGGCCGGCGGCTCGCGGCCCATGCCGACGAAGCTGCAGAAGGTGAGGAGCTGGATCGCGAAGTACTCCGGCGGCCCGAAGCGCAGCGCGAAGCGCGCGATGATCGGCGCGAGGAAGGTGATCATGATGATCGCGAACAGCGCGCCGACGAACGACGAGGTGAACGCCGCGGTGAGCGCGCGGCCGGCCTCGCCCTTCTGCGCCATCGGGTAGCCGTCGAAGGTCGTCGCCACCGACCATGGCTCGCCCGGTATGTTGAACAGGATCGAGGTGATCGCGCCGCCGAACAGCGCGCCCCAGTAGATGCACGACAGCATGATGATCGCCGAGGTCGGCGACATCGTGAACGTCAGCGGCAGCAGGATCGCGATGCCGTTGGCGCCGCCCAGCCCCGGCAGGACGCCGATCAGCACGCCCAGCGTGATGCCGAGCAGCATGAACAGGAAGTTGTGGAACGTCAGTGCGACGGCAAAGCCGTGCATCAGGTTGCCGAAATCAGCTTCCAAGAGGATCGTCTCCGCGATGTTCGCCACTGGCGAGCGCGCGACGGCGCCCGCCAGTGCGAGAGGTCAGTACCCGAGCCAGGATTCCAGCGGCCCCTTGGGAAGCGGCACGAGAAACCACACTTCGAACATGTAGAACAGGCCGACGCAGATCGCGATCGCGATGATCGCCGCCAGCCACCAGCGGTACTTGCCCTGCCACACCATGAACCCGCCGATGAAGATCGCCGACGCGACATAGATGCCGGTCAGCGGCAGCACGGCCACGTAGATGATCGCCGGGATCAGCATCTGCATCACCGGCCCGAGCTGCGCGCGCGTGACGAACACGCGGCCCGCCATCGCGCGCCACTTCATGAGCGTGGTGACGGCGATGTACAGGCCCGCGAGCGCGAGGATGACGCCGATGTAGAACGGGAAATACCCCGGTCGCGGACCCTCGGGCGCCCAGTTGATGCCGACGCGCAGGCTGTCCTGGATGACGACCAGCCCGGCGACGGCGATCAGCAGGGCGACGACGAGCTCGACCCAGCGGGTCTCGACGTCGCCCTTGGCGCGCGCGTGCTGTGGTTGTGCTTCCATCGCCGCCTACTTGGTGGCGAGGAAGCCGGCGCTCTTCATCAGGTCGTGGTGCACCTGCTCGGCCTTGGCGACCCAGTCGGTGAACTCCTTGCCCGACATCGTCGTCTGGTTGAACGCCGCGTCCTCGCTGAACTTCTTCCACTCGGGCAGCGCCTGCACCTTCTTGAAGAGGTCGACGTAGAACGCGACCTCGTCGGGCTTGACGCCGCCCGGCATGAAGATGCCGCGCAGCATCGTGTACTCGACGTCGAGGCCCTGCGACTTGCACGTGGGGATGTCTTCCCACGACATCGTCGCCGTCACCTTGTTGGGATACGGCATCTTCTTGGAGTCGAACACGCACAGCGGCCGCAGCGCGCCGGCGCGCCAGTGGGCGATCGCCTCGATCGGGTTGTTGACCGACGAGTCGATGTGCTTGCCGACGAGCTGCACGGCGACCGTGCCGCCGCCCTTGTACGGGATGTACGTGAGCTTCTTGCCGACCGCCTTCTCGAGCGCGACGGTGATGATCTGGTCTTCCTGCTTCGAGCCCGTGCCGCCCATCTTGAAGTGGCCGTCCGGCGCCGCCTTGATCGCGGCCATGTAGTCGCCGGCGGTCTTGTACGGCGTGTCGGCATTGACCCACAGCACGAACTCGTCGAGCGCCAGCATCGACACCGGCGTCAGGTTCTTCCACGAGAACGGCACGCCGGTCGCCATCGGCGTCGTGAACAGGTTCGACAGCGTGATGATGATCTTGTTGGGATCGCCCTTCGCGCCCTGCACGTCGAGGAAGCCTTCGGCGCCCGCGCCGCCGGACTCGTTGACGACGACCATCGGCTGCTTCATCAGGTTGTGCTTGGCGATGACGCCTTGCAGGAAGCGCGCCATCTGGTCGGCGCCGCCTCCGGTGCCGGCCGGGACGACGAACGTGACCGGCTTGGTGGGCTCCCACGCGAAGGCGGCCGGCGACAGCGCGGCACCCAGCGCGAACGACGCCGCAAGCGCGACGGCACGGCGAAACACGGGACGGTTCATGACTCCTCCTATGGCTGCATTGACCGCCCGCGCGCTCATGGCACGCGGGTCGTGGCTTCCCTTGCGAATATGCGCGACGGTCGCATGCGACGCAACCGCTATTTCACGAGGCCCGCGCCGCGCGCCCATTGGTACTTCGCTCCCAGCACCATCACCGGCGTTTCCGTCGTGTACGGGTACGCCGGAATTCCGTGGTCGAACAGGAACTCAGCGGCCTCCTCGACCTGCACGTCGCCCGCCAGCGATACCACGACGGGCTTGTGGATCCCCTTGGCGCGCATCTCGTCGACGACCTCGACCATCTTGTTGGCGAAGACCATCGGCGGCGTGACGATCGTGTGCCAGTAGCCGAGGATCAGCGCGTGGATGCGCGGATCCTCGAGGCCGAGGCGCACGGTGTTCTGGTACGTCTTCGGCGGCTCGCCGCCGGTGATGTCGACCGGGTTGCCGGCGGCGCCGAACGGCGGGATGAACTTGCGGAACGCGGCGTCGAGGTCCGGCGGCATGGCCATCAGGTTGAGGCCGTTGGCGACGCACGCGTCCGACAGGAGCACGCCCGAGCCGCCCGCGCCGGTGATGATCAGCACGTTCTCGCCCTTCGGCGTGGCGAGCTTCGGGATCGCGCGCGCCATCTCGAGCATGTCGCGCAGCGCGTTGGCGCGGATCACGCCCGACTGCCGCAGGATGTCGTCGTAGATCTTGTCGTTGCCGGCGAGCGCGCCGGTGTGCGAGCTGGCCGCGCGCGCGCCCATCGACGTGCGCCCGGCCTTCAGCACGACGATCGGCTTTTTCTTCGACACGCGCTTCGCGACCTCGGCGAACGAGCGCCCGTCCTTCAGGTCCTCGCAGTGCTGGACGATGAGGTGCGTGTTCTCGTCCTGCTCGAAGAACGTGAGGAGGTCGTCCTCGTCAAGGTCCGCCTTGTTGCCGACGCCGACGATCGCCGACACGCCCATCTTCGCGGAGCGCGAGAAGCCGATGATCGCCATGCCGATGCCGCCCGATTGCGACGACAGCGCCACGTGGCCCTTGTAGTCGTACGCGGTGCAGAACGTCGCGCAGAGGTTCTTCCACGTGTAATAGAAGCCGTAGATGTTGGGGCCCATCAGCCGCACGTTGTACTTGCGGCCGATCGCCTGGATCTCCTTCTGGCCCTCGACGTTGCCGGTCTCGGCGAAGCCCGACGGGATCAGCACCGCGCCGGGAATCTTCTTCTCGCCGACCTCGGTGAGCGCCTGCGCGACGAACTTCGCCGGGATGCAGAACACCGCGACGTCGATCACGCCGTCGACGTCCTTGACGCTCTTGTACGCCTTGTGGCCGAGGATCTCGGTGGCGGACGGGTGGATCGGGTAGATCTTGCCCTTGTAGCCGCCGTTGATGAGGTTCTTCATCACCGAGTTGCCGATCTTGCCGTCCTCGGCGGACGCGCCGATCACCGCCACCGCATCGGGCTTCATGATGCGGTTCATCGCGGTGACGATCTCCTGCTGGCTCGGCCGGTAGCGCTCGGGCTGCGGCGCGAAGTCGACGACGATCCGCACGTCGGCGGCGATCGATCCCTTCGCGCTCGCGAACACCGGGTTGAGGTCGAGCTCCGAGATCTCGGGGAAGTCGGCGACGAGCTCGGAGACGTTGACGATCATCGTCGCGAGCGCGTCGCGGTCGATGCCGCCCGCGCCGCGCACGCCCTTGAGGATCTCGGCGGCGGCGATGCCGTCCTGCATCGACAGCGCGTCCTCCTTCGTCGCGGGTGCGAGGCGGAATGTCGCGTCCTTCAGCACCTCGACGAGGATGCCGCCCAGGCCGAACGCGACGAGCTTGCCGAACGACGGATCGGTAACCGCGCCGATGATCACCTCGTGGCCGCCGCCGGTGATCATCTGCTGCACCTGCACGCCGACGATCGTCGCGTCGGACTTGTACTTGCGCGCGTTGGCGACGATCGTCTCGTACGCCTTGTGCGCCTCGTCGGCCGACTTGACGCCGACGACGACACCGCCCGCCTCGGTTTTGTGCAGGATCTGCGGCGAGACGATCTTCATCACCACCGGGAAGCCGACGTCGGCCGCGAGCTTCGCCGCCTCGGTGGCGCTGTGCGCCATCGCCTCCTTGGGCACCGCGATGCCGTAGGCGTCGCAGACGAGCTTGCCCTCGGGCGCCGTCAGCGACGTGCGCCCTTCGGCCTTCACCTTGTCCAGCACCTGCCTTACCGCGTTCTTGTTGTGGGCCATCGTCGTTCCCGCGAGAGTTGTTCGGTTGCCGGCGTCAGATCGCGTGGGATGCGCGCAGCGCCGCCACCTGTTCCTTCGAGTAGCCGAGCTCGGCCATCACCTCGTCGGTGTGCTCGCCGAGGAGCGGCGAGCGCACGACGTCGGTTGGGCTCGCCGAGAGCTTGATCGGATTGCCCACCGACAGGTACTTGCCCCGCTCCGGATGGTCGACCTCGACGATCGTGCCGGTCTTGCGCAGCGACGGCTCCTCGGCCAGCTCCTTCATCGACAGGATCGGGCCGCACGGGATGTCGTGCTTGTTGAGGAGCTCCATCGCCTCGAACTTGGACTTGGTCATCGTCCACTTCTCGATCTCGGCGAAGATCTCCATCAGGTGCGGCAGGCGCGCCTTGGGGGTCGCGTAGCGGGGATCGGTCAGCCACTCCTCGCGGCCGATCACCTTGCAAATGTCCTCCCACACCGGCGCCTGCGTGATGAAGTAGATGTACGCGTTGGGGTCCTTCTCCCAGCCCTTGCACTTCAGGATCCAGCCGGGCTGACCGCCGCCCGACGCGTTGCCGGCGCGCGGCACCGCATCGCCGAACACGCCGTTCGGGTACTGCGGGTACTCCTCCATCACGTGCGTGCGGTCGAGGCGCTGCTGGTCACGCAGCTTGACGCGGCAGAGGTTCAGCACGCCGTCCTGCATCGCCGCCGTCACCTTCTGGCCCTTGCCGGTCGCGTTGCGGTGATAGAGCGCGGTGACGATGCCGAGCGCCAGGTGCAGCCCCGTGCCGGAGTCGCCGATCTGCGCGCCGGTGACGAGCGGCGGGCCGTCGTCGAAGCCGGTCGTCGACGCGGCGCCGCCCGCGCACTGCGCGACGTTCTCGTAGACCTTGCAATCCTCGTAGGGCCCGGGACCGAAGCCCTTGATCGACGCGACGATCATCTTCGGATTGAGCTCCTGGATACGCTCCCAGGTGAAGCCCATCCTGTCGAGCGCGCCGGGCGCGAAGTTCTCGACCAGCACGTCGCAGTAGCGCACCAGCGTCTCCAGCACCTTCTTGCCTTCGGGGTTCTTGGTGTCGAGCGTGATCGAGCGCTTGTTGTGGTTCAGCATCGTGAAGTAGAGGCTGTCCACGTTCGGGATGTCGCGGAGCTGCCCGCGCGTGATGTCGCCGGCGCCCGCGCGCTCGACCTTGATGACGTCAGCGCCGAACCACGCGAGGAGCTGCGTGCACGTCGGCCCCGACTGCACGTGCGTGAAGTCGAGGATGCGAACGCCGTCCAATGCCTTGCCCATTGTCCTTCCCCTATCGAATGTCGCCGTCCACGTCGAAGCGCGCGCGCATGCCGCTCACGCCTTCTTCTTCGCAGTCGGGTTGAGGCCGGTGATGCGGCCGCTCTCGGTGCCGCCGCCTTCGTCGATCACCGCGTTGATCAGCGTCGGGCGGCGCGTGCGGATCGCCTCTTCCATCGCCGCACGGAGCTCCGCGGGCGTCGTGACGTGGCGGCCGACGCCACCGAACGCCTCCATCATTTTCTCGTAGCGCGCGTCCTTGACGAACACCAGCGGCGAGGGATCGGTGCTGCTGCCGTAGCTCTTCTCGTCGCCGCGGTAGACGCCGTTGTTGTTCAGGATGACGATGCACACCGGCAGCTCGTAGCGGCAGATCGTCTCGGTCTCCATGCCCGAGAAGCCGAACGCGCTGTCGCCCTCGATCGCGATCACCTGCTGGC
>Ga0070681_10002449_pt1 | contig 17001 bp, 13 predicted proteins | sample KBSC83BmetaG_FD_65650 | JGI IMG/M metagenome (GOLD analysis project Ga0070681, IMG submission 65650) | Corn rhizosphere microbial communities from Kellogg Biological Station, Michigan, USA - KBS C8-3B metaG | ecosystem: Host-associated > Plants > Roots > Rhizosphere | place: USA: Michigan...
GATTGCCGGCTCGATTTACGATGATTACTCGAAGCGGAAACAGCGTATGCCGGGCATCGGCCATCGCACCCACGCCGAAGGCGATCCGCGGGCCGACACGCTATTTGGCATTGCCAGAGAGACCGGTGTGTATGGAAGATATTGCGACCTGCTCCAGTCATTATCGAAAATAGCGACGGAACGACGCAAACGACTTATCCCCGTCAATGTCACTGGAGCGATTGGCGCTATCGCCCTCGACATGGGCTTTCCTTGGCAGATTACCAAAGCTTTCGCCTTAATCGGCCGAACACTCGGAGCGATCGGTCACATTGCCGAAGAAATACAGAACCCGATGGCGACCCAGATCGACGCTGCGGTGAAGCAAGCAATCGTCTATGAACCGGTGCGAACCTGATGGGAAATTCGAATTGAGGTCGGGTGTCGGGTTCAGGGGGCACCGTGCGGCGGCCCGGGAGATCTACCACAAAGGCACAGAGAGCGCGGCGCAATCAATGATTGACTCTCTGCCCGACCTTGTGTCTCAGGGGTGATTACTTCTTCTCATTTGCTCGCTTTCAGCCTTTCTGTTGTAATGCGCGTGGATTCAAGGAGAACCCATGAGCTATCAAAACATTCTTACCGAACGGGTTGACAAAATCGCCGTCATTACAATGAATCGTCCGGAGAAGCTCAATGCCTTGAGCTACGAACTCGCCTGCGAAATCGACGAAGAATTAACCAAAATAGAAAGCGACGATGAGGTTCGGGCGGTCATTCTCACCGGTGCCGGCCCGCGCGCCTTCTCCGCCGGCGGCGACATTATGCAGATGGTCAAATCGACGCCGGAGGAGATGGCTGCGCGCACCGAGATTCGCCGTGAGGCGAATTGGCACCTGGCGACTTTCAGCAAGCCGATCATCGGAGCCATCAACGGCTTGGCGTACGGCGCCGGCGCGCAATTGACCACCATGCTCGATATCCGCGTCGGTTGTGAGCACGCCGAGATTCAGTTTCTCGCTGCCAAATACGGTCGCGCGAATTCCACCTGGTCCTTGCCTTTGGTGGTCGGCATGCCCAAGGCAAAAGAGCTCCTTTACACCGGCCGACCGGTAAAAGCGGAGGAGGCCGAGCGCATCGGTCTGCTCAATCAACTGGTGCCCTGCGCACAATTGCGCGCGACAACGCTCGAAATAGCCAAACAGATCAGCGAAAACGATCCGCGCATGGTGCAAGGCATCAAACAACTACTTAATGACGATATTGGGCTCGGCTGGCGCGAACGCTTCGACGCCGAACAGAACGCGCGCAAAAATAGGTTGAAGGCCAACTCACCGCGGGAGGGTTTCAAGGCTTTTTTGGAGCGCAAAGGAATAAGTTAGTCCGTGCCACAACACATGGTGTAGTGTCGCATCCGCGGTTTGCCTTGCCACAAGTATGTCATTTCAATCCTTCGATAGTCTGTCAGAAGATCTTCCTCGAAGTACCGTTGACACTTTGCTTCCTTCTTGAATATATCTCCGCCAGATCATTTGATTTCTCGAGCGTATCTCAGGAGTTTCATTCATGGCTCTCAGCGTTGAAGAAAACGAACTGATCACCCACGTCGGTCCAGGCACGCCTTGCGGCGAGATGATGCGCCGCTATTGGCATCCGATTGGCTTGAGCGCCGAGCTCAAAAATCGGCCGATCCGGCGGCGGTTATTGGGCGAAGATTTGGTAATCTTTCGCGACGATCGGGGCAGAGTCGGACTGCTCGCGCTTCGTTGCGCGCATCGCGGCACTTCGCTCGAATTCGGCCATATCGAAGACGGCGGCTTACGCTGCTGCTATCACGGCTGGCTCTACGACATTGATGGAAAGATTCTCCAGACACCCGGCGAGCCAGCGGAGAGCACATTTAAGGATCGCGTCCGGCAGAAAGCTCACAAAGCTCAGGAACTCGCTGGAATTGTTTTCGCCTACATCGGCCCCGATCCCTCGCCGCTGTTGCCGCGCTGGGACGTACTGGTGCGAGAAGACGGCGTGCGTTCGCTTGCCGCGCGCCTGATCCACTGTAATTTCCTGCAGACTGTGGAAAACAGTGTCGATCAGCATCATTTCAAGTGGCTGCACCGGACGCCGAAAACGCGCTTGTGGAGCGATGAAAGGCTCACCTCCGAGGTTAGCGAGTTCGGCATTCGCGATACCTTCACGCGCACCGTGACCGAAGGCACTTTCATGACGGTGAGCCACTACTTGTTTCCTAACATGAACAAGGTCGGCTATCACTTGAACGAAGATCATCCCGCGGCATTCGCGGCGACCCATGAAGGCTATGAAGCGTTGCGCTGGCGGGTGCCGGTGGACGACACGAATACCATGCATTTCACTCTTTATTTCGCGCCAGTCATCGACGGAAAAGTATCGGCAAGAGTGCCCAAGGACCAGTCCACGCAGGGATTGGGCGACAGCACGCCGGGCAAATACCGCTGGGACGACGAGACCGGCTGGATTGCGCGCGGCGATCAAGACCGCTGCGCCCAGGAGAGTCAGGGATCGATCTTCGACCGCAGCGGCGAGCATTTAGGTAAGTCGGACGAAGGCGTGATTATCCTCCGGCGTATGTACAAGGAGTGCATCGACGCGGTGCAGCGCGGTGAAGACCCCGTCGGGATCATCCGCGATCCGATGAAAAACAAAATTCTCGCTCCGGTCCCGGGTGAGTTTCAGGTAAGCTAATCGGAGGCAGGATGAAATCCGCAAAGACGGCGTTGCGATTGAGCTTACCTCTGCTCGCGCTCACTTTTATCGTAGCGTCGCATCTCCATGCAGCGAATAGCATGGAATCGCTTATCACCGGCGCTAAAAAAGAAGACGAGCTTGTCTTCGTCGCCGGTGCGCAAACTTTCGGCGGACGCAAAGGGCTCTCGGAACTCGAAGCGGCGTTCAACAAGCGCTTCGGCCTGAATATGAAAATCAGCTTCGCCGCCGGCCCCGACATGAATGCCCGCGCGGCGCGGCATATCACTGAAATTAAATCCGGACGAAAAGTTTCATCCGACATTTTTTTGGGATCGCAGTCTCATCACGCGCTGCTGCACAAGGAAAACGCCTTGGAAAAGGTAACCTACTCGGCGCTTTTTCCATGGGTGACCAAAGAAATGGAAATTTTTCCAAATGAATCGGTGCTGACCTACACATCGCCCAACGGTATCGTTTACAACGCCAACTTGATTCCTAAAGACAAGGCGCCGAAAAATTACGCCGATCTCGTCGATCCAAAATTGAGTCCGACTTGGGCGGGCAAGATTGCGATTCCACCCTATGTCGCGTGGCTTGCCGAGCTCTCCCTTGTCTGGGGTCAGGATCGCGTTAAGGACTACGCGCGCAAGCTTGTCGCCATCAGCGGCGGACGTTTACGCTATAGTGAAGAGGAGCGGGTAGTGAGCGGAGAATTCCCCATCATGGCGAACTTTGGCGATGCGTTGAGCGCGATGTGGACGTGGCAGCCAAAGGGCGCGCCACTGGTCGCGGTGCCCGGTGTCACGCCGGTCAATACCGATTATTTTCAACTGAGTGTGCCCAAAAACAGCGTGCATCCCAATCTGGCCAAGCTCTTTGTTGCGTTTATGACCACCAAAGAAGCCCAAGGCGTGCTGCAGAAATATGAATCACGAAGCTCCCATTTGGTCGAGGGCAGCTTGATGCAGAAGTATCTAAAGGAAACCAAAATTATGGTTCAGGAGCCAAAGTTGTCGATCAACTATTATTTGAAAAATGAGGACGCAGAAGGACTACAATTCAAAGAGGAACTGGCAAAGATTTTAAAAGGATCCTGATTAGCTCCTGGTGCCTTTCGGCCGTCACCCCCCGAACGCTTTTATCGAGGGTCCAGTTCCGGGTTAGCTAGATTCCCGCTTGAAATATGCGGGAAAGACGACCGGGAATAAACGTCGTTCCTGTCAACCGGAGGTTGCTTGATGTTATCCAGAGACGAAAACGACCTGCTCACGCGCGTCGGGCCTGGAACACCGTGCGGCGAAATGCTTCGGCGCTACTGGTGGCCGATCGGGTTCAGCGAACTCGTTGCAGAGAAGCAGAGTCCGACCAAAGTTCGTCTACTGAGCGAAGACTTCGTCCTTTTTCGGAATGGCGCGGGACATCTCGGCTTGCTCGAACTGCACTGCTCCCATCGCGGCACTTCCCTCGAATTTGGGCGGGTCGAAGATCAGGGAATTCGCTGCTGTTATCACGGCTGGCTCTACGACACGGCTGGCCGTTGTTTGGAGCAGCCCGCCGAGCCGGCGGACAGCACATTCAAAGAACGTATCCACCATCCGGCCTACAAAGTTCGGGAGATCGCCGGTTTTATCTTCGCTTACTTGGGTCCGGATCCTGCGCCGCTCTTGCCCCGTTACGATTTATTCTTGCAAGAGAATGGCGAACGGGTCATCGGCGCCGGCACCGAATACTGCAACTGGCTACAGCGCGCGGAAAATTCCGTGGACCAGACGCATCTGGTCGCGCTTCATGCTCCCGAATACCCGCAGATGGCGCTAAAAAGGCCGGAGATTGGCTGGCAGAAAACTGTGTACGGCGCCAAGGTTACGATGCACGTGCCCGGGGTCTCCAAACCGAAGCATTCGCATTGGGTGTTTCCATCTCACACGCGGCATACGACCGCCCGCAAGGACCGCGTCCCGGATCATGCCATTCGGTTTCGAGTGCCCACCGACGACACGACGACGAAAACTTTCTGGTTACGTTTTACACCGAACGACGAAGCGAACCACGGCCGCCCGCTAAGGTTAAAGACGGTGGGCTTCGAAGACGACAAACCGGGAGTTTACACTCGCGTTAACGACGGCTGGTGGGGCATCGCATCGCATGATCAAGACCGCATTGCCCAAGAATCTCAAGGTGAGGTTTACGACCGCAGGAATGAACATCTGGGCGCTTCGGATGAAGGGGTTATCTTGCTGCGCCAGACCATCAAAGAATCCATCGATGCCGTACGCCAAGGACGGGATCCTTTCTGGATTCTCCGTAGTCCCGAAGAAAACGAAAAAATAACTTTCGACGCGAGTATGGCCGAAATCGCCGCCCTCGGTTGACTCCAAGAGCGCCAGCGTGGAACCGGCGTTACTGGTCATCTTTTAGCTTGTACTCTTCGAGTTTGCGGTAGAGCGTGGTGCGATCGACACCGAGGATCTTCGCTGCCTCGGTCTTGTTCCCGTTTGTCGCGTCCAGGACTTTCGCGACATATTCCCGTTCGAGATCGCGTAGTGTGAGCTGCCGGGTTAGCGCTTGAGCCAAAACGACCGATGACTCGCCGTCGGCGACGACATTCGCCGGCAGATCTTGCAATCCTATTCGAGATCCCTTGCCCAAAAGCACCGCGCGCTCGATCATGTGTTCGAGCTCCCGAATGTTACCTGGCCAATCATAATTCTTAAGCGCGGTCAGAGCCTCCGCATCGATCCCGTCCACCTGATGTTTCGCTCCGGTGGCAAACTTCTCGACGAAATGCCGCACCAGTAGCGGCACATCATCGCCGCGATGGCGTAGTGGCGGCAACTCGATCCTAATCACGTTCAGCCGGTAGTAGAGATCTTGACGAAATTTATCGCTGCGCACCAGTTCTTCGAGATTTCGATTACTCGCGGAAAGCACGCGTGTATCGACTTTTTCTCCTTGATTCGCGCCCAGCGGACGCACTTCCTTATCTTCCAAGACGCGCAGGAGTTTCGTCTGCAGCGTCACCGGCAATTCGCCGATCTCGTCCAAAAAGAGCGTCCCGCCGTTTGCCTCGCGGAACAGACCGCTGCGGTCTTTGCGCGCATCGGTGAATGCGCCGCGCACATAGCCGAACAGCTCACTTTCGAGCAGCGTTTCCGGAATCGCCGCGCAATTCACCGCAATGAAGGGCCCGCTCGCGCGCGAACTGTTGGCATGAATCGCCCGCGCAATCAGCTCTTTTCCGGTACCGCTCTCCCCTTCGATGAGGATATTGGCGGGTAAGTCACTCACTTGCGCGACGATTTCGAGGATTTTTTGCATCGCCACGCTCTGACCGATAATGTTCTGGAATCGGTGATGGGCCCGTACTTCCGTACGCAGGCGCTGAACCTCTTGTTCGAGTCGTTTTTGTTCGAGCGCGCGTTTGATCTGAATTAATATTTCCTCATTACGAAATGGCTTAGTCACATAGTGAAATGCGCCGGCGCGCATCGCCTCGACAGCGCTTTCGATGGTGCCGAAGCCTGTGATCAAAAGCACCAAAGCGCCGTTATCAATCTCGCGCAGTCGCTGAACCAGCTCGACACCGCGCATCTTGGGCATCATGAGATCGGTGATAGTCAAGTCGAAATAAGATTGACGAGACTTCTGAAGTGCCGTCTCGCCCTCATATGCAACATCGGTCTCGTACCCTTCCTCGCGCAACAAATCGATCAGCAGTTGACACATGGCACGATCATCGTCGACGATGAGAACCCGGCCGTGGTTGGCGATCGGCTCCTGGGTAGCGGGAATCATCGTGTTGCCGCCCTCTTTTGCCAAACCGCATCTTCCTCACGGTCTGTAGGGAGAAGAATGCTGAATCGAGTGAAGCTGCCCGGCTCACTTTGCGCGCGAATTTCACCGCCGTGGTCCTTAACGATGCCATAGCTCACCGAAAGACCGAGCCCGGTCCCTTCGCCGATGTCTTTGGTCGTGAAAAAGGGGTCGAACACCTGACCGATGTGCTCGGGGGAGATCCCTGCGCCATTGTCTTCAAATTCGATGCACAACCGCGGCTGCTTATCGTTCGGGGCCTCGTTTGCGTCAAGAACACGCGCCGCGCTGATTTTAATGCGGCCGCCATAAGGTAATGCCTGCAAGGAATTCAGCAATAGATTTAGGAATACTTGCTGCAATTGATCGGCATCAGCAGAAACCAAAGGCAATGATTTGTCGGCTTTGAGATCGATGATTATGTTCTTTTCGGCAATCTTATGCTCGAGCAGCCCGATCACCTTTTCGAGCAGCGTTAACAGCTCGACCCTACGGAAGGCCGGTTCACGGCGGCGCGAAAATTCGAGCAGTTGACGTACAATCCCCGCAATTCGATCGATCTGAGAGCGAATGGTTTGCAAGTTATCGTTGACTTCTTTCTGTGTGCGCGGCCGGCGCAAAAGAAACTCGGCTCGGCCACCGATAATATTGAGAGGGGTGCCGATCTCATGTGCTAATCCGGCGGCGAGTTGCCCCACGGAAGCCAACTTATCGGACTGACGGAGGCTGCGCTCGAGATTCAACCGCTCACGCTGTTCTTGAACGAGTTTACGGTAGAGCTCCTGGAGCCGATGGCACATTTGATTGAACTCCACAGCCAGCGAGCTGATCTCATTGTGTCCTTCGACCTCAAGCCGCTTTTCCCAATTGCCCTCGCCGATCTCGCGGACGCCGTTGATCAGTTGCTTGATGGGTTTCGTGAGACTCCGTTGAACCAGGAAGACAATGACAAAACTTAGGAGCGCTATCAAAACCACGGTTGTCAAAATAATCCGGTTACGGCGAGTCTCCAGGGTCAAATTGTAGCCGACCCCGCGCCGCGCAAGAACAAAGGCCCCGACGAGACCGTTATTTCTGTCCAGGATCGGTTCGATCCGATAATAGACCGGGTGTGCAGGGCTCTCGATGTACCCATCGATCGCCTTGCCGCTTGTCAAGACCGCTTTTGGGTCGATATCGAGCACCATGCGAGGATCAAGAGCAGGGTACCCTTCCGTATCAGTCAAAGAGGCGGAGGTCGCGATCGGCTTCGCCGATGTATCGTACACTACGACGGCATGGATATTCCCTGACTGTCCAATGTTATCGATGAAGCGTTGCGTTGCGTTGATATCGCGCTCATCACCGTAAATGTAGCGCAACGCTGCTTGGATCGAGTGACTCAAGCCTATCATCCCAACGCGCATTTCTCGCAGCGTGTTTTCTCGATCTTGTTCTATGCTCCAGTAGCCATGGAGCGACATGATGATAACCAACGTCGCCACGAATGATAAAATGAGTTTGGTTCCGAGATTCATCGGTTTATAGACCTGCTCGTCCTGGGATGACCGTATCAGGTCGAATCATGTGGTGATTTGCATCAGCCTGTGGGTATTTGCAACAGCGTTATGGCAGGCCACTTTCCTCGTCAATTAGCCTCACAGCCACTCACATAATGGATCGCCGTGGCATCTTGCAACAGTGCTTCGCTTGATTGATCACGCTAAAGATTGATTACCAATTGATTCTGACGAGTTAAGTAATGGCATCGCAATTGCGGAACCAGCGCCAACAAACATGCTGATTGTGCTCAGCGCGTTCAAATGCTTTTGGAGGAGGATTAATATGTCAGTTCTCAAAAAAATCTGCACCGGGCTTTTGCTGTCTTCGCTCCTGGCGCTTGCCGGATGTCCAGGGATGGCTCAGCAGGGCGGATCATCATCAGGCGACTCCGGCAATGAAGCACCCCCGGCAGAAGCGCGATAGCTTCTAGGTTTGGCCACAGCACTTCGGTGGAATTGTCCGTGAGCCGGAGTGCTGTGGCAGATTTTTTTGCTGGTCGCCCAGGGATAAAAACTTGCGGCGATTTTGTGTTTGCGCTCCCCTGCGCGCAAGAGTAGTTGTCCGTCGTCGCATAGGTTGCTGGCGTTATTTTTTGTAAAGCGCGTCGATAAACCCGCTCTGCTCGATCCGTCTCACCAACGACGAGTCGATAATTAAATTAGCATCGGTCTGTTTGGCTTGAGGATATTCGAGGGACAAAATATCCAGTCCGCTTCTGATCACCGGCAGCGAAGGCAATGGCACCTGCTCCATCTCGCCGACTGTCGATTGATACGATTCCTCCATCACTTCGTCGCTGGCACCGCGCAAGTATTTGCGCCAAACCGCGATGCTCTTTTGCTTGTTGGTTTTAAAGATTGCGATCCCTTCAATCAGCGCCTTCGAAACTCTTTCCAATAGCTCACCATTTTTGCTGACGGTCTGCCGCAATGTCGTCACGGTATTGTAGGGATATACGATTCCGAGTTTTTCGTAGCTGACCAATTCTCGGAAGCCCATTTTCTTGGCAAGCAAAGCCTGAGGACCCGAAAACGAGGCGGCATCGACAACACCGCGTTCCATCGATTGTAAAGCCAGGGCGGGTTCTCCGACCGGCAGTAGTCGCACGTCCCGGTCCGGAATGAGATTCATTTTGCTGCGCAACACATAGCGCACCATTGTATCCGCCAGTGCGCCGGGTCGGCCGGTGCCGATAACCTTGCCCCTTAGATCTTCCGCGCTTTTGATCTCAGGCTTGCCGACGATCACGCCCGGCACGCGATTAACGAATGTGAGGATGATCACCTGATCTTTGACGCCGAGCACGTGGGAAGTCAGAGCGCCGGTTCCCGTGGCCACAACCAGTGGAGTCTCACCGCTCATCAACAACTGCTGCGGACGCGCGCGGCCGGCATAGACAGCTTTGAGATCGACCCCGTACTTCCTGCCCAGGCGATCCTCAACCGCAATCCAGAGCGGCACATAGTGCCCGGAAAACGAGGAATAGCCAATCGTGAGAGCTTCATTCGCCGGCGCGGCTTCGACGCGGGATCTTAATCCTGTCCACAAGAGCACAAGCCAAGCCGCACTCAGAGCGAATTGCTTACGAGACATACGGAAGTTCATCAGTCCCGTTACCATCGGACAGGTGCCGCGTCAACGAGCTAACTTCGTGGTCGATCGTCTAAGAGAAACGAAACTAGCGGTACAACTGCTCGAAGAAACCCGATTTTTGAATTTCGTCAAGCAGGCTCAGATCCCAGTTGTCTTTCTCGCTCAAGCGCTTGGCTTGGGGAAAATCCAACGCCGCCAAATCCAGTAGGGCGCGCACCGCGTCCATCTGCGGGCGCAAGCTGGGTTCGGCACGCATAGAGATCTCATCGTACAAATAGGCCATGATGTTGAGATCCGGATTACGGACGTATTTGGAAAAGATTTTCAGGCTTTCGTCCTTGTGCGATTTCAAATACTGAATCGCCTCCATATACCCGCGCAAAAAACGTAAGAGCTGAGCGCGACTCTTTTGCGCCATCATTGTCGAGGTGTTCAGGCCGCCGCCGATGTTGGCCACATCGATTTTCGTGAGAATGCGCATACCCGCCTTCTCTGAAATCATATCCGACGGCGGCGTGAACATGGTTGCATGAATAACGCCGCTCGAGAGTGCCGCCACGCGAGCGGCCGGTCCGCCATCACCGACCGAGAGGAACGTCACGTCTTTGCTCGCATCCATGCCGTTGTCGCGCAGTAGCTTGACCACCCGCGCATAGGCGGCATCTCGGCCGGGTGTGATACCGATGACTTTGCCCTTGAGATCGCGCACCGTCTTGATGTTCGGTTGTGTGACCATCGAATACCCCAAAGTATTGGTGGTCGTGCCGACTCGCGTCAACGCCGCTCCTTGCAGAATCGCCGTGGTCACACCGAGATCCGAGCCGATGATGAAATCAACGCTGCCGCCGAGCAATGCGGATACCGTACGCGAGCCGCCACGCAGAAAGATCAATTCGACATCCAGGCCATGCTTCTTCCAAATTCCTTTGTCCGCCGCTACCCACGACGGCGCAAAACCAGTCGCCAGTGACGGGAACCCGACGCGAAACGGTTCAGCGGCGAAGAGTCCTACCGCGCGCGCGAGTATCGATAGAATAAGGGCGGGATAGAAAAATTTCTTAAGTTTCATTCCGTGACCTGAATCAAGGCGACGGGCACAGTGAATATAACACAATCGCATCCACCAAATCTTCATGCGAGTCTTTTGTGTTGTCGTTGCCTCGGCAAGCTAGTAGAATATCACCTGTCGGGAGGTTCGTATGCCGCGGAGCGTCGTGCATATTTCCGGTCATATTATCGACTCCCTGATTCTCCCTAAAATCCTCGACATCATCATCAGCCTCGGCGCCGAGTTCCAAATCCTCGATATTCATATCGGACAGCGCCGCGCCGATCGCAGCTCGGCGCGGGTTCAGATCGACGTACCTACCGAAGAATCACTGCAACAAATATTGGCCAAGGTAAAAGAGCACGGCGCGTTGCCGTTGGACACCGAAGATGAGGTCGTTCGATTCGAAGCCGCGCCTACAGACGGAATTTTCCCCGGTGATTTTTACGCGACGACAAATCTGCCGACCTTGATACGCTTAGACAATCAGTGGGTCGAGGTTGAACACCCGGAGATGGACTGCGGGATTCGAGTGCTCCCGCAAAGCCGACGTGCGGAAACTGTTCCCATGCACCGGGTCAAAAAAGGCGACTTTATCGTGATCGGCCATGGGGGCGTGAAGATCGTACCTATGGAGCGGCACGTGCCGCGGGAACCATTTGAGTTCATGTCGAGCTCGATTTCGACGGAACAGCCAAAGGGATTGATGATCCGAGAAATCGCCGACTCTATGATACGGGTGCGAGCGGCGCAAGGTCGCATTCTGGTCGTCGCCGGCCCCGGGCTGGTGCACACGGGCGCGGCGCGCCATCTCATCGAGCTGATTGAGAATGACTTTGTCCAGGTTCTGTTCGCCGGCAATGGGTTGGCCGTGCATGATATCGAAAGCGCGCTCTACGGCACATCTCTGGGCGTCTATTTGGATAAAAACATTCGGGCCAGCGAAGGCCATGAGCATCACCTGCGCGCGATCAACGCGATAAGAAAAGTGGGCGGAATCCGCCAAGCGGTCAAACAAGGCTTGCTTCAGCGTGGCATATTTTATAGCTGCGTCAAAAAGGGCGTGGATTTTGTGCTGGCGGGCTCCATCCGCGACGATGGACCGCTGCCCGACGTTATCACCGACACGCTCCAAGCTCAGGAGGCGATGCGCGAGAAGGTGCGCAACGTGAGCTTTGCGTTGATGATGGCGACAACCCTACATGCGATCGCCACCGGTAATCTCCTTCCGGCAACCGTCAAGACAGTGTGCGTCGACATCAATCCCGCTGTCGTCACCAAGCTTTGCGATCGCGGCACTTTTCAGGCCGTTGGCCTTGTGACCGACGTCGAGCCTTTCTTGCGCGAGCTTTCCCAGTACCTCAGGCAGGGCGACAACCCCGCGGACGCACGTCAATGATGCTCTGCAATACTGAGCGGAGGTTAGAATGGGCCTGTTGATGTGCCCGCCGGCTCACTACGGCATCGAATATGAGATCAATCCCTGGATGAGCACGAGGCGGCAGAGCGATCCGCAGCGTGCGCGCAGCCAGTGGTCCGATCTGCGTCACATCCTGCAGCATCGCTTATCCTTGCAAGTGGAGTTTATCGACGCGGTCGCCGAACAGCCGGATATGGTCTTCACCGCCAATGCCGGCCTTGTCTGGCGGCATAAGTTCATAGCGAGCAACTTTCGCCACGAAGTAAGACGTGGTGAGGTTCCACACTTCATCGAATGGTTTCGGCGGCGAGCATTCGAGATCGTTCGTCTGCCGGATGAGCTTTTTTTCGAGGGCGAAGGAGACTTACTGGCATGCGGCGATGTCTGGTTTGCCGGTTATCACATTCGCTCTGACGTCCTCGCGCACCAGCGGGTTGCTGAAATCATCAACGCTGAAGTGCTGTCCCTGGAGTTGACCAACCGCTGGTTTTATCATCTCGACACTTGCTTTTGTCCCCTGGACGCGGAACGTGCGCTTTACTATCCGCCTGCATTTGATCGCTATGGACAGGAAGTCTTGCAGAGCCGCATCGCGGAGCTGATTCCCGTTTGCGCCGCAGAGGCACAGCGCTTTGCCTGCAATGCAATCGTCGCCGACAATGCGATCGTGCTGAATGAGGGCTGTCCCGAGGTGCGGCAAAGATTGCAGCAACTGGGATTTACCGTACACGAAACCCCGCTCGATGAGTTCATCAAGGCCGGCGGCAGCGCGAAATGCATGGTACTCACGATCACGTGACGCTCTGATATCCCGGGCCACAGCGAGAAAGGACCGGTCTCTTACCGCGCTGTGCCTACATTGTCGTCTTCAGGGAGTGTTGGTGCGAGGTTGTCTTTCAAGCGCATGGACATTGCACGCTATCGATACCCTTCGGCCTGCATGCTGAACAATCGCGCATAAATTCCTTCCATCCGGAGAAGGTCTTCATGGCTACCCATCTCCGCTATCCGCCCGGAGTCAATCACAACGATCCGATCGGCCATTCGAACGGTGGAAAATCGATGCGAGATCAGGATCGCCATCTTGCCTTCCGTCAGCTCTTTGAAGTGTTGAAAAATCTCATATTCCGTTTGCGCATCCAAGGATGCGGTGGGCTCGTCGAGCACCAAAATCTCGGCATCGCGCATGAAGGCGCGCGCCAGCGCGATTCTCTGCCATTGACCGAGCGACAGCTCATGCCCGCCGTGAAACCAGCGACCAAGCGTCGTCTCATAACCTTCCGGCAGCTTTTCGATGATCGCTTCGGCGCCGCTCTTACGCGCAGATCCGATCACTTTTTCCATCTGGTCCGCCGCTTGGATCTGGCCAAAGCCAATGTTTTCTCTCGCCGCCAGATGATAGCGCACAAAATCTTGGAAGATGACGCCGATCTTCTGGCGCAGATCGAGCGGATCGACCTCTCGAATATCGATGCCGTCGAAAAGAATGACGCCTTCGGTGGGATCATAAAGCCGGGCCAGGAGCTTGATCAGTGTGGTTTTGCCCGCACCATTATGGCCGACGAGCGCGATTTTTTCCCCGGGACGCATCGTCAAATTGATTCCGCGCAGCACCCAGTCGTCGTTATCGGGATAACGAAATCCCACGCCACGGAACTCGACGCCCTGCGAAACCGATGCCGGCAATTTCCTGCGCGCCGTGCCGCCTTCGAGCCGCGGTTTTAGATCAAGAAACTCGAAGTAGTGCGCCATGAACAGATTGTTTTCGTAAATATTGCCGATGCCTGCGAGAATCGATTGAAAGGTCGTTTGCCCTTGGCGAAAAATCGTCAGGTACAGAGTCATATCACCGAGCGAGATCGTCGCCTGGACGGTGCGCCAAACGATCCAGGCGTAGGAACCGTAGAATCCGAGGGTGGCCACCAGCCCTAAGGCAAAGCCGACCCCGGCCCGGCGCACTGCCAGCGACTTATCCTCCCGGAAGAATTTATCAAATAGAGTGATGTAGCGGCCCAGCAAAGTCTCGCCCAGATTGAAGAGTTTGATCTCCTTGGCGGCAGTATCCTCGGTCAGCAGCCGTGCCAGGTAATTGATCTGCCGCGTCTCAGGCGCGCGCCGCGTCAGCAAACGAAATCCTTGCTCGGAAAAGCGCGTCTCGGCAATGAATGAAGGAATGCTCGTCGCGAGAAGTATGAGCACGAGCCACGGACTGAAGCGCAGCATGAGCACCGCAAAGGAAACCATCGTAATCACGTTCTGGACAATTTGAAACGTATCGTTGATCAGCTCCACCGGTTTGTAGCCGCCTTCGCGCCGCGCGTTTTGCAATCGATCGTAAAAATCCGGATGCTCGAAAAACGCCAAATCCAAGGTCAGCGCTTTACGGATGATTTCGCTCCGAATCCGATTGGCAATTTGAAGCTGGATCAGTTGCTGGATCAAGCGACGAGAGTGGTTGAGAGCTGTACCGATAAGAAACAGCATCAGTTCGAGCGCGAGATAGAAAAACACTCTGCTGACCTGCTGCGGGTCGTTGCCGGCTTGTATCGAGCTCACGACGCCATCGACAATCAGCTTGCCTACCCAGGCTTGCGTGGCTGGGAGCAGCGCTCCGAGCAGCGTCAGAATGCCAAGCCCTAGCGTAGCCGGGGTATTCGCTTGCCATACCAGTCGAAGGGCCTGTGGCGTGTGCGCGAACGAGTCGCGGAGTTTTCGCGAATAATCCGACATACGATTGACTAGATTTTGCGTCACGGGTTGAAGATAACACGAACTCGCAAGTTTTGCCGGACAAACGCTAATGAAACCATCGATTGACACGCACTGCGCTCGATCGCTACTTTCGAGGAACCAAATTTCACATTTCGTTAGGAGGAACGATGCGTATCGCACTGGGACTACCGAGCCGAATCATTGGCGCATCGGGAGAATTGATGCTCGAATGGATTACCCGCGCGGAGCGCGGACCCTTTTCCAGCGTCGTCGTCACCGATCGAGTGGTATCGCAAGCGCTCGAGCCGCTGTCGGTGTTGGCGCTGGCCGCGGGCGCAACTCGGCGCATCGGATTGATGACCAGCGTCGTCATCGGACCGACCCGCGAAACCACTTTGCTCGCGCGCCAGGCGGCCACCGTCGATGTGCTCTCCAGCGGCCGATTGACCCTCGGCATCGGCATCGGTGTGAGGAAAAATGACTACGACGCCAGCGGCTTCGATTTTCATCGTCGCGGCCGTCGAGTGGAAGAGCAGTTGCCGATCTTGCGCCGGCTCTGGTCTGGCGCAGAGCTGTCGCAGGAAATTGCCGCAATCGGCCCACGCTCAGTGCGATCCGCAGGGCCGGAGTTGCTCATCGGCGGGTACGTGCCGGCGATCGTGCAGCGCATTGCAAAATGGGGCGACGGCTACATGGCGCCGGGCGGCGGTGAACCGGAGAGTATGCTCAAAATGTGGCGCGAGATCGAACGCGCCTGGCGCGAGGCTGGACGCAGCGGCCATCCGCGATGGGTGGGCGCCAGTTATTTTGCCCTCGGACCGCAGGCGCTGGAGCACGCCACGCAATACATCCAAGCGAACTATGGATACAATCCGGAGCTCGCAGCCAAACGCTTGCGCACCTTACCGACTTCGGAAAAAGCTGTTGAAGAAGCCATCAAGCGACAACACGACATGGGAGTCGACGAATTCATCCTCCGTCCCTGTGCGGAGAATTTTGATCAAATGGATCGACTCGCTGAAATCGCCGCTCGAACGAGCTGACCGAGATCGGATGCACCAAAGGCGGCTTATACCATCTCAATGGGGTGAAGATATTTTTTGAATAGCTGCAGCGCCGTGCGGCTGTAATCTTTGGAAAGCAAGCCCACGGCATAGAGCAGGTACGATGCATCCAAAAACAGCTTAGGGTTTCGCGGCCGTAACGCTTGGACCTGCTCGTCGGTCTGCTGACCTGCGGTAAGAATATAGGCCGCCCAGGGGTTATGAATGAACACACCGCCCGTGCCGATCAGGAAGCGAGTGTCGCGCAGATCTTTGCCTGAATGGACCCAAGCCTCGCCTTCGCGCGCGACGATTCGTTCACGTCGGCCGACGTGGCGAGCGATCGCGAGATCGACTGCAGCGCGCGCTAGCACCGCATCAGAGGCTAAATGCCATTTTTCCGTGGGTACGCACTCGGTTTGCTGGCTGATTCGCTCGATGTATTCTCGCACCGATTCACTGTGAACCGTTAGCTCCGGAAAACCCAGCTGCAAATCACTCACGAGTTTCTCCAGCCCGACTCGCTGGAGAATAGTCGCCGCATTGAAACGGATTCCCAAATCGCCTTCCACAGTGCGCTTCGCATAAGACTCCGCGAGACCCCGCGAAATCACGTTTTCTCCGGCAGGATGGCCAAAGCCGATGGAATGAACGTCGGTAGTCGCTCCGCCGACATCAACCAGCAACATGTCACCCCATCCTTTTTCTTCGCTTGTGCCGTCGGCGCCAAGCCGCACGGCTTCGAGGACGGCCATGGGCGTCGGCAAAACCACCGAGACAAATTCTTTTACTTCGTCGAGTCCTTTGGCGTGAGTGATACGCTCCATAAATAGTTGGCGAATCGCCTCGCGCGCCGATTCCACAGCCAATGTTCCTGCCTTGGGCATAACATTTTGCACCGGCAATATTTCTTTCTTACCGGTTTGGAGAATCTGCGCCACCTCGCCGGCGATCGACTGATTACCGGCGACAACCACCGGCACCGAAAGCACCGAATCGGCAAGCACCCGCGCATTGTGAAGAATTGTCGCTGTATCGCCGCCATCCACGCCGCCGGTCAAGAGAATCATATCCGGCCGCAACTGCTCGATTTCAGCAATTTGGTGATGCGAAAGCTTGAATGCGGT
>Ga0070681_10002451_pt1 | contig 16989 bp, 12 predicted proteins | sample KBSC83BmetaG_FD_65650 | JGI IMG/M metagenome (GOLD analysis project Ga0070681, IMG submission 65650) | Corn rhizosphere microbial communities from Kellogg Biological Station, Michigan, USA - KBS C8-3B metaG | ecosystem: Host-associated > Plants > Roots > Rhizosphere | place: USA: Michigan...
GTAGTTCACATCTTCCATCCGACACTTCGCTCGTTCTACCAGATAGAGCGCCTGTGGAGTGACGCGGAGACAGTGGCGCTGGAACCACAGGAGTAAGCAATGAAAGCGGTTCGTATTCTGGCCGGTCTGGCCATTCTGCTGTGCGGAGCTCGCCTCGATGCACAGCAGTACTTCGGCATGAACCAGGTGCAGTACAAGCACTTCGACTGGAGAGTGATCGAGACCGAGCACTGGCTCGTTCACTACTACCCAGAGGAGCGCGCCGGCGCGATGGAAGCAGCCCGCATGGCGGAGCGCTCCTATGCGCGGCTCTCGAAGGTGATGGATCACCAGTTCCGCGAGAAAAAGCCGATCATTCTTTACTCTTCCCGCTCGGAGTTCGGGCAGAGCAACGTGAATGGTGACCTCGGAGAAGGCGTCGGCGGAGCTACCGACCCGCTCCGGCAGCGAATGATTCTTCCGCTCACCGGCGATCTCGGCAGCTTCGAGCACGTGTTGACCCACGAAATGGTGCACGAGTTCCAGTTCGACATTTTCGCGCGCGGCAAGGCCGGCGCGAATCTGCAGACGCTCAATCAGGTCGATCCGCCGCTCTGGTTCATGGAGGGCATGGCCGAGTACCTCTCGATCGGCCCGCAGCACATCCTGACCGAAACGTGGGTGCGCGACGCCGCGGTAAACGGCACTTTGCCGACCATAGAGCAGATGACCGAGCGCCCCGACAAATACTTTCCGTACCGCTATGGTGAAGCGCTCTGGGAATACGTCGGCGAGCGTTGGGGTGATGCCGCAATCGGCGAGATCATGCAGAATGCAACGACGCTTGGGATAGCGCGGGCATTTCAGCGCCAGCTAGGTCTCACCCTTCACGAGCTGAGCGACGACTGGCGGGAGTCAGTGAACGCCAAGTATCTCCCGCAGGCGGCGAACCTCGACCGCCCGCGAACGTTTGCCCAGACACTGCTCAGCGAGAAGAAAACAGGCGGGCAGATCTTCCTTGCTCCCGCCCTTTCGACCGATGGCAGTCGCATCGCCTTCCTGTCGAACGGCAGCTTCAAGCGCGGCGAAGTGTTCATCGACCTCTGGCTGGGTGACGCCCGTACCGGCAAGCGCATCAAGCGGCTAGTCGAGAGCACCACCAATCCGAACTTCGAGGAGCTGCGGCTGCTCTATTCGCAGAGCTCTTTCTCGAACGACGGACGGACGCTTGCCTTCACCGCGCAGCGTGAAGGCAAGGACGTGCTCTACCTGATGGATGTCGCGAGCGCCAACGTGAAGAAGCGGCTCGACCTCCCCGTCGACGCCGTCTGGAGTCCGACGTGGTCGCCGGACGACAAGCAGATCGCGTTCAGCGGCACCGTCGGCGGCATCACTGATCTCTACATCGTGAATGCCGACGGCAGCGGTCTCCGCCAGCTCACTGACGACAAGTACGGCGACCTGCAGCCGGCGTGGTCACCCGACGGCCGTCAAATCGCTTTCGCGAGTGATCGTGGTCCCGAGACGAATCTGGCGATCCTGAAATTCGGCAAGTGGCAGATCTCGGTGATGAATCTCGACAACGGAAGCATCACGGTGCTCCCCGGTCAGGATGGCTTGAACCTGAATCCACAGTGGTCGCCGGACGGACGTGAGGTCGCGTTCGTCTCCGATCGAACCGGCATTCCGAACGTCTTCCTCTACGACTTCACCACCCAGCAGCATTACCAGATCACCAACGTCCTCGGCGGCGTCTCGGCGATCACCGAATACAGTCCGGCGATCAGCTGGTCGAGGGGTGCCGACAGACTCGCGTTCACCTACTACGAGCGCGGCGACTATACGGTCTGGACGGTCGACAATCCGCGCTCGCTCAAGCGGACAGCCTACCGCCCCGGCGCAGCTAACGCGACAGTCGCAGCGGCACCGACGCCGAACGCGCCACAAACCGCGTTCGATTCGACGATCAGGGCGCAGCCTGGCGAGCCGACGTCCACCTACCGTGCGCCGTCAGGCACCCGCCAGTCGTCGGTGCTTCCCGTACAGGAAGTCGCTGTTGCTGATTTGCCCCCGAGCATCGGCACACTGATGTCCGATCCACTGTTCGGGCTTCCCGACACCGCGCGATTCAAGGAGCGGCCGTACCACGCGTCGTTCCATCCTGATTATATCGCCGACCCATCGGTGGGTTACACGCCGAGCTACGGTGGAATGTTCGCCGGCGGAACGGCGTTCGTGTTCAGCGATCTCCTTGGCAACCATCAGCTCGCGGTCGCCGGGAACGTCTACGGACGGCTGAGCGATGCCAGCGTCTTCGTTGGGTACGCAAATCTGAGTCGCCGCTGGCAGTACACCACCGGTGTTGCGCAGGACCCCGTGTACGTGCCGATCCAGGGCGGCCAGCTCCAGGATCCGAACAATCCGAACGTGATTCGTTTTCAGACGGATTACTTCCGGTACGTCATCAGGAACCTCTTTCTCACCGCTCAGTACCCGTTCAGCCGCTTCAGTCGAGTCGAGGCTGGAACGCAGTTCAACAGCATCGCGCAGGGCGTGGTCCACGTGTTCCAGGACTGCAGCGTCGCCGGCTATTGCACCGACGTTCAGTTCAAGAACGACAGCGTCAAGATCAAGACGTTGAACTACATCACGCCGACGGCAGCGTTCGTCTCGGACAACACGCTCTTCGGCAACACCGGTCCGATCATGGGGCGGCGGATGCGCTTCCAGGCGTCGCAGAATCTCGGCAACGTCAACTTCGCCGACTTCCTGGTTGACTACCGTCGCTACGACCCAATCATCTTCAACACGCTCACCTTCGCGACGCGATTCCTGTCGTCGATCTCTCTCGGGCGGGATGAGGACTTCTTCCCCAAGTACATCGGAAGGCCCGATTTCGTGCGCGGCTACGATCGGGCTAACTTTAATTTCTACGACTGCACATCGATCATCGGTGGCCAGTCGCAGTGCAACAACGCCCAGCTCGCGGGCAGCAGAGTGGCCGTCTTCAACGAGGAGCTCCGCTTCCCGATCATCCGCCGCTTCGACATCGGCAGCTCTTTTGGACTGCCGCCCGTCGACGGCCTGATCTTCTACGATGCGGGTCTGGCGTGGAGCAAGGGACAGACTCCGCACCTGGGGAATGCACCGGTGGGCAACAATCCGAACATCGATCGTTATCCTCTGGCGAGCTGGGGCGGCGGATTGCGGGTGAACCTTTTCAATCTCGCGGTACTTCGTTGGGACTACGCCCGGCCGATGGTCGGCGGACGGAAACCCAACTGGACCTTCTCATTGGGAGCGAGCTACTAACCGTTGCGTCGCCTCCTACTGCTGGCGCTGCTCTGTGCAGCCTGTACGAACAACGACAGGGCAGCGCCTGACAGCACGAACTTCCAAGCGGCCGAATCACATGGTCCCGACCCGCTCCTTCTTCGCATCCCGCGCGGCGGAGGAACGGGTCGCGTCTACGTGTACCCGAAGCTCGATTCCGCCGTCTGGACCGTCGATGAAGCGCCGGCGCTCGAGCGCGTGCTCGCGTTCGACCCCGACGCCGGAACAATCGCCTACGTCGACTCCAAGGGCTTCCCCGGTCGGCTCGATCTAAGAGAGACCGATGTCGTAAAAGCATCGAAGGCGAAGCTCACCTCCCTTGCTTCAGCGAACGGCAGCGACATTTACGGAATCAATCCCAAGGGTGAGGTCGTCCGCCTCAATCCGAGCGGCGGCGACTGGCATTTCAAGCCGCCGATTCCGGCGCGCTCGGTCTTCACGCAGCCGAACGGCGAGCTGCTCGTCGCCGCGAACAAAGGCACCCAGACAATTCTCTGGAAGGTGCGCCCACCCGACGATGTCGTGCAGGACAGTGCCGTGTTGCCACTCTCCGGACGTGCCGTGCGCACCCAGGTCGGCGATCGGGTTTATTTCACCGTCGACAGCGGGCTCGTCGGGGTAAAGGCCAAGGATCTCTCGCCAGCTGGCACCGTGGAGCTACCGAGCCGCGTCCGCGCGCTGGCGCCGACCCCGAGCGGCGACCGTCTTTACATCGCGACCTTCGGTGATAGCGGCCTGTCGGTGGTCGATCGCTACAGCGGCAACGTCGGCCACGCGGTCACGCTTCCCGCGCCGCCGATCGATTTGCGGATGGATGGACTCGGCCGATATCTGATCGCGCGCTTTCCGAAGGTCGATTCCGCGTGGGTGATCGCAATCGGCACCAACCGGCTCGTCGGCGCGGTTGGCACCCGGTGGGAAGCGGATCTTCCGGCGATCACGCCTGATGGTGAGCTGGCCGTGCTCGGCGCGAAGGACGTGTCGCTGATCGATCCCGACAATCTCGCTGTCAAATCCACTGTGGCCGCAGGCGCCAAGGATTTCTGGTACTTCTTTGCGTGGAACGGTTTCCGTCCGCGGCCGGCGGGGCTCGACCAACCAGTGACATTCCCAACCGACAGCGTGTACACCGATTCCACCGCCAGCTCGACTTCGCCGTACGCGTCGTCGACACCGCCTGGTACAGATTCGGTGCCGCCACCGGTCAGCCAACCTGGTGCGACGACGGGCTTTACCGTCTCCTTCGCCGCCCTCCTCACCGAGGACAAGGCGCAGCAACTCGCCAGCACCATTCGCGTCGGCGCCACTCCGGCGCACGTCGTGGTTACCAATAGTGCGGGCTCGCCGATTTTCAGAGTGGTGATGGGTCCGTTCGCGACGAAGGACGAAGCCGAGCGAGTCGGCCGCGCGTCGCGACGCGACTACTGGATCTACGAGGGCTCCCCTTGAACCCGCCCGGCTCCGGCGGACGACCCGTTGCATGGGAAGACGCCGGACGGCAGATCGCACCACTGCTGGGCGGATACTCCGCCATCGTCGTCACCTCCTCTGATCCCGCCGTCGCCGCCTATGTCGCGCTCGGGATCGCCCGTGCCGAAGCCAAGCATCGCCGCGCAGTCGTTGCCGATTTGGTCGGCGATCTTCCACCCCTGCGCTCGCTGATCAAGGAAGAAGATCCGCACGGAATCACCGATAGTTTTCTGTACGGCGTTTCACTCAACAAGATCGGCTACGAGATCGAGGGGACGCCCAATCTGTACGTCATGCCCAGCGGCACCGATCCGATGATCGACGAGCAAATCTTCCACAGCGGACGCTGGAAGAAGCTCGCCGCAGGATTCACCCAGGTCGGTGCCCTCCTCATCCTCGTCGCGTCCAGTCACGCCGCCGGTCTCGGCGACCTCATCGAGCAGGTGGATGGCGCGGTGCTGGTCAAGGATGCCGAGGTCGCGGGAGCACCCTCGGCGCTGGTGTTGGCTCGGGTGCCGACGCCGACGCCGACACTCAAGATTCAGCTGCAGCGCGCGAGCGCCCGCGCCGCGGTGTGGAGGCGGAAGCGGTGGTTCCTTCCGGTGCTCGGAGCGGCGGCCCTGCTGGTCCTGGCTGCGATCGGACTTACTCTCGTACTCACTGGTATTATCCCACGCACCCAGACCGTCGCGCCACGGGTCGCGGTCAAGCCGGTGCCGGCGCCCACACCCCCGCCACCCCGACCACCGCCCGAAACACTCTACATCGCGCCTCCGGCAAATCCCGGGGACTCAGCCGAGGCGGCGGCATTCGCTGTTGAACTGCAGGTCGCAAACACCGCCGAAGGTGCTAACTTGTTCATCAGGAAAAACGGCGCGGCGCTTCCGGCGCCCGCTGTGTCGCCTGTCCCAATTGACCCGGAGCGATCGACATGGTACAAGGTGACGGCTGGTGCGTACTCCGCGCGATATCAGGCTGACTCACTCCTTTTCGTCCTGCGGAATGCGCATGTGCTCAGGGATTCTGCCGGCAGCGTCACCCGAGCGCCGCTGGCACTTCTCATCGACAGTGTTCCGACACAGGGCGGCATCAGCGATGCCGTCCGCGCAGCCGTGCAGAAGTACGATGGGCGCGGCCTGGTGGTCTACGCGTTGATGCAGGATGACGGGGGCGCGCGGTTGTACGCGGGCGCCTTCACCCGGCCCGAGGAATCGGCCGAACTGACCAAGACACTTCGTGGCGCGGGACTCAATCCCGTGCTCGTCTACCGAACGGGGAGAGCGCCTTAGTGCGTTTAACGAAGCTCGAGATTCACGGATTCAAGTCTTTCGCCGATCAAACCGACATGCTCTTCGAGCCGGGTGTCACGGCGATCGTGGGTCCCAATGGCTGCGGTAAGTCGAACGTGTCCGACGCGGTCAGGTGGGTGCTCGGCGAGCAGCGCGCCCGCGCCCTGCGGGGCGCGAAGATGGAGGAAGTGATCTTCCAGGGGTCGTCCGCCAGGCGCGCCGTGAACCTCGCTGAGGTCTCGCTCCATTTCGAGAACGACGATGGTGCGCTCGACATTCCGTTTCGCGAGGTCGTGATCACCCGCCGCCTCAGCCGCTCCGGGGAAAGCGACTATTTCCTGAACGGCGCGGCGTGTCGCCTGCGCGACATCCACGACATGGTGCGTGGAACCGGACTGGGCGCCGACTCCGGGGTCGTCATCGAGGCGAAGATGGTCGACGCGCTTCTCAGCGACCGGCCCGACGATCGTCGTGAGCTGTTCGAGGAAGCCGCCGGCGTCGGACTATACCGCGATCGCAAGCGGAGCGCCGAGCGTCGGCTCGAGGAGACGACCACGGATCTCGCGCGCATCGACGACTTGATCGCCGAGGTCCAGAGCCAGGTCAGGTCGCTGGCGCGCCAGAGAAAGCGCGCTGAGCGCCACACCGAGCTGATGTCGCGGCGATTCACCCTCGAGGTCGCCCATGCATCACGCGAAATGGCGGCCTGGCGCGACGAGCTCGCCCGACTCGAAGAGCGTGTGACGAGCTTGCGCGTCGAGGTTCCGGGCGGCGAGCAACGCCTTCGCGACGCCGAAGCTGCACGCGACACCGCGCTCAATGAGCGCACGACGGCCGAAGCGCGGCGCACCGAGCTTGCACGGTTGGTGTCCGACCAGCGAGAGAGCACTCAACAGCTGCGCGGCGAGATCGCCGTCGCCGAGGAGCGGCTGCGCAACGCCACGTCGCGCCGGGAGCGCGCTGAGGAGGAGCGTCGTGAAGGCGACGCTGTCGCCGGACGGGTCAGCACCGAGATGGAGCGCGCGGCGACGGATCTCGCGAACCTCGAGGAAGCATTGCGGGCCGCGGACAACGCGCTGGCCGGCTACGCCCGGCACGAGGAAGAGGTTCGGGCGAGCCTCAGCATTGCCCGGTCCAGCCTCGAGCAGGGTGAGCGCGCGCTGCGCGAGCTGCGCGAGGAATTGCACCGCAGTCTACTCGACAGGCAGAGCGCCGAGCGCGAGCGCGAAGAGCTGACGGCGCGCCGCACCGCCCTCGAGACCGAGCTCACCCACCTTTTCGATGCGGCCGAATCGGCGCGTCGCGAGCTCGCCGGCGCCGAAGACGCTGCGTCGATCGCCGCGACGAGGCTATCCGAAACGAGCGCAGCGGCCGACGAGGCGCGTGATGCCCTCGAGATGGCCCGCGACCGTGAAAGCTCCGCGCGCGCCGACCTGTTGCGCGCCGAGGAGCTGCACACCGCGCTCAGCGCCAAACTCAATGCGCTGGAAGGCCTGGAGCGGGAACGAGTCGGTCTTGCGCCGGCGGCGGCGCGCTTGCTCAAGGAGCGCGGGATCTTCGGCGAAGGCGCCGTACTCGGTCCGCTAAGTGATTTCATCAGTGCCGATGCCGCGTCGGCGGGACTCGTCGAGCGTTTCCTCGGCCCGACCGTCAACGCCGTGCTCGTGCGCGACAGAGGCGTGGCCGACGCCATTCGCGCCTGGCACGCGGCGGCGACACCCGGACCGCTGCTGCTGCTCCCGCTCGATTCGGTAAATGGAGATTCGGCGATCGCAGCTGACAATTCCGATCTTGCGGCGCTCGTCGAGTCGGCATCCTCCGCCACCGGTTGGGTGAGGTCGCTGCTCGGTCGCGTCACATCGATGGAAAGCGGCTCTGCATTCGTCGACGCGCGCGGAGCGATCTGGCTGCCTGCCGCCGAGTCCGGTCCCGGGCCACTGCGTCGTCGCGCTGAGATCACCGAGCTGAAGCAGTCGGTCGTAAACAGCGCTTCCTCCAGGCACAGCGCCACTGTGAACGCCGAGACCGAACGCGCGGCACTTGCTGCCGCCGAGCGCGCGGCACTTGTCGCACAGGAAGCCGCGTCACAGGCTGCCCGCGCCAACGCCGAAGCAGCCGACCGCTCAGCGGCCGTGGCCCGACAGCACCAGCGCGCCGCGCGCGAGGCAGCCGAAGCACGCGCTCTCGTCGACAGACTCACCGAGCGCGAGACTGCCACCGCTGACAGAATCGCCACCCTCGCCACGACTGCTGCAGACATCGAGGCACGGATCGCCGCCCATGAGACGGCGGTTACCGCGGCCCGCGACGTTCTCGCCAGCGCCGAGCACAGTCAGGAGGAAGCCCGGGAGCAGCGTACAGCCAGCCAGATTCGGCGCGCCCAGGCGCAGGCGCAGCTCGAGGTTGCGTCAGATCGCCACCGGCATCTTCGCGATGAGTTCGCCTCGGCAACGGGCCGTCTGGAGTCCCTCCAGCTGGAGCTGACCACCCTGTCGTCCGCGGATTCCCAGCTCACCGAGCAGGTATCGCAGTGGCAGAATGATCTCGACGCCCGCCAGTCAACCCTCGAGGACACCGAACAGAAGCTCGCCGACGCCGAGCGAGCGGTGCACGAAGTCGACGAGCGTTTCTCGAGCGAAGAACATCGACTCACGGAGCTGCGCCGCAACGTCTCCGCCGCCAGCGAAGAGCTGCACGCCGCCGAGCTTCGCTACACCGAGCTGTCGGGAAGACGTGCCGCCATTCGAGAGCGACTCGAGGCAGAATGGAAGAAACCGGTCGACGAGCTCCTGGCCGGTGCCGAGGTGCTCGAGCTCGATGACGAGACGCTGCGCAGCGAAGCCGCGCTCGTACGGGAGCAGCTCGACGCGCTCGGACCGGTCAATCCGCTGGCGATCGAGGAGCATGAGGAAGAAACCCGTCGCCTCAGCTTCCTCACCACCCAGCGCGACGACCTGAACTCGGCAAAGGGCTCGCTGCAGCAGGCCATCCGCGAGATCGACACCACTGCGCGCGAGCTTTTCCTGCAGACCTTCGTTCAGGTCCGGGAGAACTTCCGCAACATCTTCATGACGCTGTTCGGTGGTGGAGAATGCGATCTGCGCCTCGAGAATCCGGAGAGCCCGCTGGAAGGCGATATCGAGATCCACGCCTCACCGCGCGGGAAGCGAACCCAGCGCATCCATCTGCTGTCGAGCGGGGAGAAAGCGCTGGTGGCGCTTTCGCTGCTCTTCGGAATTTTCCTCACCAAGCCAAGTCCCTTCTGTCTGCTCGATGAAGTCGATGCGCCGCTCGATGATCAGAACATCGGTCACTTCGTGCGCATGCTCAACCGCTTCAAGAACAGGACCCAGTTCATCGTGATCACCCACAATCCGCGCACCACCACCGAAGCCGCCGACGCCGTCTATGGAGTTACGATGCAGGAGCCCGGCGTATCTTCACTGGTGAGCGTACGAATGCGCGGCCGCACCGTCGACGAGACGATCACTCCCGCGCATCCAGCGCACACACCGCAGCTGCACGACGAGCCCACCGAAGCCGCCGAGCCAGCCTCAGTTACCGCGTAAATGCTAGTAGTCATGCAACACGACGCGACGGCGAAAGACGTCGAGCGCGTCGTAAGTATCATCCAGGAGATGGGTTACGAGGCGCGGCCGATGCCGGGCGCGCAGCGCACCGCCGTTGGTCTGGTCGGCAACGATGGCCGCGTCGACTCTTCGCGGCTCGAGGCCCTCCCTGGCGTCGCGCAGATCATCCACGTCACCCAGCCGTACAAGCAGGTGTCGCGGGAATGGCGCGCCGAGAATACGGTCGTCGAGCTCGCGCCCGGAGTTACCGTCGGCGGCGACAGCGTCGTCGTCATCGGCGGACCGTGCTCGGTGGAGTCCGAGGAGCAGATTCTCTCGGCCGCGCGGATGGTGAAGGCTGCTGGCGGCACCGCTCTGCGGGGCGGCGCGTTCAAGCCTCGCAGCTCACCCTACTCCTTTCAGGGGCTCGGCGAGAAAGGACTCAAGCTTCTCGCGCGCGCCGGAAAAGAAAGCGGTCTTCCCATCGTCACGGAAGCTATGGATTCCGAGGGTGCGAAGCTCGTCTCGGATCTCGCCGATTGCATCCAGATCGGCGCGCGCAACATGCAGAACTACTCTCTGCTCAAGACCGTCGGTAAGCTGAAGAAGCCGGTGCTGCTCAAGCGCGGAATGGCGGCGACCATCAACGAGCTGCTTCTGAGCGCGGAGTACATCCTTGCGGAAGGCAACGAGAACGTGATTCTCTGCGAGCGCGGCGTGCGGAGCTTCGATCCGGCGGCGCGCAACATGTTCGATTTGACCGCGATTCCGATCGTCCACCGGCTGTCGCACCTACCGATCATCGCCGATCCCAGTCACGGCACCGGCTTGCGCGACAAGGTGATTCCGATGGCACGCGCCGCCGTCGCCGCCGGCGCCGACGGCGTGATGATCGAGGTTCACCCCGAACCCGATCGCGCCCTCTCCGACGGCGCGCAATCCCTCTACCCCGACCAGTTCACTCAGCTCGTTGGCGAGCTCCGAGCGGTCGCCGCCGCGATAGGCCGCAGCGTACCCCCGGCGAAATCCGGAACGGCATAAGCCCTGCCGGGTACGGTTCACTATGAAAAACTTCATCTACCCAGTGGCGTTCGCCGCCATCGCGCTGCCCTTCACGGCGCAGGCACAGAGCGCCGATGCAATCATCGATCGCGCCGTCGCCGCCTACGCACGCCTCAACAGCATGCGTGCCGAATTCCGCCAGACTTTGACCAACCCCGTGACCGGGAACAGCCAGACGACGAACGGAGTCATCATGCGGAAGAAGCCCAATCTTCTGAGCATCAACTTCGAGTCTGGCGATCGGGTTGCAGCCGACGGATCGACCCTCTGGGTTTATCTGCCCAGCAGCGTTCCCGGCCAGGTGGTGAAGATGCCGTACACCGGCGCCAATGCGAGCGCCATCGATCCCGCCGAGCAGTTTCTGAATTCACCGCGATCGCGATTCACGGTTGGGGCCGGGGGCGCGGCAACGGTCGGCGGTCGCTCGACGCACGTGATCACCCTCACGCCGAAGCGAGCCAATCCCAACTTTGCGAGCGCAAAGCTGTGGATCGACGACAGCGATTCGAGCATCAGGCAGTTTGACATCGAGACGCCCAGTGGACTGAAGCGCCACGTCGTCATCACCAGCTTCACGCCGAACCCGGATCTGGCGCGCTCCTCGTTCCGCTTCTCGGTGCCGAAGGGCGCAAAGGTTGTCGATCAGGCAAGCGGGATGGTGTTCTAGAACCCTCGCGCCGGGAGCTACTTGCCGGACCTCACCAGTCCGGCGACAGCTGCCAGTTTTTTGGGATCGACGCCGCGCCGCTGTGCAATTTCTGCCGCTGCGGCTGATAGCGTCCGATAGACTTCCAGCGCCGCCGGATGGGATTGAAGCGCGCGGACGTGTCTGCCGACGGTCTCGGCGTCACCCCGAATGACGGGGCCGGTCAGCGCGTCGTCAGGCAGCATCTGCTTCATGTTGGCGAACGCGCCACTCATGAGACTTTCCACCGCCTGATACGCACTGGCGTCGGGAATCCCGATGTCGTGCAGCAGGTGTCCGGCGACCGACGCCAGCACGACCGGGAAATTGGACGAGATTACTGCCGCGGCGTGATACGCGGGCTTTTGACCCGGCGGAATCTCCAGGACTCGCGCTCCAAGCTGGCCGGCGATTCGCCGCGACGCGTTGCGAGCGGCGATGTCGCCGTCGACACCGATCCAGCCTTTGCGCAGCATCTCAGCGGAGACATCGGGATCGCTGAACGGAACGAGCGGGTGAAACGTCCCGGTCGGATAACCAGCGGCGCTGAACGAAGCGAGAGCGGCGGGCTCGGCGATTGCCGAGGTGTGAAGAATCACGGTGCCCCGGGAGATGCGTCCGTCTTTCGCAGCGACCGACACCTCCTCCAGAGTTTCGTCGATCTGCGGGTCGCGCACCGCCACGATTACAACGTTGGCGCGTGAAGCATCGGGCGGAATGCTGCCAGTCGAAGTAGCTACTCCCGAGGGCCGCTTGCCGTGGAGTCCAACAACCTCGACCCCTGATGCGCGAAAGGCGCGGGCGAGTCCGCGCCCAACGTGACCGGGCCCGATGACGAAGACGCGCTCGCTCACCTCGGCGGCCCGCCGGCATTCAGCGCATCGAGTGAATCCGACGGCGGCGCCATCGCCGTCGCCCGACGCAGCAGCTCGTGCTCCGAGGTCGCACCGCGCGCGAGCTCGAGAGCCTTTTGAATCACCTTGTCGGTCGCGGCACGCCGTCTGAACTCCACGTCGGCGCCGAACACATAGCGCGCGATGTCGAATGCGATCAGTCGCGAAACAATCGGCTCGGCGTCATCGTAGGCGCTGCGCGGAATATCGATTCCACGCGCCTTCATACGCGTCCATACCTCTTCGCGCATCGCCGGGGTGACCACGAAGTCAGGACCTGGAACACCGCCGCTCCCCTTGAGATACAGCGCGTAGTCGGTGATCGCGTCGCGGAAATGGCCGACGTTCGTCCCCAAAGCGCGCATGAAGTTCGCCTCGACCACCGGCACGGTGGAATCTCCGGCGATTACGTCGGGCGTTATCCCGCCGCCGCCAAATACACTTCGCCCCGCATCGGTGCGGAATCGCCTGCTCGTAATCGGCGGCAGATCCTCTTCATCGTCGTCGTCGCTGGGCAGCCTGCGCGTGATCGAGCGTCCTGATGGAGTAAACCACCGCGCTGTCGTGATCTTGAGGCCGCCCTGCGTGCCGAAGGAGACGACGGTCTGAGCGCTTCCCTTCCCGTAAGTCGGTCGGCCGACGATTACGGCGCGGTCGTGATCCTGGAGCGCGCCGGCGACGATCTCTGCAGCGCTGGCGCTGCGCCCGTCAACCAGGACCATCAGCGGCAGCTGCGGCCAGCGCTGCGCAGCGGTATCTGCGTAGTCGCGGTTCGCATCAGCCACCCGACCCCGCATGCTCACGATCCGCTGACCCGGGTTCAGGAACAGGTCCGACACCCGAACCCCCTGAGTGAGCAATCCGCCAGGGTTGGTCCGCATGTCGAGCACCAGCGTCTTCATTCCGCGGCTGAGCAGACTCGAGATCGCGCCTGATAGCTCATTGGCGGTGGAATCGCTGAACGCCTTCAGATCGATGTAGCCAACCCCATCGCCGAGCAGCGCCGTGCGCCGAACCGCGCTCTGATGGATGGTGGTGCGTTGCAGCTTCAGCTCCATCGGCGCACTTATGCCTGGGCGCTCGACCTTGAGGGTGACGAAAGTGCCGGGGTTGCCGCGGACTGCTTTCGATGCTTCCTCGTTGGTCCATCCCTTTGTCGACTTGCCCCCGATCTCGATGATGCGATCGCCGGGCTGCAGACCTGCGCGTTCGGCTGGGCCACCCGGCAGCGGAGCGACGACGATCAACCAGCCATCGCGCAGATCCAGCTCGACGCCGAGGCCGGCGTAATTTCCGGATGTCGTCTCGTTCAGACGCGCAAAGCGATCGGGCGGCAGAAAGGTGGTGTACGGATCGCGAAGCTCGTAAAGAAGTCCGTCGACCGACTTGCGGTAGAGGGCTGAGTCCTCGACCGGATCGACGTAGTCGTTCTCGACGCGGCGGAAGACGCTCTCGAAGAGCTGGGCACCCTCGTACGCGGTGAATGTCCCGGTGCGGGCGCCGCGCTGCAGTAGCCAGCCGCCGGTAATGAGGGCGCCAAGCAGCGTTCCGACGACGATTATCGTCCGCGCACGCGCCGAAGCGCTGGGGAGTCTCAGCTTCATCCCTTTTTTAACTCCGGATACTCCCGAAAGGTTGCGGGAACTGGGCGGCGAGGACCGACACGATGCGCCCGTGCACGGTTTTCTTGTCTCCTGTCCCGTCTATCAACTTGATCGGTCCGCACTCGGGATGGGAGTCCTGCCATTTCCGGTCGGCAAACGCACGGAACGCACCATTGACGCGCTGGTGGAACTCGTCGCTGGCGCTCTCGATGCGGTCACGTGCGCCGCGGGCGTCGGCACGGCCAAGTCCCTGATCGGCGCTGACATCGATGAGCAGGGTCAGGTCGGGAACCAAGCCGCCCGTGGCCAGCCGATTGGCGGAACGAATCTGTGCTTCGTCGAGCCCCCGGCCACCGATCTGGTAGGCATACGTCGAAAGAAAAAAACGATCTACCAGTACTACGACACCCTCGTCGAGCGCGGGAATGAGCTCGCGCGAGACCAGCTCCGCGCGCGATGCCATGAAAAGAAGCGCTTCCGTCGCCGCGCCGATCTGTTTTTCCGGATGCAGCAGGATCTCTCGAATGTCGTCGCCAACCGGAGTTCCGCCCGGCTCGCGCACTCCTCGCGTTACGATTCCGGCCACTGCCAGCCGTTCGGCGAGCAGCTTGATTTGCGTGGTTTTGCCCGCGCCCTCGATACCCTCGAAGACGATGAGCCTGCCGCGCGGCATCTTTAGCCCAGCGTGATGATCGGGCTCGCCGCGCCCTTCTTCATGCCGTCCATGATCCACTGATTCACGCGTAGCATCAGCTTGTCGAAGTTTTCCTGAGCGGCGACGGCGCGCTGATACGCGGGCTGACCCTGGATCTTCTCGAGCATGGTGTCGAGTTGCTGCTCCATGTCCGCGCTCGGATTCTCGCCGCGCTGAATCAGCTGCTGCGCATCCCCGCGGAGCTTCTCCATCTGCTGCAGCAGCGTCACTGCATCGCGATCGTCATTCAACGCTTCGCTCGAGCGTTTCAGCGCCTGATATTCCGTGCTTTGACCGATCAGCCGGCCCAGCTCCTTCGCCTTGTCTTCGAGCATCCTTTCTCCTTTTAGCCTGAGCCCGCTAAACGCGACGTGCGAACACGAAACGCTCGCGTCCGGTGAGGTCGAGCAGCACTTCGATCCCATCGTAACGCCCATCTACCGCTATCATCTCGGCCACGCTTCCGGCGCGACGTGCGTCCACTTCGAGAGCCAGAAAGCCGTGCCGCCGCAAAAAGGCGGGAGCCTGCCGCACCAGCTCGCGAGTGGCCGCCAACCCGTCCTCCGCCGAAAGGAGCGCGAGGCAAGGCTCCCAGTCGCGCACATCGGGCGGCAGGTCGTCGACCTCGCCGAAGCTGATGTAAGGTGGGTTGCAGACGATCGCGTCCAGTTTTTCGCCGGTTAACGGCGCAAGCAGCGAGCCGCGACGAAACTCCACGGGTGACCTGAGCGCGTTGCCCAGAACGTGTGCGTTCGCCGACGCGACATCGAGGGCATCCATCGAGATGTCGGTAGCGTACACCTTGTCCAGCTCCGCCTCGAAGGCCAAAGAAAGCGCGATCGCTCCGGATCCGGTGCCGATATCCGCCAGCGTTCGGGTGTCATCGGTGCAGCGCTCGAGGACCCTCTCGACGAGCAGCTCTGTCTCAACGCGCGGAATCAATACCCGCTCGTCGACATCCAGAGTGAGATGGCGGAATGCGGCCCGGCCGACGGCGTAGGCGAGTGGAGCGCCGGCAGCGCGCTTCATCACCGCGCTGATCACCGCGCGTGCGACATCGGGTGAAGCGTCGCTGATGGCGTTCGCCGCCGCCCAGAATTTCGGGACGTCGAGAATCGCCGCGATGATCTCGCGCGCCTCGCGCTGTGCATCTTCGATTCCCTCGGACTCGAGCATCGCCGCGCAGCCGGTTAGCAGATCACCAATCGTTCCGATCGGCAGCGAGGGCACGAAGAACGGCGCCGCGGTCTTATTCGCCAAGCTTCTCCTCCACGTCGGCAACTCTGAGCGCTTCGATGAACGGCTCGATGTCGCCATCAAGTACCTTGGTGAGCTCGTGCAAGGTGAGATTGATGCGATGGTCGGTGACGCGATTCTGCGGATAATTGTAAGTGCGAATCTTTGCCGATCGATCGCCGGTGCCAACCTGAGTTCGGCGCATCCGCGCGCGGGCGGCTTCCTGCTCCGCGATTCTGGCATCCAGCAGTCGGGCGCGCAGCACTTCCATCGCCTTGAGCTTGTTCTGCAGCTGGGACTTCTGATCCTGCTGGCTGACCACGATACCGGTCGGAATGTGGGTGATGCGGACGGCGGAGTCGGTGGTGTTCACACTCTGCCCGCCCGGGCCTGATGAGCGGAAGACGTCGATCCGCAAATCCTTGTCTTCGATCTTCAAATCGATCTCTTCGGCCTCCGGTAGTACGGCGACGGTTGCGGCTGAAGTGTGAATGCGGCCCTGACTCTCGGTGATTGGAACGCGCTGCACGCGATGCACACCCGACTCCCAGCGCATCGCGCCGTAAGCGCCTTCACCCTTCACCTTGAATATCGCCTCTTTGACCCCGCCAAGCGTACCATCCGATTGTGAGATTGTCTCGATCCGCCAGCGGCGGCCCTCGGCGAAGCGGGTGTACATGCGCAGCAGGTCGGCGGCGAAAATGGCGGCTTCGTCGCCGCCGGTGCCGCCCCGGATCTCGACGATGGCGGGCCGGTCGTCGAGCGGGTCGTGGGGGATCAGGGCTGGCTTGATGCGCTCGAGCAGACCATCGATGGATGATTCGAGGCGCGCGGCTTCGGCCTTGGCCTCCTCCGCCATCTCCGGGTCCGGAGAATCGACGAGCTCGCGGGTTTCCGCGAGCTCGTGCTCGAACTTGTCGAGTTTGTTCCCCATCTCGACCAGCGGTTGGAGATGCCTGAGCTCACGGCCCAGGGCAGCCATACGCTGCTGGTCCCTTACGGTTTTTGGATCGGAGAGCTCCCGCTCTACCTCAGAGGCCCGCCCGATGGCGTCTCTGAGCCGGTCTCTGAGGCTCAGGTTTCCGAGCTGGAGCCAGCGGCCTGCTTGCCGTACTTCTGACGGAAGCGCTCAACGCGTCCCGCGGTATCGACGAGCTTCTGCTTGCCCGTGAAGA
>Ga0070681_10002454_pt1 | contig 16985 bp, 18 predicted proteins | sample KBSC83BmetaG_FD_65650 | JGI IMG/M metagenome (GOLD analysis project Ga0070681, IMG submission 65650) | Corn rhizosphere microbial communities from Kellogg Biological Station, Michigan, USA - KBS C8-3B metaG | ecosystem: Host-associated > Plants > Roots > Rhizosphere | place: USA: Michigan...
CATCGGCCGGCGGGACGCTGCCGCTACCAAACCAGCTCTTTACCATCGCCGATCTGGGCGGATGGGATACGATCAGTGCCAAATTGTTTGGGCCCCGAGGAGCCTGGACAACGACGGTTGAAGACCTCGCACGCGGAAAGTAAACGGTGGACAGACTATGACCCAGCACACGTTGCTCGAACTCGCTCTTCGGTCGGCTGCCATCGGGTATGTGGCCTTGCTGATCCTCTTCCCGCTCGCGGCGATCGCCCATCAGTCATTCATCGGGGGGATCGACCATTTCATTCAAGACATCAGCAGCCCACAAGCCTCCTCCGCCCTGCTCCTGACGGTGGAAGCCGCCTTCATCACGACGGTCATCAATGCCATCTTCGGCACACTCTCCGCTGTTGTTCTGGTTCGTTATGAGTTTCCGGGCCGATGGTTTCTCAATGCCCTGGTCGATCTCCCGTTCGCGATTCCCACACTGGTGACCGGTTTGATGATCGCAGCCATCTATGGTCCGACCAGCCTCCTCGGAATGTGGCTGCAGACGGGCGGTGTCACCGTGCTGTACGACAAACCTGGCATCGTGTTGGCGATGCTGTTTGTAACCATGCCCTTCACCATCCGTGCATTGCAGCCAATCCTGATCGAACTGGATCGGGAACAGGAGGAGGCGTCGTTCACCTTGGGAGCAAGTCCTTGGACGACATTCTGGAAAGTCACGGTACCGTCAGTATTGCCGGGACTACTGACCGGTGTATTTTTGACCTTCGTCAGAGCGCTGGGCGAATTCGGGTCCATTGTCATTGTCGCAGGCAATATCCCGATGAAGACCCAGGTTGCATCGGTGTATGTGTACGGGGAGATTGAAAGCTATAATCCCCAGGGCGCCACATCGGTCTCGGTTTTCGTCCTGCTGATTTCGTTTCTTGTGCTGATCCTGTTGGAGCGTCTGACCAGGCCGCCCGGTGAACGGATGCCGCGATGGTGGCGATGGTCAAATCGCTCATTAGCCACATCCATAATTCGTCCCTCGGAGATCGGATAACCAGCCATGATGCGCCGTTTACTCATTGGGTCGGTATGGTCCTACTTCGCCCTGCTCCTGATCGGCCCAATCCTGTATCTCGCCGTTCAGAGTTTTGACGAGGGAATCGCAGCCTATTGGCGTGAGGTGACGAAGCCGGAAGCGCTCCACGGGTTCGCGCTTACATTTGAAATCACGGCGATCGTTCTGGCAGTGAATCTGTCTTTCGGCTCGATCACCGCGCTGGTTCTAGTGCGTCAGCAGTTTGCAGGGCGGACGATTTTGAGCGGATTGATCGATTTGCCATTTTCAGTCTCGCCAGTCATCGCAGGGTTTATGTTGATTCTATTGTTCGGCCCCGAAACGATTCTGGGCACGTTCTTTGGCACCCTGGGAGTCAAGGTACTGTTTGCCATGCCGGCCATGGTATTGGCGACACTGTTCGCGACCTTTCCGTTCGTCGTTCGCGAGCTGACGCCCCTGCTGCAAACCATTGGAACAGACGCCGAGGAAGCGGCAAGAACATTGGGAGCGAATGAGTGGCAAGTGTTTCTCAAGGTGACGCTCCCCATGCTCAAATGGGGATTTGTGTATGGTGCGACATTAACGGTCGCCAGAGCCATCGGGGAATTCGGTGCAGTGCTCGTCGTCTCCGGAAATATCCTCCTGGTGACACAGACCGCCACCCTGCATATCTACCAGAGCTACGTGGACTTCAACTATGTGGGCGCCAATGCCGTCGCACTGACCCTCTTGGCCGTCTCCTTTGCAATACTGACTGTACTTGAACTTGCGAAAGCCAAAGCTGCAGCAACTCTGGTTTAGGTAAAGCAGAAAGGTACCTGCGTGAAGATCGAGGTGCGAGGACTCACGAAGCAATTTGGTTTGGTCCAGGCCGTGTCCGGGGTTTCTTTCACCGTGAAAGAGGGTGAACTCCTTGGTCTCCTCGGACCGAGCGGCAGCGGGAAAACGACTGTCCTGCGTTTGATCGCGGGACTGGAAACACCTTCCGGCGGGGAGATCTATATTGACGGAACGCGCGTCAACGACCTGTCCGTTCAGGATCGAAACATCGGATTTGTCTTCCAGCACTATGCACTATTCAAACATCTGACCGTGTTCGAAAATATCGCGTTCGGCCTCAAAATCAAGAAATGGAAACCGGCGGATATCGAGCAGCGAGTGGCTGAATTACTCCGGTTAATGAGCCTCAATGCGCTGGAAAATCGATACCCCCATCAGCTTTCCGGCGGGCAGCGACAACGGGTCGCAATCGCCCGTTCACTGGCTCCCAGGCCCAGTGTTCTGCTGCTGGACGAGCCGTTCGGAGCAGTGGATGCCAAGGTGCGACAGGAACTGCGCGAGTGGTTAATCCGGCTTCATGATCGCCTCAATGTCACCAGCCTTTTCGTGACGCACGACCAGGAGGAGGCGATGGAGGTATCCGGGCGGATCATTGTCTTCTCAAAAGGCAAACTAGAACAGATCGGGTCTCCGGCCGAGGTGTATGAGGAGCCGGCAACGGAATTTGTGGCACGGTTTATCGGCGCCATGAACATCCTCGAAGGCCAGGTCATGAACGGAGTGGTCAAGATCGGCTCGCTCCAGTTCCCCGCCTCCGATATCTGTGACCATGTTCGAGTACAAGTGGGATTTCGTCCGTATTACGTCAAAGTGTCTGAAGATCCCCAACGATATCGTCAGCCAGCCACACTTCGCCACATTTACTTCCTCGGCGTAGCCTATCGGCTCGAAATTGAAACGGAAGAAGGGCTTATTCTCCGATCCCGAATGAATAAAGAAGAGTTTCGGCAGTACAGTTTCGAGGTGGGCCAACCTGTATCCTTCGCCGTGACGCATTTTCGGTTCCTTCCCCAGGATGGAATGTCTTTCCCCTCCTCCTCAGCCTCGTCCCAACTCGACGCCGGGCCCCTCACCCCATGATGCCGGAGTTTAGTCTGCGACCTCACGGTTTCCTAGGTTGACGTCTGACTGCGCCATTAGAAATTTAATCCGGGTTAATTTCAGACTGCACATTCGGGTGCTGCCGGCACGATTTACCTAGACGGTAGGCCCGGACCTTCGCTCCACGCCTCTTCATGACATTCAGATAGGTACGCGTAGCAAAGACAACTCTCCCCGTGTATTTGAGCGTCTACAAGGCAGCGCGTTAGTAGGCGACAAGATCCGTATGGTCTTCCCTTCAGCAATTACAAGTCAAGCTGGTTCCAACGGAGAATTTACCATATTAGTTTATATAATTCAATAACTTATAATTTAATAGTTAGTGGCACATTCCTTGCTCATTCTAACAACTGTTCTTCTTCTTGCCAGGCGCCACGCACGAAGTAGATCGAACTCATACCAACACAACATTCTTCGATTTTAGGGGACAGCATATGACCGCTGTAGCGAGAAAATCTATACCGTTTCATCTCAGTATAATAGCCACGGCCCTTATTCTTACGATGATTCCCTTGCTTCACGGCTGTGGCGGGGGGGGAGAAACCGGTAGTGACCCGACCGTGACGGTAACTCCAGGTGGAGAAGGATCCACGGGACCGATAGGAGCTACCGCATCCCTCGCATGGAACCCGGTTGATGACCCCTCAATCTCTCCTCCAGTGTATGTCTATTTCGTCCATTACGGAAGACAATCACCCAATCAACCAGGGAGTTGCCAATACGAAAGTTCCTTGACGGTTAATTCCCCATCAGCCACGATCGCAAACCTTGACAATAATACGATGTATTATTTTGCGGTCAGTGCCTATAACGGGCTGGAAAGCGCCTGTTCGAGTGAAATAACGCTCGCAACCCCTCCTCCTTCAGCATAGGCCGATCGACAGCCTCTCAGAATCCTTGCTATGAGTTTCGTCTCATCGAGGTCGTCTGATTACCTTACCGCGCGGGTGATGTGATCGATTGGTCTTACCATCCATCGGCGCTTATCCATTCATTGACTCCCTCATTTCATTTTGTTAGCCTCAAGTCCCGCCGTGTTGTTGCCGATCTCCAGCGAGAGATCCGTGTGTCGGCATCCTCGGTAGTCAATCCCGAAAGGAGTCTCGATGGCCAGTTCAGCGGTTATGCCTGAATTACTCACCGAATTACACAACAAGGCGACCCATCTCCGTATTGAAAGCGTCCGCGCCACCAGCGAAGCAGGGAGCGGTCATCCCTCCAGCTGCTGCTCGGCCGCCGATATCGTCGCAACGCTTTTTTTCTCAGTTATGCGCTATGATCCAAAGAACCCGAAAGCGCCAAACAGCGATCGCTTCGTGCTGTCAAAAGGCCACGCGGCGCCCCTTCTCTATGCCGCCTGGGCGGAGGCCGGGCTGTTCCCGAAAAGCGATCTACTCAAGTTACGAACATTAACTTCTGATTTAGAGGGTCATCCCACCCCCCGCCTGCCGTTTGTCGACATGGCCACCGGCTCCCTTGGGCAGGGTCTACCTGTGGGTATCGGGCTTGCGCTCAACGCAAAATCTGTGGACAAGACAAGTTACCGGACCTATGTCTTGATGGGGGACGGAGAATCCGTCGAAGGATCTGTGTGGGAAGCCGCTGACGTGGCCCGCCACCATCATCTCGACAACCTCTGCGCTATTGTCGATGTCAACCGCCTTGGCCAAAGCGATCCGACGATGTTGCAGCACGATATGGAAAGCTATCGATTGCGCTGGGCCGGCTTCGGATGGCATGCAATCGTGGTCGACGGGCACAATCTGTCCGCGCTCCTCACCGCTTTCGAAGAGGCCTCACGGACCATAGGGAAACCGACCGTATTGTTAGCCAAGACTTTTAAGGGCCGTGGTATCAGCGTGATGGAAGACCATCCAGATTGGCACGGAAAACCTCTGAAGAAGGGTGAAGAAACCCACAAAGCGATTGAAGAACTGACGGCGCAGCTCAAGCCGAGCCGGACAGACATTCAGATTCCGAGACCATCCGCCTCTCCCATCGCCCCGGTAACCATCGGCGCCCTCCCGGCATCTCCGTATAAGCCCGGCGATCTGGTCGCGACACGTGAAGCCTTTGGCGCCGCGCTTGCTATGCTGGGGGAGGTCCATCCGCTGGTCGTAGGCCTCGATGCCGACGTCAAAAACTCCACATATACGGACAAATTTGGCAAGAAGTTCCCCAACAGATTTTTTGAGAATTTCATCGCGGAACAAAATATGCTCGGCGCGGCGGCCGGTCTCGCTGCCTGCGGCAAGATTCCGTTTGTCGCGACGTTTGCTGCCTTCTTTACCAGGGCCTACGACTTCATCCGCATGGCCGCTATCAGCCAATCAAATATCAAGCTAGTGGGCACTCATGTGGGGGTGAGTATTGGAGAAGACGGGCCATCTCAAATGGGGCTCGAGGATATTGCCATGATGGCGGCACAACCCGGTATCGTCGTACTGTACCCCTCCGACGCCACATGTACGTATCGATTAGTCGAAGCCGCGGCCTCCCACAAAGGAATGGTATACCTGCGCGCCGGAAGACCCAAATCACCGGTCATCTACGGACCCGAAGAACGCTTTCAAATCGGCGGATCCAAAATCCTTCGCCAGAGTGCGTCGGATGTCCTGACGATCGTTGGCGCGGGCATCACACTTTTCGAAGCGCTCAAGGCCTACGATCTGCTCAAGGCGGCAGGAGTTTCCGTGCGTATCATCGACCTCTATAGTATCTCGCCGATCGATCGCACGACATTACTCAATAGCGCCCGGGCCACTCAGAATCGTATTCTCACCGTGGAAGACCACTATGCCCATGGAGGATTGGGCGATGCAGTTCTCAGTGCGGTCGGGACGGAAGGTATGAAGGTTCATAAGCTTGCGGTTCGAACCATTCCTCACAGCGGGAAGCCGGACGACCTCGTGGACCACTTTGGCATCGGAGCACGATCGATTGTTGAAGCGGCCAAACAGATCACCAAGTAAAAGATCCGGCTCCGTCCTTCCTCAGGGGTTGGAACACATTCCGCTCCTGAACATCTTGTCTGCTTCGGATCGCCACCGGATGCTTCTGGACCTGACCGAAGCCCGTTACGGCAAGAATGACTATATCTTCCGTGAAGGCGATCCCACCGAATATTTCCATATCGTGAAGGAAGGGACCGTGAAGTGCGTGAAGTCCACACCTGAAGGTAAGGAATGCACGCTGAAGATGTTGATGCCTGGAGATCTATTTTGTTGCGATGCCGCGGCGTTCGACGGGGCTTCCCACCCCGGCTCCGCCCAGCCGATGGGAGAGGTCAGCATCCTTCGAATGAGTAAGAAAGCCTATTTCAACATGCTCCGGCGGAGCCCGGATGCGGCGATGGAGGTCATTAAGTATCTCGGCACGCGACTGAAGGAGGCTCAGGAGAAAACCAAGGACCTGGCACTCGACCGGGCAGACCAGAGGCTCGCTTCGCTGCTCGTGGATCTCGCGACCCGCAATGGCATCAAGGATCCCGGTGGTGTGCGCCTGACGGTACGTATGACCAGGCAGGACATGGCCAACATGGTTGGAATTACAACGGAGACGGCAATTCGGATCATGGGTCGATTCAAACGCGAACGGCTGGTCTCTGGTACTGCAAACCGCCTTGTGATTCGCGATCTCCCAGGGCTGAAGGCCCTTGCCTCTCCTTAATAACCCCCCACCCCGCATTGTCGTTACAAAAATACAAAACATGACATATGTCATGTTTCAAGTAGTCGAGATGGCGTATGGTGCGATCGTCCATGTGCACGAATCCGCAATCCCGAAGGGATCAGACCTGCGGGTTGAAGCGCTCGCTGCGCCATCAGTTTTTAACGAGGGGAGAATAGAGACCATGCGTGCACCAGAGAGACGATTCGATATTTTTGCCATTCTCACAGGCTTACTCGCCGGAGGCATCGCCCTGTCGTCGCCGTCATGGGCCAAGACCCATGACGTGGCCATGACGGCAGTGGAAACTAATGTTGTCATTGAAGGCGGCGGAGAGACGTATGCCGCCTGGACTTTCAACGGCACCATCCCCGGGCCGGTCGTGCGCGTGACTGAGGGGGACACAATCAATTTCACGTTGACCAATCCCGCCACAAATAAAAATCCTCACGCGATGGATTTCCACGCGGCTGAAATAGATTTCCTCAAAAACTACCGGGCCATCAATGCCGGCGAAACGATCAGCTTCTCATTTGTGGCCAAGAAGCCCGGCATTTTCTTCTATCACTGCGGGGCTCCCCCGATGATCCAACATGTCGCCCGAGGCATGTTTGGCGCGATCATCGTCGATCCCAAGAACGCAAAAGCCTGGCCGAAAGCCGATCGCGAGTATGTCCTCGTTCAGTCCGAGTTCTTTAAAAATCCAGATGATGTTCAAGCCATGTTCGATCGCAAATATGACAATGTCCTCTTCAACGGCGGGATCTTCAAATACCATCCGTTCGTGACTGGCGGCGGCAAACTGGATGCGAAACCTGGTGAGCGCGTCAGGATATTTTTTGTGAACGCCGGCCCGAATGAGTTCTCTTCGTTCCATCCTATAGGGGAAATCTGGGACAATGTCTACGAGAGCGGCAATCCCACCAACAAATTGAATGGAGTACAGACGTACGTCGTCGGCCCTGGCAGTGCGGCAACATTCGACGTGGTCGTCGAATCGGCCGGGGCATACCCGCTCGTCACACACTCACTCACCGGCGCATTGCGTGGTGCAATCGCCGTGTTGCTTGTAGGCCCCGATGCGAAGCCTGCGCCTCTGATGCCGATGGTCCCTTGGGTCTTGCCAGCCAAGCAATGAGCCGAGAGGGAGCGATCCAAGGGTGGGTCGCTCCCTTCAATCGACGAAACAATGAAGGGACCCCTCGCGAGTAAGAATTGATGCTGAACGTTATATTAAAAGCGTCGACGGCTCTCATCATAGTCTGTGCGACCACGCTCCCCTTTCACTCCCTCGCTTCAACCGCTGTGCCGAAAGAGCGCATTGCTCTCATCCTGACCGGATCACACTGTCAGGAGGCGCAACAGTCTGTAGAATCCGCGTTGCGACAAACCAATGGTGTCTTCAGCGTTGATGGCCTCAGCGTCCCGGGACATCTCCTTATCGATGTCGAAGGTGGGAAGGCGTCCACAAACGAGATCCTCAGAGTCGCTGAGACTTCCATAAATATCTCTCTTTCCTGTCAGGTCGAAATGATGCAATCGTGCATCACAACGCCCCGGCGCAGTGTGACAGACGCACGGGTCAAATAGCACAGATTCACGATAGCCCGGACGTTACTCCATACAATACCTAGAGAAACTCCTGCCGGCTGCTCTTGTCTCCATCGGCTCAGGTGCCAAACTTGAGACCCCCCTCTTGCTGGTCACCGGTCTGCTGTCCCTACCCATGCCAATGGTGTTCGAGACGCACCCATCGAACATGTTCCTCTCAGGCCGTTCAGCATCGACGAGGCATTTAGCCGGATGACGCTCGCTCCTGACGGTCGAGCGACCGGATTTCAAGGGGAAATTACGAAACTTCGTTACAGGGACCTCGAGCAATACCTGCGAGGAATTGGACTACACTGTGGAATGCGGGGATGATGATCTAAGTTCCGATGCCGCCCCCCTCCGAAGTCGATTCATGTTTCGGCGCGAATGACGACCTCGGCTCCGAAGAGTCCCCATACCGGGACATCGTCCATCGTCGGTCCACTTCATCGTACATCGCTATCTCTAACCAGTCTGATCCGCACCGCGCTATGTATGAACTTGGACAGTAACATCGCGCAGAACGACTTTCTCCATCGCTTCTCGAACCAGGCCGGTCAATTGGCTCCGTTCGTAGGGTTTCTTCGACCAGGCACAGGCTCCCCCACGAAGTGCACGGTCCGTCCAGTCGGAATCCTCGCCCGATATGATGATGACCGCCGTCTCAGGCCAGAGAATCCGACAGATTGCCAACAACTGCATCCCATTAAACTGGGGCATGTGGTAGTCAGAAATCACTGCGTGAAATGGACGCTTCTTTAATTCTTCAACTGCCTCCAGCCCATCGGCTGCTTCAAAGACGGTGTATCCCTCGTGCATGAAAATCATCGACAACAATGAACGTGCCCCTGCATCGTCTTCGACCACCAATACGACGCGTTGGCCATCTCCAGCTGAATTCATCATCCCTCCTTCACACAGGCTATGTGCGTCTCACTGATTCCTAGAGAGGTTGAACGAGGTGCGCGTATGAATACATCCGGCCATGCCAATGGCTGGAATACGTTGCCCCCGTGCTGAATGGCCGCGGAGATCCAATACGTACCCGACGGGGAGGCAAGACTTCCGTGCCGACAAAGCCTCTCCTCAGCATGATTTCGATCGGCCTCAATCATGGCATCCTGGGTAGTGTTCAGTTGAGTCAATGTAGGCTTTCGAATCACTCGATCCTCCCACACCCTTTGCATCGGGCACCGGCAGAGCGGCTGCTCCGCCCGGTGATCATCCTGTTCTCATCTTAGAACTATCTTTCCGACGCTTTGAGTGATATCTCAGAACAGATGCAGCAGGGTATCGAATGAGTTCGATATGTCGTCGGTATCATCTGACTCACCCGTCGACTCATCTACTTCCCGATTTTATCCTGCGAAATAATTTCATAGTCCCACAGGAGGGGCGCCAGGATTACGAGATTTTTCTCCTGTAGACCATGAAGCACCTGGAATAGTGTCTGCCAGGTGTACTCAGGAAATGAGTGTGAGAGCACGGTGAAGGTCATTCGGCGACGCTGCGTCACGAAGCGATGAACGGCGGATTCAATCTGTTTTGTCACGACAGAAGACATACCATCCACCCCGGACTTCGTAGATCAGGCGAGTGAAAGTGGGAGGCGTACCAGATTCCATGCAATACTCAGTCCTGCCTGAGGTACGTTGATAGACGGAAGTTATGGATGCCATAACCCCGCGAACACAGAAGCACACTAAGGAAACAATCATAAAGATATCTTTCATCCAGATCTCGCCCTCAAATTGCTTCGCACGGTGCGGACAGTGCGGATTCGCCCTTGCTTAACCTTCAATCCTCTTTTCCAGGTGAACGATTCTTTCCTCAAGCCACAACGTCACTAGGCGGCATCGTCCTTGCTGTGGGCTCTTTCGGTCTTTTCAACCGCTAGTCAAATCGTGGGAGGGGATATGGGAATGGTTGCGTGCTGGAATCGAGTCTCTGCAAGACAGGCGCTAACGGGAATAGTCGCTGTTCTCGTCATGCTCTCATTTTCTCTACCTTGTCGCGCAGACGGGAACGATCACCGCGCTCTCCGACTCCTTTTGGACAAGGGAATCATCACACAACAGGAGTACGATCAGGCGGTAAAAGAGGAAGAACCGCAAGGACAGCAAGAAAAACAAGCTCAGAAGCAGGCAGAGCAGGAACAAGTCAAAGAAGCTGCGACGAAGGGACTCCAGGTAAAAATAGGAGGATTTGCGGAACTCGATTTCATGGGAGACAATACTCGAAGCTTTGATGAAATTGCTGGCAACCGCCCCGTCCTGCGAAGTAATACGCTGGCTGGTGCGAATGGCCGTTTCGAGACCAGCCCACGGAACAGCCGGATCACAATCGATGTCAGAGCTCCAGAGCGAGACGGAATTAAATCGCAATACTTTGCCGCAATGGATTTCCTCGGTAATGAACCGGACATTGCTACTGCCAGTGTCTCCGAACTCACCGCCCGCACGAGCCCGACCGCTCGCATATTCCAAATGTACTTCAAAGTTGAGACCCCTGTCGTCGATGTGAAAGTGGGACAGGATTGGTCACGATTTGGATTCATGTCCGAATATTCACGGGGGCAATTGTCAGTGGCTGCAACTCCAGCGAATATGTTTAATCGTTGGGTTCAAGCCAGTATCTCCAAAAGACTCTGGTTGACAGATACCCTTTCTCTAACGCCCGTTTTGTCAGTAGAGCGACCCCCGCAACGCGATGCGAACCTGCCTTCGTTCGTTGCAGGTATTCAGCTTGCCCACCACGGTTTGCAAGCACCTTACTCAGGCTCCTCTTCGGGAGGGGTCTCACTGAAACCACTGAGCATTCAATTGAGTGGAGTCGGCCGGAGGCTCGAAGCAAATTCAGGAGGACAAACAAATCTGAACAGCCAATCATACGTAACAGGCTGGGGGATGTCCTCCAGCTTATTTCTCCCTGTTATCCCATCACGAAATGGAGAACTGGGTAATACGGCGCACGTGGTCCTCGAAGGGGTCAGCGGAGCCGGCATCGCCGATTTTTTTAATGGATTGAGCTGGGGTGTCTGCAGCCCCGTATGTGGAAATTCTCCCTCAAGTAGTGGGTTCGGTGGTGCCGCTTTCGGCCAGACCAACATCGACGCCGGTCTTGGGGCGGTCAGTAGTCAAACGGGGAAGTTTGAAGCGATTCGCACGACGTCCATGATGGTTCATGCGACATACTATCTCCCGGACGAGGGCAAAACTTGGATCGGGGGTGGCTACGGGACAATCTATTCGTCAAATGCCAATGAAATGACTTGTTCGGTGGGCGCGTCTTTTTGCGGAGGGGCAACCCGTACAGCCTCGAGCATCTACACAAGAGACTCGACATATTATGCGAACGTGTTTCATGATTTTACGGATCAGATCCGGGCCGCACTTGAGACCAACTTTATCCGAACTACATATGCTGACGGAGCCCAGGCCGAGAATCGTCGTATACAGATAACCTTCTTCTATCGATTCTAAAAGCCTCACCTTGGCGACGGAATGATTTCAGCCTATCCGCAGCTGCGTCCACATACTGGCTCACGTTATCGTCCATCGATCAAGTATGCAAGTATGATTGACGTCAAAGTTCCAGTTGAGAATCAGCCGAACCCTTGTCTACCGATTCCGTATTTCCTCTGGCCCCACCTTAATATGTATCTGAGAAATGATCTCTCTTTACGATTCGCACTGTGCGCACAGAGCGAGTCCGCTCAGTTCTCAAATTAGATCATTGCACGACGACTCTTTTACTTCATGTGATTCGTGCGGGACGAGGTCTCTGCAGGGGTTTCAAATTGCCCAAACTTTTGCAGGATAGCTTGCTCTTGGGGGAACAGAACTTGCGATATCTTTCTTTGGCGAACTGGATTGAAAATGATTTCGGAGGAAAGAGGTAATGGTAGACCATACGTTACTCGATGCGATCGGCCATAACCTGACCGCTCCAATGCCGCTGTTTTTTGCCTTAGGCATCCTGGCAACTTTGATCCGGTCGGAACTCAAAGTACCTGATGCCCTCTATATCGGGCTGACTCTTTATCTACTAGCCGCCATTGGACTACATGGAGGGGCTGAAATCCGAGAAGTGGGAATCATCGCGATCTGGATGCCTATCGTCGCCTGCTTTATGTTGGGATCTTTGATCCCCGTCGCCGGCTATTTTATTCTCCGGTATATGGGGAAATTCAGCATCCACGACGCGGCAGCCATTGCGGGACACTATGGCTCAGTGAGCGCTGTCACCTTCGCTGTGGCAACCCAGTTTTTATCCAGCCTCCAAGTCAAACCCGAGGGATATTTGTCCGCATTTCTGGCAATCCTCGAACCCACCGGTGTAGTCGTGGGAATTTTGTTGGCCCGTATCGCCCTTCAAGTCGAAGTGCAGCGCCACGGTGCATCGGACTCGTCGAAAACTACACGTGCCGGATGGATTCGACCCGTATTACACGAAGCGCTGACAGGCACTGGATCGATGATCCTGTTAGGGGCCCTTGTCATCGGCTACATATCTGGACCTGAGGGAATCGCGGTGACCAAACCATTCTTTGGAGACCTCTTTAAGGGAGTCTTGTGTTTGTTCATGCTGGAAATGGGCCTGGTGGCGGGGCGACGACTGGCCGAAGTGCGAGCCGTTGGAGCCTTCCTCATTATCTTTGCGATCTGTATGCCGATAATTGACGGGACACTCGGAGTGCTCCTCGGGGGACTCGTTGGGCTCAGCGTCGGTGGCGCCACGATGTTGGGCGTCATGGCCGCAAGCGCATCCTACATCGCCGCACCAGCTGCCATGCGTATATCACTCCCGGAAGCTAACCCCTCCTTTTACCTCACGGCATCGCTGGGAATTACCTTCCCTTTCAACATTGCGATGGGAATCCCTCTATATTTTTGGCTGGCGAAACTGGTATTTGGATCATAATCAGGGGGGAGAAGGACGAGAGGAGCGATTCACATGCGCATGGAAAAAGCAGTCCTGCTGACCATCATTACGGAACGTGTCATGGAGCCCACGCTCAAAGAATTGGTCGAACGCGCGGGTGCTCAAGGCTATACTATTGAAGATGTGGCATCCGGATGGGGCACACATGGCAATCGCACCGGTGACCTCGAGAGCGATCAGACCTTTAAAATGCTCCTGATAGTGTCAAAAACCGTCGCCCAACTCATTCTTCATGAAGTCGAGCGCACCCTTCAACCGGAATATGCGATCACGGCGTTTCAGCATGAGGTCGAAGTATTGAGTCGTGCTCGAACTTCATCGGGGTCTGAAACGCTCTGAGCAGCACGTAACTGAATCCAACGCATGGGAGTTGTATCATTAAATGGAGGATCTGAACATTTATCGAGACGCGTGGCCGTGCTTCGCGTCGTCATAGACGAGCATGTCGGAGGAGAAATATGAAGCGCGTTGCACAGAGAATCCTTATCATTATGATTGTTGTTGGCGCCCTTGAGGGATCGTACGCGGAGGCAAGCGGAACCCCCTACCAAGCGGAAGAAACGGCGCGTTTGATCGCTACCCTGCTGAGTACAGGACGAGTGGTCATCGACCGAAATCAAACGTTAATCGATGATCCCAACAAAGGGGCGAAGGGGTTCACGCCTGACGTGTTCGAGCGGCAAGTCATCAACGAATTTCGAGGCAGGACCGGTGTGGATCTGACAAAACCAAGCCCGCCACACTTACCTCCAGGAATAATGGATCTCTTACGGGCGCTCCTGGAAGCAAGTAAGGAAGTGGTCGCAGAAGCGCAACCGGTGATTAACCAGCAAGGGGTCGGCTATAAGAACTTCATTCCTGCCACCTTCGGGAGTCAGGTCGCTGGTCGATTTTCAGCCCGCTCGGGTATCCATCTGAAGCAGACGACGCTTGAGCCTCGTAACCCCAAGAACGCACCAGATCCGTATGAGGAAGCTGTGCTGCGACGGTTACTGACCCAGCCGAGTCAATCCGTCACAATTAGTGAGGTGGAAACCGGGAACAACACCCTCCGCGTACTGACCCCCATCTATTACACAAGAGACTGTCTGGCTTGCCATGGCGGACCGGCCGGAGAGATGGATATTTCCGGGTATCACAAAGAAGGCGCGGAAGAGGGCGATCTGGCCGGTGCCATCAGCGTATCGATCCCTTTGGATGCCGTAAAATGAGAGAGTGGAGGAGGTCAATCTTGATACAAGGGTCACCCCTACGTTGGTCCATCGGACTCTGTCTCCTACTTGCTTGGTTGAGTGTTGCGGCTCTGTCGAGAGCAGCGGAGAAATATACGATCAAGGATATTGGACCAATTCCGGTCGGCGGCACGGTCGAAAGCATCAACAACCATGGTCAATTGGCCGGTGCCATCCCTGTGAGTGCGACCAGGAACACAGGGTGGTGGTTTGACGGAAAAAAAGTCATTGATCTCGGTACGTGCGGGGGAGTCGGCTGTCGAGCCATGGACCTCAATACCAAAGGGCAGCTTGTCGGAAATATCGGCCGGGACGCCTTTATCCATACTGACGGCAAGTTCGTGGATCTCGCCGCCTTCGTGAGACCACCGGGAATTGCATTAGCGGTAAATGATCTCGCTGAGGCTGTGGGGTGGTATACCCTCATCCCGGTTCCCGGATCCGATTTTCCTTCTGAGAGACATGCCTATCTGTATCGAGGCCGGACGCTGACGGATTTAGGGACACTCGGCGGAAAAGAAAGTGCGGCAACAGATATCAACAACGTCGGTCAGATCGTGGGCTATGCCAGTACCTATAGTGATGAAACCCATGCCTTCTTGTATCAGCAAGGCAGGATGACGGACCTCGGGACGCTCGGGGGGACAGATAGTCGCGCGAACAGCATCAACATCAAAGGCCACGTCGTGGGAAGTGCGAATGTGGCTGGGTCCAACAAGTCGCATGCTTTCCTCTATGCCGATGGTAAACTCACAGACCTGGGGATCTTAGAAGGCCAGGACAGCACGGCATTCGCCATTAATGAGTCAGGCCAAGTCGTTGGAATCAGTGGCTCACGAGGATTTCTCTATAGCCAGGGGAAAATGACCGATCTCAACACGCTCCTACCGCAGGGAACCGGATGGAAAACCCTGACCCCCCGCTGCATCAATGATCGAGGCCAGATTGCCGGGATCGGAATCTCCGCAGACGGAAAGCCGCATATTTTTCTCATGACACCAGTCCCCTAGCCCACAAAAATAAATAGCGAGCATATTCGCACTGTGCGAACAGTGCGGTGCCGCTCATTGATATGGTCAGAAAATAGGACTCCCCCTTCTCTATTTCGTTCTGTTAAGCCCTCTGAATTGATTTTTCTGAGGGCGAGATCCTTGTATGGGGGTGGATATCTATTGGTCTAAATGGCACCACTTGTGCAGGTCAGACATTAGGCCTACTTGACGGATCGAGCGAATAATCCCTAGGAGCACTAAACAACAGAAATGGCTCCCTCAACGTCGTCGCGTACAACTGTGACAGAACATGCCATTGTATTCGTCAGCACGATTACGAAACGATCGTGGTCTCTACCCTTCTCTCACCTTCAATGCCAAGCTCCCGAATCTGCTCATCCGATCTTTCAAGCCTCCAACTTCGACGGTCGATGGCAAATAATATCTCCAGCGAGTGAAATCAGAGCCGGTGACCGTGGCCAGAGCTTTAAGCTGAAACGTATCCATCACCGATTCAAGGAAGCGAAACGCATGCTCGTAGAAATGATGGTGGGAAGATCGGACTTTCAGGAGGGATTCCATGCAATTTCATGATGGGCCGTCCCCTGCCATGGTAAAGCCTGAAAACGGGATAGCCGGACTCAAACATTGGCGCTACGATCTGTTGGCAGGATTGCAGGTTGCACTCATCGGGCTTCCGCTCTCGCTTGGTATCGCGGTGGCCTCCGGTGCGCCGCCCATCACCGGTGTGATCTCGGCTATCATCGCAGGGTTGGTCTTCCCCTTTCTCGGGGGAGCCTATGTGACGATCAGTGGACCGGCCGCAGGACTTGCTCCTGCACTACTGGCCGGCATGATCACGCTCGGCCACGGAGACCTAACGACAGGCTATCCTCTCGTGCTCGTGGCGATCTGCCTGACTGGCTTCGTACAGGTCTTGTTGAGTCTACTTCGCGCAGGGAGCTTCGCCCTCTATTTTCCGGTCTCCGTGGTCGAGGGCATGTTGAGCGCGATCGGCATGCTGATCATCGTCAAACAAATCCCGCAACTCCTGGGGGACCAGTTGCCGCCCGTCAAGTCCATTCCAGCAGCCATCATGGCGATTCCTCAAGATATCTATGAGATGAATCCGGAGATCTTCCTCATCGGAGGTCTTTCCCTCGTTCTCCTCTTTCTACTTTCCGGCAGAAAAGAACGGTGGGCGACGCTCATCCCGCCGCCACTCCTCGTTGTCGGCCTCGGCGGCCTAGCAGGCTGGCTGCTGCAACTCCCTCAGGAATACCTGGTCCATGTGCCCCTCGATATTTTCCAACATGGCATTCACTTTCCCCACTTTTCTGAAGTCTGGCAGAATCACGACTTATGGATGGCCCTCCTGCTCATCGTCATCACGCTCACCCTCATCGATGGGACCGAGTCGCTGGCCACAATTGCCGCAGTCGATAAGATCGACCCTTTTCATAGAAAATCGGACCCCAACGTGACCTTGCGGGCTATGGGCGTCTCCAACATCCTTTCCAGCCTGGCTGGTGGCTTGACGATCATCCCAGGCGGAGTGAAAAGCACGACCAACATCCTGGC
>Ga0070681_10002459_pt1 | contig 16970 bp, 18 predicted proteins | sample KBSC83BmetaG_FD_65650 | JGI IMG/M metagenome (GOLD analysis project Ga0070681, IMG submission 65650) | Corn rhizosphere microbial communities from Kellogg Biological Station, Michigan, USA - KBS C8-3B metaG | ecosystem: Host-associated > Plants > Roots > Rhizosphere | place: USA: Michigan...
CCGACGCCGTACAACCTGCGGCTCCACACCGGGTTGCCGCCGACGCCGATCAACAACCCCGGCCTCGCCTCGATCCGCGCCGCAGCACATCCGGCGAGGGTCGACTATCTCTACTTCGTCGCCAAGCCGGACAAGCGCCACCACTTCTTCACGGCCAGCGCGACGGCGTTCCAGCAATACCTGTGCGCGCACGGCTACGGCTGTTGAATGGTGCACGTTGCGCTCCTCGGTCGGCCCGTGGCGCAGTCGCTGTCGCCGCGCATGCAGAACGCGGCGTTCGCCGAGTGCGGGCTCGACTGGCGCTACGACGCCTTCGACGTCGACGACGTCGTGGCCGCGGTCGCGGCTCTTCGCACGCTCGGCTTCGCCGGCGCGAACGTGACGATCCCCTTCAAGGAGTCGGTCGTCGCGGCGTGCGACGAGGCCGACGGCGACGCGGTGAACACGCTCGTCTTCCGTGACGGCCGGGTGGCCGGTTTCAACACGGACAAGGAGATCCTCGCCGGCATCGACGCGACGCGCGCGTGCCTAATCGGAGGCGGCGGTGCGGCGACGGCGCTCTCCCCGAGCCTCCCGGACGACACACGCGTGTTCACGCGGAGCGGCGCGTGGCCGCCGGACGCGACCGGCTGCGACCTGATCGTCAACGCGACTCCGGTCCGCGACGAGCTGCTCGTCCACCCGGTCGCCGGGCAAACCGTCGTCGACCTCGCGTACGGGCCGGCTGAGACGGCGCTCGTCGCCGCGGCGCGGAGCGCGGGCTGCGAGGTCGTCGACGGGCGCGAGGCACTCGTCCGCCAGGGCGCTGCCAGCTTCCGGCTCTGGACCGGCCTCGAGCCGCCGGTCGAGACGATGCGGGCCGCGATCAGGATCTAGCCCACAGCGCCACGCCCGCCACGAGCGCGGCGGCGAGCGCTGCGACGACGAGCGCCGTTTCGACCCAGGTCCGGTGGTGGCGGCCGATCGTTGCGATCGGCGCCGCGTGCGGCGGGCTCGCCGTTCGGTAGACGTATACCGTTCGACTGGAGCCCGCAGGATCGGGGTTCCCGAGGAACTCCTCGTACTGGTTCGACCGCGCGAGAGAGAGCGTCGCCCGGATCGCCTCACGCAACAGCGCGCGCCCACTCGTCACCGTGACCTCGTCGACCTGCTCGACCGGCTCGACGCGCAGGTCGAGCCGGCCACGGCCGTGGATCTGCGTTCGCTTGGCGAGCTGGACGTCGATGCGCTTACGGCCGATCGTGCCGGTGACGTGAAGCCGTGCCGCAACGGTGAGGCGCACGTTGGCCGGCACCGACGCAAGCGGCACGCTCGTTTGCAACGGCGTCCTGCCGTGCGCCACTTCGCCGCGGAGCCGCGCCAGGTACGCGACGAGCGGTGCGCGCGGCGCGTCGGCGGTGAACGCGCCGACCGTGATGCCGGTTGCGTTCTCGAGGGTGATCGTGTCACCGCTCACCCGAATCCGGAGCGGCAGCGCCGTGACGGCCTTCGCCGGCTCGAGGGTCGCACGGGCGACGAGCACGCGCTCGCCCGGATTGAAGCCCGCCCAGATGATCGAGCCGGTCCGCATGCCGGGCACCGACTCGGATTCCGCGGGTGCTCTCACCGCCAGCACCGGCGCACCGATCGTGAAGAAGTAGTCGCCGAGCCCGCGCACGTCGAGACGCTGCGTGGCGGTCACCGCGAACGGCGTTCCGGCTTCGTCGATCGCGACCGCAACGCGGGTCGCGGCGGAAATGGAGTGCGCCACGTTCTCCGCGGACGTTCTCGCTCCGCCCGCGAGCGGCGGCTGCGCCGACAAGGGAGCGATCGGCGACGGCAGAGCGATGCGCTCTGCAGCGTGCGCCGTTGCCGCGCACGCCAGCGCGGCGGCGGTCGCGGCGACGATCCGGATCACTGCGTCGTCTGGGGGATCGTCGGGAGAGTTGCGGAGAGTGGGTCGTCCTTCACCGGTGTGTACGTCATATCGTGGAAGCGCGCGAAGTACACATCGTCGTCGACCACGCCCTCGTGGCTCGAGTGGTTGAACGCCCGCTCGTCGCCGTTCGCCCCCTCGACCGTCACCTCCTCGAGTGCCTTTGTGACCTTCGCGGGATCGGTCGACCCGGCCTTCGTCAGCGCCGCGGCGAGCAGATTCACGAAGTCGTAGGCGTACATCGGCGTCTCGGGCGGCTCCGTGACGGCGGCTCCGGCCGCCGTGTGCACCCCGACCCGATCGACGCCGTAGGCCGCGACGTAGCGCGCCGTGAACCCGGTGAACGGCTGGGCGCCGACCTCGGCCGTGAGGCGGCCCGCCGCGAAGGTGAGCCCGTCGACCCACTTCGGGTGGTCAGCCAGCTGCTGCCGTACGAAGGGGTCGGCGCCGGTCGGCGGCGTGTAGACCGGCACGTCCCAGCCGGCGGAGCGCGCGGCCGTGATCGCGGACGCGATCGTCGCCGGCCGACCCCACACGAGGAGCGCCGTCGCGTGCGCGCGCCGCGCGCGCAGGATCTGCGGCGACAGGTCGAGCGCGTCGGCGGGCAGCGTCTCGTCGATCGCGACCGACCCGGGGTCGCCCACGAACGCACGCCTCAGCTCCTTCGCTCCCGCGGTTCCGTAGTCGGAGTCGTCGTGCAGCAGCGCGACCTTCAGGTGCTTCGGGATCAGGTACTCGGCGAGACGGAACGCGACACCGTGGTCGGTCGGCGCAATCCGGAAGACGTTGGGCCTCGTCGCCGCGTTGATGAGCGAGTGACCGCCTGCGAAGACGATGCAGATCGGCACACCGCGGCGGGCAGCGATGCGCCATGAAGCGTCGACGCCGGTCCCCTCGTCGACGATCGCGATCGCTCCGTCCGACACTGCTCGACGAACGTTCGCCACCGCGCGCGCAGGGGAGAGGCCCGTGTCCATCGTGCGCACTGTCAGCGAGTAGTGCTCCTCGCCGACCCGAATCCCGATCGTGTTCACCTGAGCGGCGGCGAGCCTCGTGCCGTTCTCGATCGCCTGCCCGAGATACGGCGTGCTCGAGAACGGCGCGTTGACCACGACCAAGAGATGCTTGGTCGCGGTCGCGTCGTGCTTGCCGCCGCAGCCGACGAGGAGCGGGGCGACGACCGCGAGCAGGGCGAGGCGGCGCACGATCACGAAGTCTCCACGATGCGGCCGCCGTCCAACTCCACCACGCGGTCGGCGATGCGCTCGACGACGCCGAGGTTGTGCTCGACCACGAGGATCGCCCGGCCGTCGTCGCGGAGGTGAGCCAGGGTGGCGACGATGCGCTCGGCATCCGTTGGCGATGCTCCGGCGGACGGCTCGTCCACGAGGAGCGTGGTCGCTCCCGAGGCTGCGGCGGTCAGCACCATCAGGAGGCGCTGCTCACCGACCGGCAGGTCGGACGCGGCTGTGTCCGGTGGGACGCCCGCCCGCTCGAGGCTTGTCCGTGCCGCCGCCACGAACTCGGCTTCTTCCGCCCGCGCTTTCGGCGTTGCGAACAGCGACCGGACGAGGCCGCCGTGCCGGCGCTCCGGGCCCGCCGCTGCGAGCAGATGCTCGAGCGCGGTCATCGTCGGAAACACCGCGGTCGCCTGGAGCGTGCGCGCGACACCGTCGTGCTCGATCGTGCCGGCGTCCGGACGCACCGCATCGGCGAGCAGGCGCAGCACCGTCGTCTTGCCGGAGCCGTTCGGCCCGACCAGCGCCGTCACCGTGCCCGCCTCGAGCGTGAGCGAGACGTCGTCGACCGCGGCGACGACGCCGTACCGCTTGATCAGGTTCCGCGCCGTCAGGCCCCGTCGCTCGGGCGCATCCGTGCGGGACTGTCGGCCGAGGGGGAACCGCCGCCGCACCGGCCGCACGAGCCCGTCCCATCCCAAGGAAACGACGCCGAGCAGCATGATCGCGGCGAGGAGGGCGTGCGACCGCGCGTGCGCGACGTTCTCCACGGAGCCGATCGCCTCGGCGGCGATCGACAGGATCCCGAGCACGATCACACCCGCGGTGGCGCCGAGCGGCGCGACCGCACCGCCGACGAGGACGACGACGAACAGCTTGAACGAGAGGTAAGGCCCGTACTGCGATGGGTCGCCGATCCCGGCGAGCTCGACGCCGAGTGCTCCGGCCAAGCCTGCTGCCGCGCCCGACACCGCGAACGCCGTCACTCGGAGGCGCTGCACCGGAAGGCCGCACGCCGCCGCTGCAGCTTGGCGGTCCTTAGCGGCGGCGAGACCAAGCCCGAGCGGCGAACGAGCCAACGCGGCGAAGCCGACCCCGGCCAGCGCGGTCAGCGCGAGCGCGAGCTCGTAATGCCCGGCCGGTGACGGCCCGGCGGTGACGACGAGCCCTTCGGTCCCGCCGAAGAACCAGCCGAGCGAACCGAGTGCAGTGGCGACGAGCCATGCAACGATCCACGTCGCGGCTGCGAGGCCCGCGCGCGGCAGCCGCACGAACAGAAGGGCGACGAGTGCGGCCGACGCCGCGCCGGTGACAGCGCCTAGCGGAGCCGCCACGACCGTCGGCGCACCCACCTGGAGCAGCCGCGCCGATACGACCGCGCCGGCTGCGACGAACGCACCCTGCGCCAGCGACGGCAGTCCGCCGACGCCGACGGCGAACGCGAGCCCCGTCGCTGCGACCGCCAGGTAGAGGCCGCCCGCGAGGTCGGCGAGCCGTGAGTCGCCGAAGACGAAGGGAGCGAAAGCCGCGACGGCGAATGCGGCCGTCGCGAGGGATGCGCGGCGGTGCCACGTTCGACGCGTCTCGCGCGCCGCCTCGCTGAATGCCGCCAGCGCGCTCATTCGACGGCCTCGGTGGTGCGTCGTGCGCGGAATGCGAGCAGCCCGAGCCCGAGGACGAACGGGATGACGTCGCGATAGGCGGGCCCGAGCTCGGAGCTGCCCACGTGCGCCGAGGTGACAGTCGCCTGGATGAGCCCGATCGCGACGCCGACGACGAGTGCACGCCGCGGCTCGAACCAGACGATCACCGCCGCCAGGAGGCCGTACAGGCCGTAGCGCGCGGCGGCGTCGACATCGAACGCCGCCGACGGCGCCGCCAGGATCGCCGCGAGCCCGGCCCACGCGCCCGCGAGTGCGAACGCGACCCCGACGAGGCGCGTCACCGGGAGGCCGACCACGCGGGCCGCGTCGAAGTCCTGTGCAATCGCCTCGAGCGCGCGGCCGAACCGCGTTCGCGTGAGGAGCCACGCCCCGATCGCAGCGAGCACGAGCGCCGCTCCCGCGACGACGAGCGAGCGCTGTTGGATCGTCGCGCCGCCGAGCCGCCAGACGCCGAACGGCAGCGGATCCGGGAAGACATACGCGGGACGGTCGAAGAAGACGACGAGCAGCGTGCGGACGGTGAACGCCACCGCGAGCGACGCCGCGACCCAGCCGATCGTCGAACCGCGCGCGCGGTACGGCTCAATCGCCAGGAAGTACGAGCCTGCGCTCGCGGCGGCGGTGACGACGAGGCCGATCAGGAGCGCGATCAGGAACCGGCCGCCGCCGACGCTCGTCTGCGACACCGGCCCGGAGCCCGCCGCGACAAGCAGCGTCGTGAACACCCCGAGCGCGATCAGCTCACCGAACGCGAAGTGCACGACGCCGGTCAGCCGGAAGACGACCGAGTGGCCGACGCCGACGAGCCCGTAGACGGCACCGGCGGCGAACCCGCTCGCAAGGATCTGCAGGGCCAGCGCCATCACGCGGCACTCTAGGGTTACCCCATGTCGCTCCGACTGTCGTCAGCCGGCGAGTCCCACGGCCCCGCGCTCGTTGCGATCGTGACCGGGCTGCCTGCGGGCCTGACGCTCGACCGCGCCGCGATCGACGCGGACCTCGCGCGGCGCCAGGCGGGGTACGGCCGGTCGCCGCGGCAACAGATCGAGCAGGACGCGGTCGACGTGCTGGCGGGCCTCCGGCACGGCCGCACGCTGGGGACGCCGCTGGCGCTCGTCGTCTGGAACCGCGACCACAAGAACTGGACATGGGGGATGGCGCCGTGGCCGCCTGAAGGGGAGCCGACCGGCAAGGGGACGAAGCCGGTCACACTGCCCCGCCCCGGGCACGCCGACCTCGCCGGCGTGCAGAAGTTCGGCCACGACGACGTGCGCAACGCGCTCGAGCGTGCGTCGGCGCGGCACACCGCGGTGCACGTCGCTGCGGGTGCCGTCGCGAAAGCGCTGCTCGGGGAGATCGGGATCTCCGTGCACGGCGCCGCCGTCGACGAGGACGGGTTGCGCGCGCGCATCGACGAGGCGCGGAGCGAGCGCGATACCGTCGGCGGCATCGTCGACGTGCGTGCGACTGGTGTGCCGCCGGGGCTCGGCTCGTACGCGACGAAGGACGACCGGCTCGATGCGCGTCTTGCCGCCGCGGTGATGGGGATCCAGGCCGTCAAGGGCGTCGAGATCGGCGACGGCTTCGCGCTGGCGTCGCTGCGTGGCTCGGAGGCGCACGACGAGATCGACACGGCGCGCCGCCGGACGTCCAACCGTGCCGGGGGCATCGAGGCGGGTGTGTCGAACGGCGAGGAGATCGTCGTCCGCGCTGCGATGAAGCCGCTGCCGACGCTGATGAAGCCGCTCGCCTCAGTCGACCTGGCCACCGGCGAAGAAGCGACCGCGCTCGTCGAGCGTTCCGACGTGGCGGCCGTCGAGGCGCTCGCGGTCGTCGCGGAGGCTGCCGTGGCGTGGGAGCTGGCCGTCGCTGCCAAGGAGAAGTTCGGCGGCGACGCCGTCGGCGACTTCGTCGCCGCGCATCGCGCCTACTGCGAGCGCATCGAATGGCGCTGAACGCGCTCGACCGGCACCTTGCGCTCGCGGGGTTCATGGGCGCCGGGAAGTCGACGCTGGCGCCGCTCGTCGCCGAGCGCCTCGGCCGCCGGTCGGTCGATGTCGATGACGAGCTCGGCGTCGATATCCCGACCCTGTTTGCGCAAGGCGAAGACGCGTTCCGCGCCGTCGAGGAGCCGCGGACATGCGAACTGCTCGCGGCCTCCGAGCCGGCGGTGCTCGCGCTCGGCGGCGGGTCGATCAAGTCTGCCCCGATCCGGACTGCGCTTAGAGAGCGCGCATTCACCGTCGTGCTCGACGTCGACGTCGACGAGGCGTGGGAGCGGGTGAAGGCGAGCGATCGCCCGCTCGCACAGGACGAGGTCTCGTTCCGGCGTCTGAATGACGAGCGACAGCCGATGTACGGCGGTGTAGCCGACGCGACCGCAGTGGACGTCGACGGCGTCATCCTCGCCGCGGCCGGGATCCACCACGAGCTCGGCGCGCTCGAGCGCCTCGGGGAGCTCGTGCCGGGCGACGGACCTGTCGCGTTGGTCGCCGATTCGACCGTGATGAGCATCCACGGACCACGCGCCCAAGAGGCGCTCGGCGGCCGGCTTGTCTCGACGCACGAGCTTCCGCCGGGTGAAGAGGCGAAGCAGCTGCGGTTCGTCGAACACCTCTGGTCGGAGCTCACGCTCGACCGCGGCGGGACGATCGTCGCGCTCGGCGGCGGCTCGGCGACCGACACGGCGGGCTTCGCAGCCGCGACGTACCTCCGCGGCGTCCCGTGGGTCGCGGTGCCGACGACGCTTGTCGGTCAGGTCGACGCGGGGATCGGCGGCAAGACCGCGATCGACATTCCGCAGGGCAAGAATCTCGTGGGCGCGTTTCACTGGCCGGCGCGCGTCGTGATCGACGAGACGCTGCTCGAGACCTTGCCGGAGCGTGAGCGACGACAAGGGCGTGCCGAGCTCGTGAAGACGCGCCTGCTCGCCGGAGCGAAGCTGGACGTGCGGGGCGCCGCGGCCTACAAGGCAGCTCTCTGTCTGCGCGACCCGCACGACCGCGGCGTTCGTCAGTGGCTCAACCTCGGGCACACATTCGCCCATGCGCTCGAGGCTGCGGCGGCGTTCGAGCTGCCGCACGGGGACGCGGTCGCGCTGGGCCTGGTGGCGGCGCTCCGTCTCTCCGGCCGCGACACGCGCGACGTCGAGGCCGAGCTCGATCCGAAGCCGGTCGCAGTCGACCGCGACCGGGCGTGGGAGGCTCTGCTTCGGGACAAGAAGCGCAGCGGCGAAGCGATCAACCTCGTTCTGCTCGGAGAGGACGGCCCACGGGTCGAAGCGCGCCCTGCGGACGTGGTCAGGGCCGCGCTGGATACGCTCATCAAGTGATCTCCCCGGCAACACCTCCTGGCCCCTGGCCCGTCAGCACACGGCGCGCTGCCGCGTCCTCGGTCGCGGAGATAGTGACCACTATCCCCGCGACCTGCGTCGTTGCACCGCTTGGTGCTGGCGACCCAGCGATCCAGGAATGTCACCGGGGAGATCACTGATGCAGGTCCTCGTCCTGAACGGCGCGAACCTCGACGTGCTTTCGCGGCGTGATCCGAAGATGTACGGCGGCGTCAGCCTGAACGAGCTGGAGAGCCGCATCTACGCCTGGGCGCAGTCACTCGACATCACTGCTCGCTGTCGTCAGACGAACAGCGAGGGCGAGTTCATCGAATGGATCCACGACGCGTACGACAATGTCGACGCGGTCATCGTCAATGCCGGCGCGTGGAGCCACTACAGCTGGGCAATCAGGGATGCGCTCGAACTGCTGGAGGTTCCGCTCGTCGAGGTGCATCTGTCCGACATCGAGAAGCGGGAGGAATGGCGACGTTTCAGCGTCGTCGCCGAGGTCGCGTCGCATCGCGTGCTCGGCAAAGGCCCGGACGGATATCGCGAGGCGCTCGAGTTTCTCGCGGGAAAGGTGGAGCAATGACGCGCCTCGCAGCGCTCGGAGAGCAGCTCAAAACGCCGCTGCTCGTCACGAACCTGACCAACGTCTTCTATCTGTGCGGATTCGACAGCTCGAACGCCGCGTTGCTGGTGCAGCCCGGCGGCGAGACCACTCTGTACACCGACTTCCGTTACGCCGAAGCGGCGCAGTCGGTCGCCGGCGTCAGCGTCGAGATGACCAAGCGCGCGCTGACCATCGACGTCGGTGAGAAGTTGAAGGGCACGGTCCAGTTCGAGGCGGACGTTCTGCCGTACCTCGAGTGGGAACGATTGACGGCCGGCAAGGCGAAGCTCGTCCCGACGCGCGGGATCGTCGACTCGGTGCGCGCGATCAAGGACGAGGAGGAGGTTGCGAAGCTCCGCAAGGCCGCGCGGATCGCTGATCGTGGGCTCGAGGCGCTGACCGCGGAGACATGGGTCGGCCGCAGCGAGCTCGAGCTCGCGTGGCGCCTTCATGAGCTGCTCCATGCGCACGGTGCGCACGAGCTCTCCTTCCCGTCGATCGTCGCCTCCGGCCAGAACGGTGCGCTGCCACACGCGCATCCGACGGACGCGATCGTCGAGAAGCGCTCACTCGTGACGGTGGACTGGGGTGTGCGGGTCGACGGCTATTGCAGCGACTGCACGCGAACGTTTTCGACGGGTGGGACGCTCCCGGATGAGCTTCGCCGGGCATACGACGTCTGCCTCGACGCGCAGGTGAAGGCGGTCGCAGGGATCAAGGCGGGCATTACCGGCATCGAGGCAGACGCGATCGCACGCGACCCGATCACGGCTGCCGGGTTCGGCGACAACTTCGGCCACGGGCTCGGTCACGGCGTCGGCCTCGCAGTGCACGAGGCTCCCCGGCTCTCGACGGAGTCGACGGACACGCTTGAAGCGGGCCACTGCGTCACGATCGAGCCGGGCATCTACCTGCCGGGTCTCGGCGGCGTTCGGATCGAGGACATGGCGATCGTCCGCGAGGACGGCGTCGACGTGCTCACGAGCTTCCGGAAGGACCTCGTAGAGGTGAAGTAGCGGCTGTTCGCTACGCTCCGGCGCCGATGGCCGAGGTCGTCTCCACCAACCAGTTCCGGAACGGGATGCACATCGAGCTCGATGGCCAAACATGGCGGATCGTCGAGTTCCAGCACGTGAAGCCCGGCAAGGGCGGCGCGTTCGTCCGGACGAAGCTGAAGTCGCTGTCCGCCGGGTCGGTCGTCGACAAGACGTTCCGGGCCGGTGAGAAGTTCGCTCGCGTTCGGACGGAGCAGAAGAGCATGCAGTACCTCTACGACTCGGGCGACGACGTCGTGTTCATGGACGAGACGACGTACGAGCAGTTGTCGATCCCGCACGGGATGCTCGAGGACGAGCTGCCGTTCATGCAGCCGTCGTCGTCGGTGCAGGTGATGTTCGTTGGCGGCAACCCGACGGGCGTCGACCTGCCGTCGTCGGTCGTGCTCGAGGTGACCGACACCGAACCGGGCGTGAAGGGCGACACGGTCTCCAACGTGACCAAGCCCGCGACACTCGAGACGGGTGCAGTGATCCAAGTGCCGTTGTTCGTGAACACGGGCGACAAGCTCAAGGTCGACCCGCGCGAGAAGCGTTACATCCAGCGGGCCTAGCCGGCTGCCTCAGATGGTGTCGACAGCGAGGGTCGCGTTGACGCCGCCCTCGCGGCCGTGCTCGTCATCGTCGTACACGTCGATCACCTCGGCCTCGCCGCCCTCCGGCAGCCGAGCCATCTCGCCCAACTCGATCGCATCACGCGGATCCTCGACGATCCCGAGCTCGGAGCCGGCGCTGTCGACGATCCGGTAACGCGGCACACGCTGATCCTAAGCCGGTGCTGTGCCGTACGGGAGCGGGGCCTAGCCGACCAGGCTGATGAGCAGCACGACCACGGCGACCGCGGCGAAGACGGCGGCCTCGAAGACGAACGTCCGCGCGAGCGCGAGCGCGAGGTAGGCGAGCGCCGCCGAGGCGCGCGGCGCTGCCGCAGCGCGCGGTGCCGGCCGGGGTTCGACCGGGAGCGCCGGGAAGTCGAGGAACGCGTTCGCGTAGATCGGTGGGAGTCTCGCGACCGCATCCGCACGCAGCTCGGGGTCGACGAGCGCGAGCTCGGGCGACATCGTGGACATCGGCTAGACGCTCTTCTGCGGGGAGCGGGCTTCCCCTGCGGGAGACTCAGCTCTTCTGCGTCTCGTACCGCGGCTCGGGCAGCGGCGCGGCTGCGATCCGCGTCGAAACCCAGCTGACACCACCGCACATCGGGCACCCCATTTCCTCGCCGAGCGCGGGCAGCTCGTACTCGTGCTTGCACTCCACGCACCGCACCCACTCGCTGGGGTTCGCCATCTGGAGCAGGGTATCGTCCCCTGCCATGCCGCGGCTAGTCGACACGACGATCCGGGTACTGAGCCAAGAACCGCTGGCCGGCCTGATGCCCACGGCGGATCTCCTTAGGCTCGCGGAGCTCCTCGACGGAGCGGGTTTCGCGTACCTCGAAGTGTCCGGCGGCGGCGTCTTCGACAACGCGGTCCGGCGAGGCGTCGAGAGCCCGTGGGAGCGGATCCGCGCGCTGAAGGCCCGAACGTCGACGCCGCTCGCACTTGCGCTCCGCGGCCGGTTCCTCGTCGGGTCGCGCCCGGTTGGACGCGACTTCGCACGCCGTTTCGTTGCGTCCGCGGCGCAGAGCGGCATCGACGTCTTCCGGCTGCACGACCCTCTGAACGACGTCGACAACCTGCGTGAAGCGGCCGAGGCGATCGTCGCCTCGAAGAGCGAGTTCGAGGCGGGCCTGCTGTACGGGAGCGGGCGGCACGAGGCGCTCGTCGACGCGGCGAAGCGCCTGCCCGAGCTCGGTGCGGCGCGGCTGCTCCTGAACGATCCCGCGGCATTGCTGCAGCCGCATCGCGCGAGCGAGCTGGTCGCCGAGCTGCGCGAGGTCTCTGGGCTCCCGGTCGGGCTCTACGCGCAGGGCGCGGGAGGGAATGCGCTGGCCGCAGCGATCGAGGCGGCACGCGCGGGCGCGGACGTCCTTGCGGCGTGCGTCTACCCGGTCGCGCTGACGATGCACCGGGTCTCGGCGGAGGCGGCCGCGCAGGCGCTCTCGGGCCTCGGTCTCTCGCCGGGGATCGACATGGACAAGCTCTGGGCCGCCGCCGACCTGGTCGACGAGCACATCGGCGACGAGCCGGTCGCGCCGCTCGCGCCGAGGATCGCGGTGCGCGCGGCGCAGCAGAAGCTGCCGGTCGGCCTCGTCGCCGCGCTCGACCAGCAACTGCGCTCGCAGGCTGCCGGCGACCGGCTCGACGAGGTGCTCGCCGAGGTGATCAAGGTCCGCGACGAGGTCGGTTCGCCGCCGCTCGCCGCGCCGATCGGCCAGATCGTCGCGTCGCAGGCGCTGATCAACGTCCTCACCGCGAACCGCTACTCGACGATGGTCGACGAGCTACGGGAGCTCGTCGAGGGACGGTTCGGCAGGACGCCAGGCCCGATCGATGCCGGAGTGCGGCGGGCGGTGGAGCTGCGCACGGAGGAGAGCGCGCTCGCCGAGGAGGAGCCGGTAGAGCTGTCCGAGATCCGCGAGGAGGCGGCCGGGCTCGCATCGAGTGAGGAGGAGCTCCTGCTGCTCGCGCTCTTCGGCGAGGAGGCCGAGGCCCTCTTGCGTTCGATCCGCGAGCGGTCGGGCGGGGAGGAGTCACTCGCTGCGCGCGGGGTCGACCGGGCGCGGGCCGAGAAGATCCGCGATCTCGTCCGCATCGTCCAGGAGACCGGCATCGGCGAGATCACGATCGAAGAGGACGGGATGCGCGTCAGCGTTCGCCGCCAGGCCGAGCAGGGGGCCGTCCCGATCGTCGCCGCGCCACCGGTGTCGGCCGACGCGGAGCAGGCCGCGGTCGCACCCCGCGACGACGCGCTCATCCGCGTCGAGAGCCCGATGGTCGGGACGTTCTACCGGGCGCCGTCGCCGGATGCGGCGCCGTTCGTGCAGGAGGGCGACGCCGTCGGCCCCGGCCAGACACTCTGCATCCTCGAGGCGATGAAACTGATGAACGAGGTCAAGGCGGAGATCGAGGCGGTCGTGCGCGCGATCCATGTCGGCAACGCCGAGCCGGTCGAGTACGGCCAGCTGCTGTTCGAGCTCGAGCCGGTCGCCGGACCACCAATTCTCTGATGTTCAAGCGTGTCCTCGTCGCGAACCGGGGCGAGATCGCGGTTCGCGTCATCCGCGCGCTGCACGAGCTCGGAGTGGAAGCGGTCGCCATCTACTCGACCGCGGACAGCGACGCGCTCCACGTTCGGATGGCCGACTACGCGGTGCGCGTCGGGCCGCCGACGGCCGCCGAGAGCTACCTGCGCATCCCGAGCGTGATCGCGGCCGCAGAGACGACCGGTTGCGAAGCGGTGCATCCCGGCTACGGGTTCCTCGCCGAGAACACGGCGTTCGTCGAGGCATGCGTCGACAACGATCTCGTGTTCGTCGGCCCGCCGGCCGACGTGATGGCGCTGATGGGCGACAAGATCTCCGCGAAGCAGGCGATGCGCGCCGCCGACGTGCCGATCGTGCCCGGAACGGAGGGTGCGACGTCGCTCGACGATGTGCGTGGCGTCGCCGCCGAGGTCGGGTTCCCGCTGCTCCTCAAGGCCACCGCTGGCGGCGGCGGCAAGGGCATGCGGCTCGTCACGGACGCCGCCGATCTCGAGGACGCGTACCGCACCGCGTCGAACGAAGCCGAGGCTGCGTTCGGCGACGGGACGATGTACGTCGAGAAGGCGCTCGTGCCGGCACGGCACGTCGAGATCCAGGTGATCTGCGACACGCACGGAAACGTGCTGACGCTCGGCGAGCGCGAATGCTCGATCCAGCGCCGCCACCAGAAGCTGATCGAGGAGTCGCCGTCGGCCGCGCTCACCGACGAGACGCGCGAACAGATGGAAGCGGCCGCCGAGCGCGCGTGCCGCGCAGTTGGTTATCGGAACGCGGGCACGTTCGAGTTCCTGCTCGGGCCGGACGGGAGCTTCTACTTCATCGAGCTGAACGCACGGCTCCAGGTCGAGCACCCGGTGACGGAGATGTGCACCGGCATCGACCTCGTGCGCGAGCAGCTGCTCATCGCCGCCGGCGAGACGCTCTCGGTGACGGGGCGCGCGCCGCGCCGCGGACACGCGATCGAGATCCGTCTGAATGCCGAGGACCCCGAGCACGACTTCCGGCCCTCGCCGGGGCGCATCGCGCGATTCCAGCCTGCGCAAGGCCCCGGCGTGCGCGTCGACACGTTCGTGGAGTCCGGCTCGGTGGTTCCGCCGTTCTACGACTCGATGATCGCGAAGTTGATCGTGTGGGACACGACGCGCGATGCGGCGATCGCGCGCGCCGAGCGGGCGCTGCGCGAGACCGCTGTCGAAGGCGTGCCGACGACGCGTGAGCTCGCGCTCATCGTGCTCGCAAGCGAGCCGTTTCGCAGCGGCGACTACTCGACGTCGACGCTCGATGCGCTGAGGGCCGCAGATGGCGCTCTCGCGTAGGCAGGCGCGCCGGCAGGCGTTGATGCTCCTCTACCAGTGGGATCTCTCCGCGCAGGAGATCGGCTCGCAGTACGCCGGCGAGATCGATCCGTGGGCGCGCGACGTCGCCGAGGCCGTTGCTGCGCGCGCGGTCGAGCTCGACGAGCGGATCACCGCCGCGTCGGATGGGTGGACCGCAGACCGCCTCGGGGCGGTGGAGCGGAGTGCGCTGCGCGTGGCAGTCCACGAGCTCGACACGCGTGAGGTGCCGGCGGAAGTGGCGATCAGCGAGGCGGTCGGATTCGCGAAGCGGTACGCGTCCGAGGACGCCGCTCGCCTCGTCAACGGGATCCTTGGTCGTATACAACGGGAGGCGGCATGACGGCTGAAGAGTCACTGAACCGGGCGGAGGACCTGCTCGCGCGGCTTGAACAGGCGCGGACGCGCCTCGAGGGCACCGACGACCCCGACCAGGCGATCGACATCCTGCAGGAGCTCGCCGAGCTCGCGAAAGAGGTCGAGGCGGAGCTGCAGCGCGCGAAGCGCGCGGCGGAGACCGAGGCGGTCGCGCCACCGGCCGCCGAGCCCGATGCCTCGGCCGGCTAGAGAGCTTCGCGAGCTCGTCGAGGGCTACCTCGCAGAGCTGGCGCTCTCGCCCGACCTCGGCACGCTCGAGGAACCGATGCGGCACGCCCTCGGCGGGAAGCGCGTGCGGCCGGTGCTCTGCCTGGCCACGGGTGACGCTCTCGGTGGACGTGTAGAGAGCTTGCTGCCTGCTGCGGCAGCGGTCGAGCTCGTGCATTCGTTCTCCCTCGTCCACGACGACCTGCCGGCGCTCGACGACGATCGTGAGCGGCGCGGCGCGCCCTCCGTCTGGGCGCGATATGGGGAGGCGTCGGCGATCCTGGCCGGGGACGCGCTGCTCGTCGAGGCGATGCGGCTCGCGCTCACCTATCCGAGCGGGTCCGTCGCCCGTGAGCTCGTCGATGCGACGCTCGCGATGATCGGCGGGCAGCAGCTCGACCTCGAAGGCGGCGCGCAGCTCGACCACCTGCACTCGCTGAAGACAGGCGCGCTCTTCCGCGCCTCGGTGATGTGCGCACTGTGGGCGGCCGAGATTCCGGTCGACGAGCATCCGCCCTGGCGCGCGTTCGCGTCGGACGTCGGCTTGTTGTTCCAAATCGTCGACGACCTGCTCGACGGGGACGGCTACGTCGCGTCGATCGGCGAAGACGGTGCGCGCCGACTCGCGGACGAAGCTGCGGAGCGGTGCCGGACTCACCTCGAAGCGCTGAACGCCGACGCTGAGGTGCTCGAAGAGATCGTGAACGGTCTCGCGGTGCGGACGACCTAGTCTCGTGGCAGATCTGAGAGAGCGTGTCGGCGCACTGGCCGAGCGCGACTTCCGGCTCGTCTTCTCCTCGACGACGATCTCGGCGATCGGAGACGGGGTCGCGTACATCGCGCTCGTGTTCGCGATCCTCCACATCGCCCATAACTCACCGACAGCCGTAGGAATCGTGCTCGCATGCCGCCAGGCGGCGGCAGCGATCGTGACACTCGCCGCAGGGGTGATCGCCGACCGCCTGCCGCGGCACTTGGTGCTGGTCGGTGTGGCGTCCGTGCAGGCGGGCGTCCAGGGGGTCGTGGGTCTGCTGATCGTCAGCGACCACGCGACGGTGCCGCTGCTTGCGGGGCTCGCCGTCATCTACGGCCTCGCTGACGGTTTCGTGATCCCGGCGCAGAACGGCCTGATCCCGGCCGTCGTCAGCACCATCCGGCTGCAGCAGGCGAACGCGCTCCTTGGGTTGTCCCGCTCGATCCTCGGCTTCGGAGCACCCGCGCTCGGCGGGGTGCTCGTCTCGCTCGGGAGCCCCGGCTCCGCGATCCTCGTCGACGCCGCGAGCTTCGCGGTCGCGGCCGTGCTGCTCGCGCGCGTGCATGTGGAGCCGCGCTCCGACGTTGTCGAGCCCGAACCGTTCCTGCGCGAGCTTCGCGACGGCTGGAGCGAGTTCCGACGTCAGCGGTGGATCTTCAACACGATCGTCTTCTTCGGGATCGGGAACTTCGCGGGACAGGCCTGGGGGGTCCTCGCGCCGCTCGTCGTCAAGGAGCACTACGGAGGCGCCACCCACTTCGGGCTCGTCGGGTCTGCATTCGGTCTCGGGCTCGTCGTCGGCGGCGTCATCACTCTGCGGTGGCATCCACATCGGCCGCTGCTCGTCTCCTGCCTCTGCGCCGCGCCATTCGGTCTCGGGACGTGGATGCTCGCGTTTCTCGTCCCGTATCCCGTTCTGCTGGCCGCTCAGGTCGTGGCAGGCGCCGGGCTGGCCATCCATCTCGCGCTCTGGTTCACGGTGTTTCAGCAGCAGGTTCCCGCAGAGGCGCGATCACGCGTCAGCTCGTACGACGCGCTCGGGTCGTTTGTCCTGATCCCCCTGGGCACAGCGGTCGTCGGGCCGCTCGCTGCACATTTCGGCATCCGAACAACGCTGCTCGTCGCCGGCGCTGTGGTTCAGGTGATGAACCTGCTCGTGCTGGCGCAGCGCGAGGTGTGGGCGATCACCTCGGAGCCCGTCACGGCATGAAGAAGCGGCTCGACATCCTGCTCGTCGAGCGCGGGCTCGCGGAGTCACGCGCCCAGGCGCAGGCGCTCGTCATGGCCGGTCGAGTCCCGGGGCATGCGAAACCCGGCGAGCAGGTCGACGAGG
>Ga0070681_10002460_pt1 | contig 16967 bp, 11 predicted proteins | sample KBSC83BmetaG_FD_65650 | JGI IMG/M metagenome (GOLD analysis project Ga0070681, IMG submission 65650) | Corn rhizosphere microbial communities from Kellogg Biological Station, Michigan, USA - KBS C8-3B metaG | ecosystem: Host-associated > Plants > Roots > Rhizosphere | place: USA: Michigan...
GCAGCCGCGACAGACGCCACACCGACCCGCGCGTGACATTGCGCAGCTTGTCGTAGTAGGTGTGCAGCAGCGGATCGGTCAGCAGATTCTGATCGCGCTCGTTCGACTCGACGTAGCCCTCCGGAAGATCGCGGAAGTAATGGCTCGCCCAGAAATCGAAATAGACCCTCGGTGAAATTGGCAGCCTGGCGAGCAGGGGATCGGCGAGCGCGTTCTCGTCGATGACGTGCTTGCTCGGGCCGGCGTTCAAGCCATACAACCCGATGCAACAGGACAGCGACGCATGCTGACTGCTTGCTCCGGCGCTCAACCCTTCACGTCCATATGCCAAATCGCCGTTGGGCATGTTCAGGAACGGGGCGAACTTCAGGAGGTTGCTGCCCTGATGATTGTGGCCACGTTCGTCCTTGATCCCGTTCTGGTTTCGCCACGGCCACGCCGCATCGTAGGTCGCGGTCGTTTTGATCGGGACAATCGGAACCAGCAGGTTGTAGAGAATCAGCGCGCCGCCCAGCCACGGGACCAGCTGCCGTTCGACGTCCGGCACCATCGCGGTGACCGCGACGAGAAAGGGCATCGCGAAAAAGCGTCCCCCCATGAAGTCGCCGCCGATCGAAACCGTGTAGGCGACGTAGAGCAATGCCGAGATGGCGGCCCGGCGCAGCGCGCCAGGCACGCGGACTGCCAACAGGCCGCAGAGCGCGATCGTGCCGAGCGTAATCGGGTCGTGACTGATGCTGTTGAAGAGATACGCCCAGCCCTGTTCGTGCTGCAGCCACGACGGGATGCCGTTGGCCACCTTGGCGTAGTAGGTGTTGGGCAGCGGAAACCCGTAATAGAACGTCGCAAATGCCAGCCACACGATCGCCGGCAGCGCGCCGATGATGATCGGCCGGAGCGTCTGACGGCCGCGCGCGATCAGGCTCCACAGCGTCATCTCTGCCAGCGGCAGCACGAAGAGCAGGGCCGTGTCGGCGCGATTGACAAAAGCGAGCGCGGCGATGAGCGTGAAGAAGCGCAGCTCGCGTGGCGTCGGCACGTCGAACCGGCGCTCGAAGTAATTCACGTAGAAGAGCGCGATCAGAAAGTAACTGAGTGGGTATTCGAGGCCGGAAGCCGTGTAATCAATCAGCGCCTTCGAGCTCAACAGCCAGACGGTCGTGAGCGCCGCGCTGCCCATCGTCTTCGCGCGCCGAAGGACCACCACGCCGGCGAGCACGCTGAAGAAGTAGGAAAGGGCCGTGACGGTGAAAAAGAATTCGCGCGTGACAAAATGTGCGGCAGAGACCGTCAGCATCCAGAGCGGGTGGGTGTAGGCCTGGACGCGCTCGTCCGGGTTGTAACTCAGGCCGTAGCCATGGACGAAGTTCCAAACCGACCGGAAGGTAATGTGCGCATCGTCACCAATCCACGCATTGGCGAGAAAGACGTACGTAAACAGGACCAGCAGTGAGACGCGGACGAATCGGACGATGTGCGCGTCGCGGCCGTCGCGCACACCCGTAGCAGGCGCAGAAAGGACGCTGGAATACACGGTGCTTTACGATGCCTGCTAAAGCGCGTAAAATCAAGAGTTAAATGGCACAAACCTACGCCGCGAAGTACCTGATGAAGGCGGCGTTAAGCGCTCCACGGGACCTCGTCAATGCCTACGTGGCGCGCTTCAAACCAATCCATCCGACAGTCCTGATCTTCAACTGCACCTTCGTCTGCGACGCACGCTGCGAGATGTGCAGCAACTGGCAGCGCGGCGACCGCAAGGCCGACATGACGCTCGAGCAGATCGACCATGTCTTCCAGAACCCGCTCTGGCAGAACATCGAGATGTGCATGCTGTCAGGGGGCGAGCCGACAACCAGAAACGACATGGTCGAAGTCTCGCAGGTCTTTCTGGATCGGTTGCCGAAGCTGCGTAAATACGGCATCAATACGACCGGTCTCACGCCGCACCGCGCCATTCCGATGATCACGAAAGTCGCGGAAGCCTGCCACGAGAAGGGCGTCATCTTCAGTACGCGCGTATCGATCGACGGCGTCGGCGAGATGCACAACGAAGTGCGGCAGGTGAAGAACGGTTTCGCCAAGGCGACCGAAACCATCAAGGCGCTGCGCGAAGCGCAGAAGCGCGTGCCGTTCAATTTCGGGGTGTCCGCGACAATTTTCAACAAGAACATCGACGACTGCGAAAACATCCTGGCCTGGTCCAAGAAAGAAGGCCTCGATATCGTGTTCAACATGGTCCGCTTCAGCGATCCCATGCTGGGAAATGCCGACCTCGGAAACACGGTGAAGCCGATCGGGCGCGACGAAGAGCGGCTGAGGAAGTTTTTCCTCGAGCGCGTCCGCATGGACCCGCTGATGGACGGCCAGAACTATATCCACATGCACTACGCCGACATGATCGGCAACGGCTACCATCGCGAAGCGCCGTGTCCGTTTCAGACACAAGGGATCATGCTGAATCCTGATGGCGGCCTGTTCTTCTGCGAGAACAGCGAGGTGGTCGGGAACGTGCTCACCGAGGACCCTGAGGAGCTCTATTTCAGGGTCACGAGTCAGAAACATCGTGAGTGGATTCGCGATACTCAGTGCCCGACCTGCCTCAGTCCGTGCCAGATGAACGTGGCGGCAGTCAAGCAGGTGGTTCCGTACATCAAGTTTTTGGTGCGCGCGTCGCGGGAGAAGCGGCGCGGCGCGGCCGCGAATATCGCTGCTGCGGCGGGATCGGTTTCGGATTAGCACGTATTCCATGCCGTCATCCCTCGACACCGTCCGGGTCGTCCTCTTTTCCGGCGGCCGCGGGTCCGGGGTTCTCTCGAAACAGCTCCTCAAAAGCCCGCACATCCGGCTGACCCTCGCCATCAACGGCTACGACGATGGAGCGTCGACCGGGGAGGTACGGCGATTTCTCGGCGACAGCCTTGGCCCGTCGGACTTTCGCAAGAACGCCTCGCGCCTGGCGCTGGAGCTGGGGACTTGTCCAGCGCCGCTGGTGGAAATGCTCGATGCGCGTTTGCCAGACAATCTGACGAGAACGCAGGCGGTCGACACGATTCGGCAGCGATGCGCCGCCACGCCTGCCGTTGCCGATCGCATCGAGGCGTTCATCCGGGAGCTGGAATCGACGGGACGTCTGTTCAATTTCAACGACTGCAGCGTGGGCAACCTCGTCTTTGCGGGGTCGTTCCTGATGTGCGGCCGGCATTTCAATGACGCGGTCGACGACTACTGTTCGCTCGTGGGCCTTCCCTCCGGAGTCGTCGAAAACGTCACTGATGGCACCAACGCGTATCTCGTGGCGGTTGGCGAGGACGGCAGTGTACTTGGCAGCGAGGAAGAAATCGTCGGCGCGCTGGGCCAGAACCGCATTCAGGAAATCTACCTGATCGATCGCGCGCTCTCGGACGCGGATCGCGCTCAACTGAAACGCGGTGGCGGCTGGGACGCGGCGTCTTTTTTCAAACGTCACGCGGCGAAGGTGTCCATCAACTCGCGCCTCGCGGCCAGGCTGGCCGAAGCGGATTTGATCATCTATGCGCCAGGGACGCAGCATTCCAGTCTGTTCCCCTCATATCTCACCCCAGGCATGAGCGATGTGATCGCGAACAATCTCCGCGCGATCAAACTGCTCATCACCAACATCCAGACCGACGCCGAGATCGCCGGCAGCAGTGCTGTCGACATCATCGAGCGAGCCCTTTTCTATTTGAACGAGAAGGGCGGCCGCTCGCTGCCGACGCCGTGCCTCATTACGCACTACATCGTCAACGATCCGGCGCAGGTTGAAGCGACAACACCTTACGTGCCCCTGGGACAGATCGAGGCGCTGGAGGATCCCCGGCTCGTCAGGATCGCGAATTATGAAGAAGGCATCAGCGGCCGTCACGACGCCGCCAAGATCCTCGGTCCATTCGTACGGTCGCTCGTGGAGCGCGGTGCACACGAGCGGCTGGCGGTGTTGCTGCACGATGCCGGATCGATCAACAAGGTCACGCAGACGCTCGTGGAAATGGTCCGCGGCGGCATCAGCGACCTGGCCATCGACGTGACGGCGTTTTACGAAGGCGAGCCGCTCGATTCAGGGTTCGTCCGATCGCTGCCGTTCCGCGTGCGCACCCTCGCGCCCGGCACTCGCTTCGAAGATGCCGTGCGCGACGCGAATTTCGACTACCTCCTGCTGTTCGAATCGTCCGGAATGTACCGCGGCGAGGATTTGGCGGCATTGGCTTCGCACCTGGTGATTCGCCGGCTCGACGCCGTCTGGGGCAGTCGGCGATTGTCGGTGCGCGACATCGCCGAGTCGCTGCGGTTCCGATATGAGAAGACGCCGCTGGTCCGCGCAATGAGCGCCGCCGGCAGCCACGCGCTCAGCCTGGCGTGTCTATTGCTCTACGGCCGCTACATTTCCGATACGCTGTCCGGGGCCCGGGCGATTCGCGCCGAGGACGCACTGAGCATCACCGTCCCGTTGACGCATAAGCGCGCAAACCAATACCTGCTCGCGCGGTTGTTACGGCGGAAGGCCGAGATTCTCGAGATTCCCGTCCAGTTCTTCCCGCTCTCGCCCGAAAAGGTCAAGCGCACCAGCATCGTCGAAGGACTGGGGTTGCTGGCCGGTCTGATTACCGGAAGGCTCATGCCGCCGGGAAGTGCTGCGTTGACGAGCGGCCGCGAGCCGCTGGCCGCGCCGCATGACACGTCCGACGAGCGGAGGACCACTCCTGCCACAACGCGATGAGACCGAGCCGATCCTGATCATCCCGGCCGCGGGAATCGGTTCGCGTCTGCAGACGGCCACGCCGAAATATCTGGTTTCGGTTGGCGGCCGCCCGATGATCGAGTGGCTGATCGACCTGTACCGTCCTTACGTTTCCGGCATCGTGCTGATCGTGAGTCCGGCTGCGGCGGAGGAGGCACGGCGCCGGGCCGCGGCGAGCGATGTTCCCATGGCAGTCGAACTCCAGCCGACCCCAACGGGAATGCTCGACGCCGTGCTGATGGCGTACGACCGCGTGCAGCAGTCCGCGGCCAGCCGCGTCTGGATCACCTGGTGCGATCAGATTGCCATCCACCCGCGGACGATCGCGCGGCTCTCTGAGCTTTCAACGATTCACACGGCCGCGCCGATTGTCATGCCGGTCGCGCACACGAAGAATCCGTACACGCATTTTGAACGCGGTGCGGATGGCAGAATCATTCGCGTACTGCACCGCCGCGAAGGCGACACGATGCCCGAGGTCGGCGAAAGCGACGCAGGGCTGTTCAGCTTCTCTCGCGATGCGTTTCTCAATCAGTTGCCGGCCTACGGGTTCTCGCTCGAAACGGGCGCAGGGACAGGGGAGCGGAACCTGTTGCCGTTCATCCCGTGGGTGTCTGAGCTCGGTGATGTGGTGGTCTTTCCGTGCGTCGAGGATATCGAATCTGTGGGAATCAACACGCTTGAGGAATTACAGGACGTCGAACGTCAGCTGAAGCGACGAACGCGGAACGTGTTGTCGATCATCATTCCCGCGTTCAACGAAGAGCAGTACATCGGGGCGCTGCTCGATCGGATCAAGGCGGTGAACCTTGCGCCGCTCGGCCTCGATCAGGAAATCATCGTGGTCGACGACTGCTCGCGGGATCGCACCGCGGACGTTGTCGAAGGCCATGCCGGCGTTAGGTTGATACGAATGCCGCGTAATGGCGGCAAAGGCGCGGCGGTGCGTGCCGGCATTGCCGCTTCGACTGGCGATTACCTGATCATCCAGGACGCCGACCTTGAGTACGAGCCGCGCGACTACATTCCGATGCTCGAGGCGCTGCTCGAAGGACAGGGCGACGTCGTGTACGGCAGCCGGTATTTGCGTCGTGGCCGACATCCCAGCCAATCGCTGGCCGCCTATCTCGGCGGGCGCAGCCTGAGCCTGGTCGCATGGTTGTTTACCGGACGATTCCTCACCGACACCGTGACCGCCTACAAGATGTTCGCTCGGGCCGACATTACCGCGATTCCGCTCGAGACGACGGGATTCGAGCTCGATCACGAAATCACCGCCCGCCTGGCGGCACGTGGAAAACGGATTGTGGAAGTGCCGATCAGTTACATGCCGCGGACGCGCGAAGAGGGGAAAAAAATTGGTGCGCGCGACTGGTGGATCGCGGTGAAGACGTACTGGCGCTATGGACGGAGAGCGTAGACCACCGCCTCCGCATTTCGGAAGACCGGTTTGAAGAGGTCGGGGGCCGCGTCGAACTTGCTCACGTGAGGATACGCCGTGCGCTCGGTATCGTCGACATACAGGTATTCGATTCCGAGTGCTCTGGCTTGTTGCCACGCCAGGTGCGCGTCGGATCCCGAATAAATTCCCTTGATCAAACGGTTTCGTTGCTCGTAGGTCGGCCGGGCGATGAGGGCTAGCGCATTCCCCGTAGCCATCCGTCGTTCGGCGAACGTCGGGATCAGGCTCCATGTTTCGCGTCCCCGAACAATCGGCTCGGCCTGAACCACGGCCGTCGGCGGGGTGTTCAGGCGAATCCACGTCAGCGCTTCCCACTCCTCCGGTGTGATCATCAGCGTCCACCGATATTCCGACTGCGGATCGAAGGGCACGTTGCCGCCGCGGGCGCGTTCCGCGTCACGCCAGAGATGCCGGTTCGACACGTCCTGCGTGTTGTACGCATCGATGACCGTCGTCGGCAGTCCCGTCAGCAACACGACGGCCGCGACGCCCCATGCCAGTCGGTCGAGTCCGGCTAATCGCAGGCGCACAAAGCCGTAAGCGACCAGCGGGGGCGCCATTACCAGGAACAGATTCCCGGCTCTGAATCCGACCCAGAATTGATCGACGGTCAACGTCACGAGATGCATGATGGCGATCGCCAGCACCACGCCGGTGATGGCCGGCCACAGTGTCGCGAGCGATCGCTGACCTTTCGGCCACAGCGCCCCGGCCATCGGGATCAGAATGGGACCGAACTGCATGAGAAACGTCAGCAGTGTGGCGTTTCGCGCGGGTCCCCAGAACCCGATGTGGAGCACGTCGCCGGCGCCTTCGCCAACCTCGTTCAACGTGCACCAGGCGAGCGCCACCGCAACCGGGATGACCGCCAGCGCATGTCGAAGGACGTCGCCGACAGAGGCTCGTTTGCGGATGGCGTCTATCAGGATCGTCACGCCGTAGATCGCGCAGAAGGCGGCGCCGAGTAACGGGTTGAACGCGAGCGAGGCGGCGAGCAAACACCCCGCCAGGAGAATCGCCGGCGGCTTGGCCCGGACGCCGCCGCACAGCGCAACCGGCACCGCCAGGACGCCCAGCAGGCAGGAGAAGCCGTGTTGGGGTGTGTACCACATCGTCCGCGGCAGATTGTCGATTCGCAGTCCTTTGAGGCCCCATGCGGCCACTGCATCGATGTTCAGGTCGCGGAGTTCTGAAATCGGCAAACCGCGCCTCACCACATCGACAATGCCCGCGAGGCCTTCAGCGCTTGGGCACAGAATCGTGAGAGCGACGCCGGCGGCGACCAGGAATGGCCACTCCGGCAGCGCGGCCCACGCGGCGATATAGATGGCGGCCGCCAGCAGCAATGCTGTCGCAAAGGCATTCAGCTTCAGAGCATTTTCGATGCCGACGCCAGATCGCTGGGCGAGCGTCGCGGGGATGCGAAAGTACGTCCAGTAGTAATGAACGCGCTCGCCAGCGAGAAACGGATTGCGCGGGCGAGGGGCCTCCTTCGCGAGTTCAGCCGTCAGGGCAGTGTGCCAGACGAAATCGGCGATGAAGTACGCGCGATACAGATGATTCCCACTGCGGTCGACCTCGCCGAGCCTGGCAAACGGCGGCGCGACGAGGGTTGGCACGAGCAGGAGAAGCAGCATCAGCGCAACGGCATGAGCGGTCGTCCACCGCGGCAAATCGACGAGCGGCGCGGGCAGGACGCGAGCGGCGGCCCACGCGAGCAGGAGGGCTACGACCCACCCGTCGACGAACGCCCAGGTCGACGAGGCGTGTCCGAAGAAAACGACCGCCCACCACGCCAGCGACGTGAGGGCGTAACCGAGAGCGGCTCCGGTGAGCAGGCCGACGAAGTTACGCTTGCCGAAGAGCGCGAACCCCAGCGGCAGCCCTGGTACGGCCGTCGCCAGCAGCAGCGCAGCGTAGCCGAATCCTCTCAGGCCGGCGATAACTCCAATGGTGATGACAATCGACGCGCCGAGGGCGACGGCGACAAGGCTGAAGGCGGTCCTGGACCGGCTGAATTGCTGAGCTTCGGAAGTCGAGGGAATGCGTCAGCGTACCGAAACGCTCGCCGAACCGCAACTTAGAGCGCCTTTCAGGTGGATTCCTTCAGCGGAATGCCAGGTAGCCGACAGCAGACAGCGCGACGAAAAATACCGTCCACCCGACGAATCGGAGCATGCGCGAAAGAAGTTCCGACTCTTCAAGAGTGAACATCGGACCGTACTGATAAGAGATGGCGTTCAGGTCGTCCGGGGTGCTCTCGCAGGCGACACCCATTGCCTTGGTACGGGACGCCCTTCAGCGCGTCCCTAAAAGTACCCTCTGTTGGCTTCGTAAATCTCGCGCTGTCCAAGCGTCGGCGTGCGTTCTTTCTTTCTGAAGAGCGACGGGATCGTTCTCATGGTCATGCTCAACCCGGACTTGCCGGTCATGAGAACGGTGTTCTTGAAATAGCGAAGCGCGGGGATCGGACGCACACGATAGAACAGCAGCTCCTGACACATGTTGAATGACCCGATGATCCGGAACAGCACGTTGTCAGGGAGCGAAACGACTTTCTTCAGGAACGGCATCCAGCTCGGGGGACATTTGACCATGAGCCAGAAGAGCGACGCGATGTTCCGGAACTCGCGGGCGTACGGTGTTTTGAGCGTGATCTCCTGCGACTCCGCGACCTGTTTGTCGATGTCGAAGTCCTTGTCGACGTAGCCCATTTGGCGCGAGTACTCGACGAGCGGCAGGCCGGGGAAGAGCAGGAAGGTGTTGGCCCGGACGTAGTCCGATTTCAGCTCCATGTTCAGCTGCACGGTCTCGAGCGCGTTATCCAGCGTCTCGCCGGGCAGGCCAATCATGTTCGTCGTCAGGACCTTGATCTTCTTCTGGCGCAGGAGCTGCGCGCCCACGACGATGTGGTCGTTTTTTGATCGCTTCTTGATGACGATCTCGCGGATGTGCTCGTTGCCCGATTCGAGTCCCACCGCGGCGCCGTAACACATCGCCTTCTCGAGCAAATCAGCGGCGTGCTGATTGACCGAGTCGTAGCGGATGTTGCAGTTCCACGGAAGGCCGATTTCCTTCGGATACAGCTCGGCGAATTCCTCGAGCCAGTGATAGCTGTTCCGGATGAAGAACAAATCGTCGGAGAAGTGCACGTGCTTCAGCGGATAGCGGTCCTTGATGTACTTGATTTCGGCGACCGCGCGCGGCACAGACTTTCTGCGCAGGTACTCCGACTTCGTGGTCTTCCGATAGAGATCGCGAATGACCGGTTCGTGGCAGAACGTGCAGGGATACGGGCAGCCCATGCTGGAGATGAACCGCTTCATCGGCATGTCGCGCAGGAAGGCGTACTGGTAGTAGAGCTCGCGATCGGGGAACGGCAATTCGTCGAGCGGTACTGCCGGACGCAACTCGTTTCTGTGCACGGTCCCGTTGCGTGTTTTCACGTGCAGGTTGCGGATTTTCGTGACGTCGCGATCGTGCTCCAGCGCTTCGGCGAGTTCGAGCATCGCCAGTTCGCCCTCACCCTGGCAAATGATGTCGATGCCTTCGCCAAAGATCATCTCGGGCGAATAGGTAGGATGCGGACCGCCGACGATGATCGGGACGTTGATCTGCCGCTTGATCGTGACAGCCAGTTTCTCGATGGAATGATGAACGCCGGTGAGCGCCGAAAACGCGATCAGGCCCGGGTCATATTTCTTAATCGCTCCAATGAGATCGCGCGTATGCGAGACGAGAAGCAGATCGGTGTCGTGACCGTTCGCTTTCAGGATTCCTGAAAGGTTTGCGACACCGATGGATTCCTGAATGCCGTTGTTCTGGATGAACAGCGTTTTCACGTGGCCTTGCCACGTTATCGCAGTCGTGCGTAAGGAGTACGGAAAGACGCACTAATGAGTTGGTAACTGGCCGAACGATATAGGTGTGCGCGCGGCGCGCATCATTCGCGACTTCATCACGCATGTTGCGGCGGGATATTCGGACGCGAGCCGAATGCGTACAACAATCCTCCGGGCAGATTGCCGACGATCCCGAGCGCGACGAAAAGAATCGAGAGCGCAAATGATTGTGCGTTGTCAACGCCGGCGCGGCCGAAAAACCAGACAAACGCGATCTGACTCGGACCGATGCCGTTGATGCTCACGGGCAGGAGCATCACGAGCAGGATCAACGGGACAAATGCAAAGTACGCGAGCACTGACAGATCGATCGCGAGCGCGCGGCCCAGGCAATACGCCTGGACGATGCGAAGCACCTGGACGCCGACCGAGCCAAGTAACACGTTGGCGAGTTCGGCGTGATGACGTCCGTACGCCCGCGTCGCGCGTGTGAGATCGGTGGCGAGGCGTCGAACTACTGCGAATGGCAATCGCAAGGCGATGGCTTCAGCCACCGACGCAGCCGACTCGCTGAACACAACTGCGGCCGCGCACGCCGACACCACGGCGGTAATTGCGAGCGGCACTTCAATCGCGCGGATCGACGCGAGATCCTGTGTCTGCGCCAGCATCAGACCAACAACTCCCATGATCAGGATCGAAACCACACCCAGCAGACGATCCATGAGCACGGATGCGACGGCCTGTCCTGGAGCGACACGAAGCTGCGACAGGCCGACTGCGCGCACAACATCGGCGCCAATGCTGGTCGGCAAAAACGTTCCCGCGAACGTGCTGAGGAAAAAAATTCTGATGACGGCAGCCAGCGGCGGACGCGATGCCGGATCGATGGGGCAGAGCAGCACGATCCAGCGATACGCCATCAAGGCGCGATCGAACACGACGAGCGCGACCGCGAAGGCAATCCACGTCAGATCGGCATGAACAAGCGCATCGAGGACGGCACCAGGCCGCGCACGCCAGAGCACGTACGCAGTGACGGCGAGGACGACGAGAATTCGAAGGAGCCGCCCGAGCGGGCGAGCAAACAAGAGAAAGGAAAAAGAATGAGCACCAGACCCGAACCTCGTGGTCGCGGGTCTGGTGCGTGGATGGTTGCTACTGGCTAATCGAGTCGGGCCTGGAGGATGGTGAGGCCCAAACCTGGCGAATGATGATGTTCGGGACCGAGCCGCTGTCCTCGCCGGCGCGGCCGCCGGGTCCGCCGAGATAGAGCACGTGGGGATTCGGGTCGTACGGTGCGCCCGCGAAACCCTTGCTGAGGTCGTAAATCTGCGTCCCCTTGGCGCCGCCGCGTTTGATGTTGAAGTCGAATCTGTTGTTGTGCCAGTTGATGCCGAAGAAGAACGTGTCAGTCAGATTGAACTGCACGAACGGCCGTTCGGCCGAGCCGGTATCGATCTGGTCGTTATGCGTGATGACGCGCCAGGCGACCGAGCCGTCGGAGCGCTTCTCGAATGTCACGCGTCGGTCGTTGGTGGTGATGTCGTCGAAGCCTTGCGACATGGCCATGACCTTGGTCTTGCCGCCTTCTGTGTGCGTGCGCACATTCTGCGCCAGGAGCGAGAACTCGCCCTCGATGAGCGGCACCTGAAGAACGTAGTACACGTACGAACCGAGCGAATCGAGACTGAGTCCGACGCCCGGCACGAAGTGGGCGGGACCGACGATGGTGCCAATGGTTTCGCCGTTGAACAACGGGTCGTAGAGCTCGTTGCCGCGGATGTAGCCTTTGTTCTGAGGTGTGATGAAGGATCCGAAATTCGACCACGGGCCGAACGTATCCACGGATTTGCCGTCGGCGCCGAGGTAGCTCGCGGTTGCCCTGACCCGCCAGGTGTAGCGCTGCTCGTAATTCAATCCGAGCACCACCCAGCTCGTTCCGTTGACGACTTCAGTTCGAACCTTCGTGCCCGCCGAATCGTAGACCTCCCAGTCGTATGCGACCGGCACCGAGGCGGAGCTGTTGGAAGCCGTGACGGGCTGACAGACCAGCGTGGGCTGGATGCCGTCGATCACGAGGTCATTCAGTGGCGAGACGAGCGTCGGGCTCGTGACTTTCAGCGTCGCGCCGTTGGCACCGGCGACCTCGTCCACTGAGACGATCGGTTTCGCCGTCGTGGGCGACATGGGCGCTGCACTCTGCCGGCCGCACGCGAATGAAAGCGCGACGACGAGAGACACACTGATAACGAGGTACGTCTTCCGCATTCATAACTCCTGGCAAAAAGAGGATCAGGCCGACAAAAAGTGCGCGTAAATGATACAAGAACCGCCGACGGTCGTGCTACCATCTTTTCCAACTTGCGCGCGAAATTTTCGCGCGTCCTCGCTCCCAACCTCCAAGAAGAGGAAGTGAATGGCCCACGTAAAGACTGTCCTTGGACTATGTGCGGGCATGGCGCTCTGCGCGGCTTCGGTTCATGCCCAATCGCCGGCACCCTCCACCGAAAAGTTCTTCCTGAACGTCAATCTCGGCGGGCAGCTGGCCACCCGTACGATTAGCGCGACGGCTTCGAAAACCGTTTACCAGGAGACCGCGACACTGTCTTCAACGCAAGAGATCGGCCGTGGCGTCGTATTCGACTTCGACGGCGGTTATCGCGTCCGCGAAGACTTCTTTGCGGGCCTCCTCGTTTCCACCTTCAGCACGTCGAGCTCCGCTACGACGTCGGCATCCATACCCGATCCGGTGTTCTTCAACAGGCCGAAGACGGTGACGGGATCGACCACTGGCCTCAAACGGACTGAAGTGGCGGTCGCGCCGCACGTCACCTGGTCACGTACGCTGACCGACAACTTCGACATCAACTTGAGTGGCGGCGTCGCGTTCATTCACGTGTCGCAAGACGTCGCCGGAAATTTCGACGTGACTCCGCCCCAGACCGTCGCGATTGTTCAGACGACCGAATCGAAGAGCGGCGCCGGTCCCTTCGTGCAGGTCGACATCATTTACAACCTGAAAGGCCGGTGGGGCGTCGGCTACTACCTGCGCTACGCCGGGGCGAAAGTCGATTTCTCGTCCGTGCCGGATGCCAACATTGGCGGCATGCAGTCGGGCGGCGGAGTTCGGTTCCGCTTCTGAGACGCCGTATTTGGGACCGGAATTAAGAATTAAGAACGGGACCTGGAAGGCACCTTCTTAATTCTTAATTCTTACTCCTTAATTTCCACCGTCAGAGACATTTCCGCCGTCAGGGAACATCGCACGAGTCCACTCGGATGTTCGGCGGAGTGTTCGGTCCATTCCACGCCGGCGTCTGCGCACCATCCGAATCGCCGAGGATGTCCCACTGCTTCTGGCCAGCACCCGAACCCGAGCAGATGATGTCGCAGGCGTAACCGCCGCAGCTCGTGCCGGAACTCTTTCGCAGCAAGCCGTACGGCCCGCCACCGATCGACGACTTGTTCAAGTCGGACGCCACGCTCTTCTCGAACTGCACGACCTGATCGTTCGACATGTGAGCGCCGTACTGGTCGCGACGGCACTTGACGACGTTGTACGGCTGGGTCTGGCTCGAGCACGACTGGCCGGGCGCGGGTCCCGGTGCCGGCGTGGGCGCGATCGGCGCCGGCGCACGGAACGTCTGCGTGTCCGACCACGGCCCGATGACCGGCGATTCAAATGCGCGGGCATGCCAGAACAACTGGACACCGCCGGGGAGATCCGAGGGCGACGCGAGCGAGGTCTGGTTGGGCGTTTCGTCTTTCTGCCAGACGGCGACCTTCGACGAAAACGTCGCGTCGGTCGACACCTCGATGACATAGGTCACGGTGACCGGAGTCCCTTGATGCGGCGCATCGCCCATGACAAAGGTCGGCCTCACGTTTGAGACACTGGTGTTGTTGACAGGCGACAGCAGCGTCGGCTTGTCGAACGAGACTGGCGTGTACACATTGAAGTCGGCCGGGGTCGAGTACGCACTCTCATTGGCACCATCGAGCGCCTTCGCACGCCAGAAGTACACTTTGCCCATCGAGAGACTCGACGGCAGCTTTAACGAGGTCCGTCCGTTATCGCCCGGCGGGATGTTGTTCTGCGAGAACACGCGATTGGTGAAGCCCGCCTCTGTGGCGACTTCGACCACATACGTCAGCGGGCGTTGTCCGGTTGACGACGCATTCTCGAGGAGCAGAGTGAGCGGCTGTCGGTCGCCTGGAATCTGGGCGCCCGCGGCTGGTTCAAGGGTCTTGGGCGCGCTAATCTGGACACCGGCAATCGGACCGGCAACCGTCGGGGCCAGCGGCGTCGTGCTTTTTTCGACCGCGCAACTCGCCAGTGCAACGGAAACGGCGGCCGCGGAGAGAACCTTCAGGGTGTGCATACGATCCATCCCGCAAACACGTACAAGGGCAGAAAACAAAGGGCGGCAGGCGCATCCTCTGTATCGGCTGGCTGAGAACGTCTCTTTAGTTCGAGTCGACCGTACTGTCGTTACGGGCGGAGGGCTGGGGACCCGGCCGCGAGACGGGAGAGTGGACGCCGGAAAAGCGGGAAAAGTGTACGGACCCTTCCGGGAAGTGTCAAGATAGAACACGCTGCAGTGACCAAAAAGCCGCTTAATATCCTGCAGGTGTGCGACCACCTGGGTTGGGAAGGGTCGCGCATGCACGGAGTCAAACGCCTTTTCAGTTGGATGATTCCGCGGTTCGATCGCGAACGCTTCAATGTGTCGCTGTTGAGCTTGCGGAAGAAAGACCTGTCCGAAGAGACACTCGACAGTCTCGGAATCGACATTACATATCTGGAGCGGGGGAAATTCGACCCCTTCACGCTGCCGGCGATGCTCAAGATCGTCGACGACCGGAACATCGACGTTCTCCATCTGCACGGCTATGGGGCCACGACGTTCGGACGGCTGGTGGGGGCGATTCGGGGGATCCCGACGATTGTGCATGAGCACGCGAATCTCACCAGCACACCCTGGTTTCAGAAAATCGCCGATCGTGCGCTCGAGCCCTCGACGGACATCGCCCTGGCGGTCTCCAAAAGCACCGCAGACTTCGTGATTCATGCACGGCTGATTCCGGAATCAAAAGTCAAAGTGGTGTATCTGGGTGTGCCGCTCGACGAGTTCAGCCGTGCGCGGACGGCGGCTGAAATTCAGGCCGCCCGCCAGGATCTCGGCATTCAGCATCACGAGTTTGCGGTCGGGACTGTCACGCGGCTCCACGAATCGAAAGGAAACTCGTATCTCGTTGACGCCGCCGCCCGCGTCGTGCAGGAGAAGCCGGACGTCCGATTTTTCCTGGTGGGAGAGGGACCGCTGCTCGGCGATCTCCAGGCGCAGGCAGCGAAGCTGAATCTCGGCGATCGATTCGTGTTCGTGGGGTTCCGGCGCGATGTCGCAGCCACACTCTCGGCCTTCGACCTCAGCGTCTTTCCGTCGCTTTGGGAAGGGACACCGATCACCGCGTTCGAAGCGCTCGCGATGGGGAAACCCATTGTGGCGACCGATGCAGACGGTCTGCTTGACATCCTGACCAGTGACCACGACGCCGTGATCGTGCCCAAACGGAATGTGGAGGCGCTTGCGGACAAAATCGTGTGGGCGATGGATCATCCGGCGGATCGCGCGCGACTCGGCGCGGCCGCACACGTCACCGGCCAGCAGTTCGGCATCGATGCGTTCGTCCACAAGATGGAGCGCCTGTACGTCCTGCTTCATGAGGTCTCGCGTTCGACGCACCGCCGCGGCGTGCTGCGCGCCGACCTGTCGTTTCTGACTTCCGGAACATCCGCGTGAACGAGCCAGTAAGTCCGTCGCGTCACCTCGGTCCCGCCACCCTCGGCTTCATCCTCTTCGTCGTCGCGGCCATGCTGGCGATGGCCGTCGATGTGCCGCGGACGGGCTATGGATTGAAGAGCGATGAAGCGAGCTATGTCGCGGCGGCGTTGAGTGCGGCCTACGACCGCGATCTGGCGTTCGATCGCAACGATCTCGTTCGTTTCGAAGGCCTTTATCACCAGGGACCCGATGGCATTTTCCTCAAGCGCGGGAAGGTGCTGCGCATTCGCGTCGATGGATCGTTGCCGTTCGTCCACAAGGTGAAGCGAGAAGATCCCAATCCCGACCGGCTGTATTACGGCAAACCGCTCGCATATTCGGTCGCCGCGGCGCCGTTTGTGCGCCTGTTCGGCCTGAACGGCTTCCTCGTGTTTCACGTGATGCTGCTTGCGATCGTCAGCGTCCTCGCCTACCTGTTCCTGTCCGCTCAGTCCTCGCCGATCGCCTCTGCCACATTCGTGACGGCGTTTCTCGGAGCGTCAGTCCTGCCCGTCTACGGCGTGTTTCTGATGCCGGAGATTTTCAACCTGACGCTCGTCATGGTGGCATATTTCCTCTGGCTGTACAAGGAGATCGTGCCTTCGTCGCGACTCGCTCGCCCGTGGACCGACCTGGCCGCCGTGGTGCTGCTTGGCATCGGCACGTATTCGAAGCCCATCCCCATCGCGGTGCTGGTCGCGCCGATCGTGCTCCTGGCCTGGTGGCGACAGCGGTGGCAAACGGGTCTGATGCTAGGCACGGTCGCCGTCGCGGTCACCTGCGTGTGCTTCGCACTCAACGCCGCTGTGTCCGGCGAATTCAATTACCAGGGCGGCGATCGCAAGTACTTCGCGTTGCGATTTCCGTTCGACACGCCACAGGCGACCTGGCAGTCCTTTGGGGGCACCACGGTCACGGATCTTTCAACGCCAAGCGAGGTCCTGACGTCGAGCGAGCTACCGACACGATTCGCGAACAACGTCGTGTACTTCCTCGTGGGACGTCATTTCGGATTTCTGCCGTACTTTTTTCCGGCCGTGGTTGCGATGCTCTGGTGGATCTTGTCCGGCGCGAAG